>JYMV01024334.1_pt1 | contig 12476 bp, 9 predicted proteins | sample 338911 | NCBI WGS metagenome assembly JYMV01 (sample SAMN03354496, study PRJNA234377) | hydrothermal vent metagenome | biome: Deep sea; feature: Hydrothermal plumes at the Eastern Lau Spreading Center, Western Pacific Ocean; material: Seawater | place: Tonga | collected 2009 | depth 2000 m m | reverse complement strand
TCCCAATGGTTTTTCTATTCCCTTTTATGGCGACCATATTTCATTATTTACATTATTGATGACTGCAGCCACTTTGCTCTCCGTTAAAATGAATAGTGAAATGTCGGGCAGCTCGCAGATGCAGATGCCACAAATGAAGATGATGATGTACATCATGCCCATTATGTTTCTCGGTTTCTTTAATGATTTTGCGTCTGCACTTAGCTATTATTACTTTATAGCTACGATGATCACATTCGGACAACAATGGGCAATGCGAAAATTTGTAGATGAAGATGCAATACTTTCCAAAATAAAGGAGCACCAGAAAAAACCGGCCACTAAAAAATCCAGCTTCCAGAAGCGATTGGAGAAGATGGCTAAAGAACGCGGTTACAAAGGTTAAATCAGGTAACGGTTGGTTTTTGAATAAATATTTCTTCTTTATACTAAACACACATTTTTATTGGGAAAATATGCAATCCTCTTCATAGGTTATCCGTAGATTGACCTTGCGCCCATAAATTCCCGCACCTAAAGCAGTACCCATTGTATGACTCTGTAGCTCTTGACCCACTTGCTTTTTGTAACACAATGGGTGGTGATTGCGTATGCAATTTATCTGATAAACCCCTTAATCTCAAAACCATGAGAAAAATTCTGCTTGTATCATTGGTTATAGCTTTTTGCATAACCAGCTTCCAATTTGCTTCTGCACAACTTAATGTGCCCAATGTTGAGGATGTGTATGGAGGGCGTATTATAGGGATGGCAGTCATCTCTACCCATGTCGATACTTCCAGAATCTATATAACGACCGAGAGCGCTAATTCAGGCTTTTATGCAGATGTGTATAATACTGGATCCAGCATTGTGTTTTCTGATTTTACCGTCATGGCCGGCATGGATGACAATGCAGGGTTGGGAGATATGATATCGATCATTGCTGCCCATGCGCCCTCCAGATATTTGTTTTATGTTGACAATGGTACGTTATACAGAACCCATCCGGACTCCACTGCCAGTAACCTGGTGATGCCAGTGGGTGTGACCTCTCTTCTAATCAAAGATTCTACTTTGCTGTTTCTCGAAGATTCATTCCTGCACTTTGAATTTTTGGCTCCTAATGCAGATAATACCCCACTATTGGGTTCTCCTTTGGCCATATCAGCTTATAAGGAACCTCCTTTGCTGCTGGTAAATCCTGTGGACAGCATTTTATACATTTTTGAAAAAGGAAAGAACCCCAAGTTGTATAAATTTTCCGATGCCTATAATGCTTTGTCATCAGCCACTACTTATGCGGATATCTCTCCTTCACTTGATCCTAATATTTCCTGGAATGGTGCAGGAATTGGACCTGATGGCCGGATCTTCTTTGCAGGGACTGATGTCAACAATAAGTACATCGCATATACAGATGATGAGTCAACATGGGTTGATTATTCCCTGCCGTATTCTGGGATGGTGGGCAGGAGCTTTGCTTTTGTATATACCAGTGGGCCTGACTATTTTGTTTATAATTCAAGTATGTACAACCATTATGGCGGGGACAGTACCTATTGGTTTGGTTTTGGAACAACGGGATTAGAAACCAATGCCAATGATGGCGATGTGCTTCAGGATCCTAATTTCATGGAGATTGTTTATATGACCACTGACCAGGGTATTGGTGCCTCGGAAAACTATGGCCCGACCATTTTTGAGATCGATGACGGGGTGGAAGCAGTGCGTGTGGATGATATCGATATGACGGCAAGCAAGAACCGTGCATGGGTAGCGTCTAAATCTGGAGTTAGGAGTGTTACTGATTACCTAAGCTCCCCCAGCTGGTCCAATGCTCGATACCCCAATGATGACGGTTCACCCTATTTTTCCATTGCGATGGATCCAGCCGATTCCAATACGATCTATGCAGGTAATGTAAGGGTGTATAAAACGGATGATGATGGAGCTAGCTGGACAAAGGTATTTACACCAGAAGATCCGCCATGGAATTATCCTTCTTTTGGCATGAAAGGAGATGTTACCAAGGCAGAAGCGTTGGAGGTATGCCCCTACAATTCCAATATTGTTATGGCCGGTTATTATTTAGGCGATTCCTTAAAAGGTGGTCTTTTTTATTCCCTGGATGAAGGTGCTACATGGAGCCAGCAGTTGCTGGAAGGCACGGTAGATGGAGAGGATGTGGATGTTCATGATATCATATTCAACCTGGAAGCAAGTGATACGGTGGCTTATGTTGGTGTAGAATATGATCTGGATTATCCAACGGGCAGGTCTGTGTATCGCCTGGTAAAAAATGGTGCAAGCTGGGTCGTCGACCAGGATATGGATGCTGCCCATACAACATCAGGTAGCACCATCGTTGTAACCATCAAAGACTTGAATTTTAATGCTGGAGGTGATACATTATTTGCTTGTGGTACGGACGCAGGTGTTAATGAGCCACATGTTTATTATAAAGACCTGGTAGTAACAAATAAATGGTCTTCTCTTACCTCCTCCGGTTTTTCCCCAACTGACACAATGGCTACAGCCATTACCTATGGGTTAGATACCCTTTATTGTGCAGTAGCCAATAAGATTTATCTTATGACGCCAGGTAGCTCTTCCTGGATTACTGGCTATACCTATCCGGAAGGCACAGAGATCAATGTGTTGTACTATGACGAATTGATGGTGGGTACCGGAACGGGTTTGTATACCCACACTGGGATGGTTGTTGTTACAGGGACAGAATCCATTTCTCTGGTGGAGGGCAGGATCCAGGTGTTTCCAAATCCGGTAAATGACCAGTTTACCATTGTGCTTGATAATTACCAGGATGTGGAGGGTATTTCTCTTTGGGACATACAGGGTAAGGTGGTAATGCACCGTACAAACCCAAATACTCCCAGGGTGGAGATCAGCAGGGAAGGGCTCAAGAGTGGTGTTTATTTTCTGGATGTCATGAAGGCAGGTAGACATAATGTTTATAAGCTGATCATGGAATAAATATCGGTCCCCATTGTTATGCCGTGGTTTTTATGGATGGAAAAACGGAACCATATGAATTGCTCTTTCAAAACTATTGTACTGTTTTTTGTTGCTTCTGCATTCACATCGTTTAATGCCAATGGATGTGATACTACTACCGTAATTGCCCACAGGGGCGTTTCTTCACTGGCACCACAAAATACCCTTCCCGCTTTCCAGCTCGGCATTGACATGGGTGTTGATTACCTGGAATTGGATGTGCAGAAATCATCTGATGATTCTCTGATGGTCATACACGATGCCACCGTAAATGCCACCACCAATGGTACGGGAAATGTGAACTCCAAAACCTACCTTCAGCTGAAAGCCCTGGATGCAGGATCCTGGTTCAGCCCCGCCTTTACCGGAGAGCAGATACCTACCTTATACGAAGTATTGTCTCTGGCCAGGGGAAAGGCCAAGGTGTGTGTGGAACTCAAAGCCGCCAATATTGAAGCTGTGGCGGTTTCCATGATAGAGGACCTGGGAATGGTGGATGACGTGGTCATTTTTTCTTTTGACCTCAACCAACTATACACCATCAAAGCACTCAACAACAACCTAAAGGTCTGCTATTTGAACAATCCCATCACCATCACGGATATCAATGACCTGTGGCTCATAGGAGGAGAAATAGTAGGCTCTGATGCCTCCGGGTTTGATGAGATATTATATGCCCAGAACCTAGATATCCAATTTTGGAAGTGGACTATCAACAATACCGATGACATGCTCTATGCCCTATCCAAAGGGGTGGATGGTATCATCACCGATAACCCCCAGGACCTGCTTGGCCTCAAAACCCTGCTTACCGATTATGGTTTGATGGCGCACTGGGATTTTGACGAGGGTTCCGGGTTTACCCTTGAAGACCAGTCGGGGAACAGTAATGACGGGACATTGTACGGCCCCTCCTGGTCCACTGGGAATAGCGGGGGTGGCTTGTCTTTTGATGGAAATTCCGACTCTTTGGTGGTGCCCTTATCTTCATCCCTTGATATCTCCGGCGATGGGGTGAGCATAAGTGGTTGGGTATACCTCGATGTGCTTCCCTCTGCCATGTCCAATACTTTTGGGCCCATCTACGATTCTGATGAGGATGCGTACATTCTCTATCTGGACCAGGCCAATGCGGAGCTGCGTTTTAAGGTCAAGGATGACGATGGGGATGCCGAACGGCCGGGTATCGCTGAAGCCGATCTTTACACAGGAACCTGGATGCACGTGGCGGGGGTGTACAATGGATTCAATGCGATGATATACCTCAATGGCGAGCTGATGGATTACCATGGGAATTCGAATCTGGACCTGTTGCAGACAGGACAGCAGGCGCAGTTTGGCCATAACAACGGCAGCTTTTTTGACGGCATGCTGGACGAATTCAGGATATATAACCGCTCTTTGACCAGGCAGGAAGTGTCAGCACTTTACACAGCCGGTATGGATTGCAGTACTCCTGCTGATGAAATCATTTCTTTGGAAGGTCTTGGCTTGGATGAAAATGCGGACCTTGCCTTTTGCGATTCTGGTGTGGTCAATCTTTCCCAAACCGTATTGCCCCGAACGATCTTTCAATTGGATGGCTCCCTTGATTTTTTCAATATCAACAACATGGCCGCTGACCTTGCAGGCAGGTCCCATTGCTTTTTTGCATGGATAAAGACCGATAACCCCACCAATGACGAAAGGCTGTTTGCCATCAACGACATGGTGGGTGGAAACGTAAGCCTCTTTGGGGTGTACAACGGTGCCATGGATATCTATGTGCCGGGGACGTACCATACAGGCAGCATACCAGTGAATGATGGCAATTGGCATTTTGTGGGCTATTCCTGGTCCATTGCCCTCCAGCAGCTCAAGCTATGGGTGGATGGTACCCTGGATGCTACCTTTACCGTAGATTTGACCTCCTCTACAACGGACCTGGTCTCCATTGGGCAGGAATACGATGACCGGGTGGCCACCAACCATTTCAATGGGTCAATTGCAGAGATAAGTGTTTGGAACGAGGTGCTCTCTACACAGGAAATCACAGATCTGATGGCAGGTCCCGTGGATGCCTCCCATCCCAAATACAATAATTTGGTGGGTAACTACAACATCCGTTCGGGCTGTAAGGGCCAGCTCAAGGACCGTGCTTCATTTCAAAATCATGGTAATAGCTGCCAGGTTGTTGAATACGGCCAGGAGGTGTTTGCCGGGTTTGCCAATACCGATTATATGCTCTCCTGGAATTCGGATGTGAACGGACTGCTGTCAGACAGCAGTATCTCCAGCTTTGTTGCACAGCAAACCCAAAGAGTGAGATACACTGCTGATGATGGGTACGGCACCCAATACTATGATTCCATTTTCATTGCCGTGTACCCACATCCTGTTACCTCTGCCATTGCTGGAAATGACACGGTTGGAGTTGGGCTTACTGAAATTTACCAGGTGACAGGAGCCAGCGGCTCCACCTATGATTGGACGGCAACAGGCGGTACCATTGATGTGGGCAATGGCACGGAAAGCATAGCAGTTACCTGGCCCGCTGCAGGCATTGGCGACCTGGAGGTGGTAGAGACCGATACTAATGGGTGTATTGGTGATACAGTGTCTTTAGTCATCCTGGTGGAGGCTCCCTCGGCCTTGGATGAGGCCACTCTTTTATCACCTGTTGTTTTTCCCAATCCGTTTACGGAACAGGCTACCCTGCTTTTTAGTAATGTCGGAGGTGCTCCGTTTACTTTGGTGATTTACGACTTGTTGGGTAATGAGGTATATGAAAAAGGGGGCATCACTGAAAACAAGGTGGTGCTGGACCGGAATGACTTGGCTCCTGGTTTGTTCCTGTATGAGCTGCAAAATGGCCAGGAGATGTACTGTGGCAGGATGATAGTGGAGTAAGGGTTGATTTAGTACATTTACCAGATGAATTCTACCCAACAACCCGATGGTGCTTATCCCATGCTTGCCAAAACCCTGCACACCCAATATGTAGCCCTTAGATCAAAGGCTGCCATAGCAGACCAGTTCACAGAAAAGGAAGGGAAAAGGCAAAGGCAGTACACGTTACTATAAAAATCTAAAATCGACATGGTAATGGTCATAGTGAAGGTCATCAATTGTCTTAGGAAGGCTCTGAGCGAAATAGATACCAGACTTTTGGAGTTTTTTCCTGAATCCGAATTCGAAATATTTGTATTTTGTTGCATTCGTACTTTCACAATGTCCCATTGGCCTGGCCGACATAGTGGTAAAATAGTTTTTTGACATGTCCATCTCCAAAATTGCCTATACGCTGATCTCCTTTTTGGCAGCCATTATAATATTGTCGTATGGGAAGAACCTGATCATGCCTTTCATATTAGCGCTGTTTATCTGGTTGCTGATCAAAGAGATAAAGAAGGCCATGAACAAGATTGGGTTTGTGCGGCGGAAGTTTCCATCCTGGTTATTGAGTGTAATTGCATCTGTCTTTATGTTCCTTGTGTTGGGCTTTGTTACTGAGCTGCTCGTTTACAATATCAAGGCTTTGTCCCACAGCAGTGCATCCTATGCCGCTAATTTGGATAAGATGGCCAATATGATTAATGACACTTTTGATATCAACTTGAGATCATTGTTGGGTGATTATGCGACAGACCTCGATTTCGCCTTCATATTGAGTACAGTAGTAAATTCACTTACTGATATATTGGGAAATGCCTTCCTGATAGCCCTGTATGTGCTCTTCCTTCTGATAGAGGAGTCTATTTTTTCAGCTAAGCTCAAGGCGATATTCCCTGAATCGGATCGGTTTGAAAGGGTGGATGGTATTGTTAGAAAAATAGAGAATGCTGTAACCGATTATATTGGATTGAAAACCCTGGTGAGTTTAATTACAGGGGTGTTGAGTTATATCGTACTGCTCATATTGGGTATTGATTCGCCTGTTTTTTGGGCCTTCTTAATCTTCTTGTTGAACTTTATTCCCACAATCGGGTCCTTGATTGCAACGCTGTTCCCGGCCATTTATGCCCTATTGCAATTCGGTGAACTGACACCATTTGTTCTCGTTCTTGTGTTGGTTGGATTGGTTCAAATAATTGTGGGAAACATACTGGAGCCGAAGATCATGGGCAATGCGCTGAACATTAGCTCACTGGTGGCAATTCTTTCACTTTCTTTCTGGGGATGGTTATGGGGGATTACCGGCATGATCCTAAGTATCCCGATTACGGTGATGATCGTCATTGTCTTCGCCCAATTTCCAGGTACCAGGCCCATTGCGATCTTGCTTTCCGGGAAAGGCAAGGCCGATTCATAGTATCGTTTAATGTAATTATTCTCTGGTTTGGTCTTTTTATCTTACCGTTGATAAGCACCAATTTAAGCCAATGTCGGGCATACTCACAAGGCAGGATAAAAACAAGATAAGGTTAATTCTAAGGGAGCATTTTCCCTATTACAATGCACTCTCACTAGAGGGCAGGAAGAAGTTTTTTAAGCGGCTTATTCACTTTATCAAGAGTAAGCGGTTCTATGGGAAAGAAGGACTCACTATCACCGAGGAAATGCTCATTCTGGTCGGAGCAGCATCCATACAACTTACATTTGGCCTGAAGAGGTACATGATCGCCCACTTCAAGGTGATCATGATGTTCCCCAGCACCTTTCATTTCAGACTCTTGAACAAAGATCTTAAAGGTGCAGCCTCAGCCAGGGGCACGCTGTATTTGTCATGGGAAGCATTTCAACATGGTTATGAAGTTTCGGATGACAAACGGAATCTGGGATTGCACGAGATGGCCCATGCCCTAAAATTGAATGTGCTGGCTGGCGCTACATTTGATGCAGCGTTTGCCTCATACATCGAAGAATGGGATGAGGTAAGCACGAAGGAATTTAAGAACTTGAAAGATGGTGGAGCATCATTTCTCAGAAAATATGGGGGTACGAATAGGATGGAGTTCTTCGCGGTTGCGGTGGAACATTTTTTTGAGGCGCCTGAGCAATTTCAGAAGGAACTGCCCGACGTGTTTAACCATTTGTGTGTGTTATTGAACCAAAACCCAATGAATAGCCGAGGTGATTTTGAGTTGACCTCAGGCTTTATAAAAATGGCAAATTTGAAAAGGAGGAAGTTCCCGCTACCAGAGAAGATAAAACTCAGTTATGAGTACCAAAATTTTCATTGGACCTATCCTGTCTCATTTTTTGGTTTTATTTTCGCCTTTCCCATTGCGAAATCGCTGTATGACCAAACCCTGGTCAGTTCTTATGTTATGGCGGTATTGGTCATAGCCATCATCGTTGTTGCTGGCATATTGCAACATTCGGCACTGGTTAAAAGTAAGGCCTGGGCGCTTCAGTACTACCCGATTTATCTACTCTTCGGATGCACCCCATTAGTCTGTGTGGCGCTGCTTGCCTTGAATTATTCTTTCACGGTACCGGGGCAATACACTGAATTGCACAATGTAAAATTTAAGAGGTGGATCCCAGGTGAGGTGACCTATGTGTTAGAGAATTCTGCCCATACGGACCACGAGGGCTTCCGCAAGTTTGAGACCAAGAACATGAAAATGGCCTCAGGTGAAGTGGTTCAGCTGAAACTGTATTTTAGAAAAGGCCTTCTCGGATTCTGGGTACTTGAGGGCCGGGAACTCATCCGCACGGAAGAGGAGTGACGTTGACCGGATCCTTTTCAACTCTTGCCGAAGTAATTGAAATTTCATGCTTTCCATCCAAAACATCAAGCCAAAATGCTAGACGTAATAAAAAAGCAAACTGTTTTGACCTATTTGATCAGGAATTTTCCAACTAACGTTTTGGATTCTCCTGCCAGTTCTATGAAATATATGCCTGGGGCAAGACCGTTGCGTTGGATAATCACCTCGCTTTCCGAAGTCATTGATTCCTCCAATAGCTTTTTACCCAGTAGGTTATATACATGGATCGTATATGGCCCATTAAAGACAGAACGGTCAAAATGGACTATTGCCCGGTCTTCCATGGGATTGGGGAAAATCCGCAGTATTGGAGGAAGAGCGAATTCCTCTAATGCTGTTATGGTGACCTCAAGGGTGTCAGAACTTCCCGAACAGCCATTGGCATCTGTGACCATTACCGAATATAAGCCAGAAACTGTGGCCGTATAAGTTTGGCTGGTCGCTCCGGTCAGTGCCGTGTCACTGGAGTACCATTGGTACGAAACTGCCGAACTTGAGGTGAGATCATTGCTACTTTGAGTTATTACAGGTACAGGCAAAGCATTGACATTGAGCACAGTCACAAATACGCTGTCACAACCTTGAACGGTCAGCATGGAGTCATAGAAGGTTTGCGCGTCACTATAGTAGGTGCCGTTGATCATAGCACTGTCACCTGAACAAATGGCGATCGTGTCCCCTATTTCATAGGTTGGATCAAGGGTAATCTCCAAAATAAACACGCTGTCACACCCTTTAGCCGTTTGCAAGGAGTCGTAATAGGTGCCCGCATCGGTGTAGAACACACTATCCACCATCACTGTGTCTCCTGAACACAGGGTGACGTTATTGCTAAATTCATAGCTGGCATTTACAGCCAATAATGTCCGGATGATACTGTCACAACCATTCACCGCCATGAGCGTATCATAATAGGACCCGGCGACATATTGGTACATGCCTCCCAGCATCACGCTGTCACCATCGCACATCACTGAATCCCGGGTGTAGGTTTTTGGCGAGAGATCAAGACAGGAACCAACAGTGGTGGGTACTGCATTGGGAACAGAATCACTATAAATAAAGTTGGTGAGACATGAACTAGAATTGGCCTTGGGATTCGTGAACCGCATCATAAGGCAGGTAGGGTGGACCGAAAGCAAAAGCAAGCACAAATCCTGTATCAACGGCATACGAAGGATTAAAAGAGGTAAATGGGCCCCAGCCGTACTGGTCAAGCCACCCACCATAAAGACTATCTATAAGAATATTCGTAATTTCAAACTGGAACCCGGCACAAGGGGCAACAAAGCGGTTGTCCAGAATAATTTCCACATCGTAATAATCGCCAAGGACGGGATCATATCCACAGGTGAGTGCACCGAAAGATAGGTCGGCACTTGATTGTGCAGAAGCACTTAAACAGATACTTAAAAGTAGGGGTAGTAATAAGAGCTTTTTCATGGCGACTGGAGTTTTTAATAACGCATATTCTACGGAAATTCTAGTTAATCCATTTTACTTCCCTGGTGCCGGTGGCTTCCCACCTCCCTGTACCGGGGGTTTTGGGTTAGGTGGGGTGCCTCCAGATTTAGTAGGAGCTGGCTTACTACCTCCTCCTTTGCCTTTTCGTGGTGGTGAACCCTTACCACCTTCGTCAATCGACTTGCCTTTTAAGTAGGTTGGTAATTCCATACCAGCCATATTGAAGACGTCTTCCAATGCCGGAACAGACTTATACAGGCCTGACAGGAAGTTGGCAGTGGATGTTTGTCCATCGCCGCCAGCACCTCCACCGGTATCCCAAACAGTGACCTTATCGATTTTGATATTCTTAATGGCTTCAGCTTGCATTTTTACAATTTCTGTCAACTTATCAGTTATAAGCAGTAATGCTGCATCCTGTGCATTCTCGCCGGCAGCCTCCACAATCTTGTCAAATCCCATCGCCTGCTTGGTCAATACTTCGTAAATACCTTTCGCTTCTGCTTCCTTTCGGAGCAGGATAGCATCGGCATCACCCCTGGCAACACGCCTGATGTTTTCCGCTTGTGCTTCCGCGTCGATCTCAATTTTCTGTTTGGCAATTTCTGCCGGGATCACAATATTGGCAGTTTGTGTGGCCTTGTCTCGTGTAGCTCTCACGTTTTCAGCGATTTTCTCGGCTGCGTATGACTCCTCTAAGGCCTTCGCCGCCTGAACTTTCTCAGCAGCGATTGCTATCTTTTCCGCTTCGGCCTCTCTCTCACGACGGGTAGCATTGGAGTTGGCTACTTTTACTTTGGCAAGGTTCTCCCCTTCAACGGCTGTTGCATCTGCATCAGCCACTTTTACCCTTTGATCCTGAACAGCATTGGCCTCTCCAACCATACCGTCCCTATCTTTTTCAGCTACACTCTTGCGGGCATCGTTAATCGCCTTTGCAGCCGCTTCCTTACCCAAAGCTTCGATATATCCCGACTCATCTTTAATGTCGGTAACGTTAACGTTGATCAGCTTAAGGCCGATTTTCTGAAGTTCCGCCTCCACGTTGGAAGCGACATTGGCGAGAAATTTATCTCTGTTCGAATTGATCTCCTCAATGTCCATTGTGGCAACGACAAGTCTTAATTGACCGAAGATGATATCCTTGGCGAGGTCATAAACACTTGACTGGTCCAGTCCCAACAGTCGTTCAGCCGCATTGGTCATCACCCCGGGTTCTGTTGAAATACCTACTGTAAATCGGGAAGGGACATCTACACGAATGTTCTGCTTGGACAGTGCACTGGTAAGGTCAATGTCGATCGACATGGGTGTCAGGTCCAGGAATTGGTAGTCTTGAATGATGGGCCAAATGAACGATGCACCACCGTGGATACACTTTGCGGACCGGCCCTGTGAGTCAGGTCCTTTTCCTACTTTGCCATATACTACTAAGATTCTATCTGAAGGGCACCGCTTGTAGCGCCTCAACATGGAGTAGATGATAATGAAGATAAATAGTGCCGCTATTACAAATACTACTACTATAAACTGACTCATATTCTAAGGTATTTATGATGGCTAGCCTGAAAGCGCCTACGTGCCTTCTTTCGTAACCAATAAGATTTGATCATTAATTATTTCTTTAACCCGGACTACCGTGCCAGTAGCCAATTCTGCTTCATCGTCGGTCATTGCCTGCAGAGTGCGTATGCTACCTTGCACATTGATCTGCACTTTCCCAAACCCATTGCGTTTGGGCTGTATGGTCAGATACACTTCTCCAATTCCACCTACCGCGTTCTGCATCAATAAGGTACCATCATCCGAAAGCTTACCCATAAAATGGAATATGCTCGCCATGATGGTCATCATGGCCAGGCCAGACACAGCGGAAGCGCCTACCGTTATTGCCGTGTTATATCCAGCATCTATGCAAGCTATACCGGTCCATGCAAAGATGGTGAAGAAACCCACCAGGTTCTTTAAGGTGAAGAACTGAAATCCAATGCCACCGTCCCCTTCAATATCGGCATCCACATCACCTACCTCTCCATCCACATCACCGGCAATAAAAGTGGTTACGAGAATAATGACAAAAAAGAGACTGGAAGGAAGTGCTATCATCCAGTAGATTCTCCCAAGAGTCTCCGTTTCGGCCCACCAGGAATTGAAATCTAGAAGCATTTTATAATCATTATGGGTTTCTTTCAAAAATAATCAAATTATTGAGTATTCCAAATAAGCGCTCAGCGTAGGTTACTGGCGTTGAAGTTATTTAAACGTATTCCAATATGTCCTTGATCATGCTGAGGAATGTATCCTCCTTTAATTTTGTAG
>JYMV01016077.1_pt1 | contig 12478 bp, 10 predicted proteins | sample 338911 | NCBI WGS metagenome assembly JYMV01 (sample SAMN03354496, study PRJNA234377) | hydrothermal vent metagenome | biome: Deep sea; feature: Hydrothermal plumes at the Eastern Lau Spreading Center, Western Pacific Ocean; material: Seawater | place: Tonga | collected 2009 | depth 2000 m m | reverse complement strand
TTATAGGATCTTTACCAAACTTGGCCACATGATTCCCCTCTGGAAGGGGAAGAACTCTATTTATGTTGGGGTCATTAGGTCAAAGGTCAAGGTCACCGTTACTATAAATAGAATTTCTGACAACAGGATTGTTTCCGCACAATAATTTTAGTTCTGTATATTGGATCTTGACCAAACTTGGCCACATGATTCCCCTATGGAAGGGGAAAACCCTATTTATTTTGGGGTCATTAGGCCAAAGGTCACCATAGCTATAAATAGAATTTTCGACAACGGGTCGTTTCCACATGATAAATTTAGTTCCTGTGGAAGCGGAAAAACTCTTTTTATTTTTGGCAGATTTTTAGCACAGTGATTCAAAGGACTTAATTTTTCTGCTCACATGATTAGTTGTTTGATTGAATTACCATTATACCGTTTGATAATTTATATAGACGGGCGTATTTTGTGATGCACACATTTCTTGTTTCTTTGGCAATACACTAACATCTAACAACATACAACCACATTGGGATGTAATGGTTAGCATACTTGACTTGAGTGTGGTAGCTCGTGGGATTGAGCTCTAGTCGGGTCAAGCCAAAGACTGAAATTGGTTTTTGTTGCTTTTCCGATAAGCATGTAGTATTACGGAGAACGAACAAAGACTGATTGGTTCCGAATCAGGATAATGTGTCCAAGTGAAGTGACATGTCTACCCTCAGACTATTGTTTCAATGAGCTAGCACTGTAAAATCCAACTAAGCGTTTTGGACTAGTGCAAGGCAGACATCATCATCATCTCATCAAATGTAACTTGTTCTCGTCTAATATAGCTGACAAATTGTGCACTTGGCGTTAAACAAAAATTCTTCACTCATTCACTCTAACCACATACAGTTTGTTGTCATGTCAGGTAGCCTTTCATTCATCTTTAACCATCCAATCATATTCAGGACAGTTAAATATATTGACTAATCGAACAACAGCTCTTGGTGTGTACTTCGTTTTAAATAGTGGACTTATCACAGATTGGTCGTTAAAAATATGAACCCTGACATGACTTCATATGGGATATTGTGAGATGCTAGTGTATCACCAAAAACATTAAAAAAAAGATACAACTCACATCTAATTTTAATTAGATTAACCTATATGATTGTTAAATTTCACATATATGATGGTTAAATTTCACATATATGATGGTTAGATTTCACATGTATGATGGTTAAATTTCACATATATGATGGTTAAATTTCACATATATGATGGTTAGATTTCACATATATGATGGTTAGATTTCACATATATGATGGTTAAATTTCATATATATGATGTTTAAATTTCTTTTTTTCAGCATTTAAATGATGTAATGGAAGTTCATCAGTATAGAGTGGGTCAAGTTTATACCATGATAGTTAAACGGTCAGTTTTATCAAATTTTAGGATTACCTTGCTATAAAACAAAATGAACAATCACCTCTCACCTCAAACAATTAAACACAAAAAAGACCATGACATATTGTGTTGGAAATCTAGGTCATGGCTTGGGACAGGCACAAAATAATTAGTTCTCTAACGACAATACAGATATTAAAAAACAATAAAACATTTGCTCAGATTCACTTCCTCTCAAAATAACCAACCATCACAAAAATGAACGACATCATAAACATGGACAGTACAATAGCAGGGTCAATGAATGCTTGTAATTAACTGACTACTAGCTAGAAAGGTAGAATCTAGACCATTACTCTTTGGACAAAACGATCTTAACTGATATATCTAACAGATTTGATATCAATTAGTAATAAAACATCTAAAGAAATTAATTGTCTTCATCTTTTACATAACACTGACCTCAGCTGGTCAAAAGACATATCTCAGCAAACCAAAATGTGTATCTTAAATACCTGATTATAGAATTTTCTTTTCATTCAGCAACATGATTATGATTCTTCATTGGTCTATTACGAATTTCCTTAGAACTCTTTTATTATATCCTACAGTACATGCAAGAAGAAGTATGTTTTTGACATGTTCTTTCCTAACGTCATGATATCTTGTTAACCCAATAAATCATTTTTATATCACTCAGTCAAAGAACTATGTGAACTATCTTTTGTCTGTCGTAGTTGTCATCATCGCTGTTATCGTTTTGTATATTTTTATTTGATTGTTCCCATACTGCTGTTATCTCCATTATCAATCAAACTTTAGTGTTTATGGTGTTTGTAAGCTCTTTATTAACACATTTCTTACATATTAATATTAATAATATTTATTGTTTATCAAGTGAAGGGTTAAAATTGTAGTTTTATATTGTAGAATTGTTGATGAACATGTGTTGTGTAGTTTAGAAATTCATGAGAAACAGAAAGGAGGAAAATCCAGTATGGTGTCTTCACAAGATAAGTTACAACTAGGAGATATTGTTACAGTCAGGTTAGTAAAAATATGATAATTTGAAATGTAAAATTTTATCTTAATTTGTTAACATATGTATGGCTTCCCTTTTAAGCCAAGAACAATGGATTAAGGGCAACTAGGGTTGATTTTTGCTTTCGTATTTGTCATGAAAATGAAGCATCAGCTCAGATATGGAGGTGTTGCAAAAGATAATTAGTTGGAACCAACAATTGCAGGAAAGAGATTTTTGAGGTCCTTTACTGAAATCTTCTTTTCATCTTGATCCATCAAAACACATGGCAGCCATGAACAATTCTATGTTCTGATTGACAGAAATTTAAAAAAAATTCACATTTGAAACTATAAGTACAAATGATTTTATAACATAATACATGTGATGTTTGTGAGATCCTTTAAAAGGAATTCCTCATTTCGTCTAGGTTGGACCAAACACTTATGGCTGCTATGAGCAATTTTTCTATTTGATTGGCGAAAGCTTTAAAAATCTTTTTCTCGGAAAGTACAAGTAAATCATGTACATGTGTAGAAGGGAGATAAGAAGATTGTTTATATTTTGTAGCATAAAGAAAATATATCAGCACCAACTAAATGTCACTTGTAATCATTTAAATGGAAGGATTCATATAACAGAGATGGTTGATGATATCCAGGATGTAAGTAATTTTTTTGTCAGTTTGTTAAATGTTTTCTCATCCTCAAAAATAACAAAGAAAATAAATGTTAGTGAAACCCGAAGCGGCAAACAAGAATGGACTATCCAGAGAAACTGGCAACATGGAATACACAAGACAAACAAAGCAATAAGCACAACACAATATGTGTTGGACATCATTGTACACAAACAAACACAAATGAAGTAAATAAAACATGAGCCCTCCTACAAACAACTGGAGGTAAAGACGAGCCGAACAATTTAAAAAACAAGGAATATTAAAAGTCAACAAATCTAACAATTACACGTCTTTTTAAATAAATTTGTCTCTTTTTTTTTTTCTTTTTTTTTAAATATTTGTTGCACTGTTCAAATGATCATTTGTTGAGTAGTTCAATTTATTTGTTACGAGGTGCAAATGATTTGTTTCAAGGTGTACAAGAATTGTTGTGCTGTCTAGATAATTAAAAGATAGGTACACAAATCTCGATAGAATTAATCTATATTTAATTTAATGGCACTACATATTAGATCAATTGAATTTCTCGTCAAATCAGTTAAAAATAAGGACCGTCGTGGTTGTGATGGTATAGCAGTTGGATTTACAACTACCTGTGCAATTAGTTCCTATCACCACTGAAGTTGTGAGTTCGAACCCTCTTCATGGTGAGGTGTACAACATTATGTGATAAAGTTTGTCAGTGTCTTGCGGCAGGTCAGTGGTTTTCTCCGGGTCCTCTGGTTTCCTCCACCAATAAAACTGACTGCCACGTTATAACTAAAATATTGTTGAAGGTGGCAAAAGGCACCATAAACCAAACCAAGCCATCAATTAAAAATAGATGAATATTTTTGTAAATCAATAGGAGATTGCTTTTGATATACAAAAGTTTACACTTAATCTCTGAATTAAGAGCTGAGATAATAATTCCAGTTAATATAGGAAACAGATTTAAAAAAAACATTTGCTTGTTTCTGAATCCTATTATAGAATTGCTATTGTTCTGTTTATATATGTCAGTTGTACCAATAAAATATGTTTATACCAATAATGCCAGTAATTTATGGTCTATAATGTGGAGATGTATTTGATTTACAGGGTACAAATCCATTATCTAGATATAAGCTACAACAGACACTGAAGGCTAGAGTTATAGGGTTCAGAGAATGGCAGTCCAAGTAAGTCTGTATATCTATATTTGTGTTGAAAATGGTCCATCATACATGAATCCATAGGATACGATGGATGAAGTACATTCAAAAGAATAAATTTCCAGTAAACTTTTTTTTTAAAGTACAACTTAGAAAATTTTGTGCTGAGTGATGAAATACATCATAATTGAAATGATTATAATTGTAGATAATCTAGTCACATGACCTCTAAACCATTGTACTTTCATTTTAATTCTGTTGTGACAGTAGAATTTAAATGAAAACATATTTCATGTGGTGAAGAAGTAAACCGGTATCGATATGAAAACTCAGAATAATGTGTTTTTTCTTTTACAGAAAGCAGAAAACGTTGACATCAACAAAGACCAACCCATTCGTAGAATTTTCAATAAAACCTAGGTATACATTGATTACCATTGCAAATATTATTTTCAGTTATTACCTTTCCTGATGATATTTTCTAGTATTATTTAGACTGGCATTTCTGTGATAAACATTTACAAATTCAACAAGGGAAATGATAGATTCTGATTGATTGACTGAAATATTGGAAAACATCTCCTCACATTAACTGGGTAATCAGAGTAATAATTTGGAAGAATTATCTTTACATGTTCTCACTTCTTGCTGACTTTACATCCAATATTGCAGTCACTGGGCATAATAGTTTGTAATTACTTGAAATATGAATAAAACAATCTTGATATCTTTCCTATCCAACATCCATTATGCCATCATAGAACAAAATAAATTCTGCTGACTAAATTATAGAAATACCTGTATAAAACTACGGGGCCGTTTCAACCAAACGGAACAAAATAGTCCCAAAAACTATAGAAAATTTGCACCAAATGAAAAAGGAATTGTTAGTGATTAGAAATCAGAATATTCACACACTACACTGGTCTGAATTAAATAAAGTAGAAACTTTATATTTCACTGTTTTCTAGTTAAATAATTAGAAAATCAAATTAATCCTATTTTCAATGTGTGTCCAAGACAATCATCAAAAATGATACATCCAATTCCATTATTTATTTCCATATAACAATATCCATTTTTTCTATCGAGATGTCGACTTACCAAATATTAAGTAAATTACAGGTGAGTAGGAATTAACTGTCAATGCTATATATAGTTAAATGTAAGATCCTATAGAAAAAAATGCAAAATTCCTCAACTTGGACACTGCTTAACCGATCTTCATAAATGTTACTTTATTAACTGCATACAGTTTATTGTGAATTTTTTTGTTTTTTTGTTGAAAAGATGATAATTAGTTAAGCAATACAGGCTCCTGAGAGCCTCTGACTTATCTTTTCTGGTACACTTATGATTTATATCTATAACTTTATACCATACTGTATTCTGTATTTTATATATAATTCTAACATGACCTCCTTCTTTCGCTGTGTAGACAAACGAGTGATTTATCGATGGTATAATCTCATTCGCACATGTGCCGGTGAATGTGACTGACTTTTCCATTGGCAGCATAAATTGTGTGCGATATATTCCGCAAACGTAGATATAAATTACCGTCTTCCAATCAAAGTATATTACCGTATTTGTACTCGTAGACATATCAGAATCGAAATAAATCTACTAAAATTTGCCAATCCATGTTAAAACTCAAAACACATTCTGGCTTCCATGATTTATTTCTTAAACAATTAAGACAATTTATGGGCATACATATGTTTTAGTGTCCTAAAACTATTTTTTATTTTTATTTCATTTTGTTTCAGCAAATTAGAAAAGAAAAGTCTAAAAAAAGATGAACAGAAATTTGAAAAAGATCAAAAGGTTATTGGATATGTTGTCCAGGTAGAATATTGTTTTATAATTAATTATATGAAACATGACTTCATATGGAATAGTAATTAAAAGAAATGTTTGTCATTTTGTGAGATAGTGTACATTTGTTTGTTATATTGTTTTTTCAGTTAGCCCACTTGGTTCAATTTATAAGTTATCTACGTTCATCAAGGGTGACGTCATGGTCGTGATCATATGGTAGTTGGATTTATAACTGCTGATGTAATCAGTACCTATCACCACTAACATTGTGAGTTCGAATCCCGCTCAGGCGAGGTGTACTCGATGCAACATAATGTGATAAAATTTGTGAGTGACTTGCGACAGGTCCATGGTTTTCTGTGGGTACTACGGTACTTCACCAATAAAACAGTTCGCCTTGCTATAACTGAAATATTGTTGAAAGTGGTGTTAAATACCATAACCCCTAACCCTTTCCTTTTTTCATTTAGTGCACTTGGTTGAGATTTTAAGTTACCTACGTTCAGAAATGAACATAGATAACAATTTTATTTTAGCTATTTCCTGTGTCCAACAATTATTACAACATGCACAAACACATGATTTAGTCCACTAGCAGTACCTCTAGCTGCCAATATCTAGTAGCTAGATTGATAAGAATTGTAAGAAGTTTGCTTGTGCAAGGCAACAGATATATTTTTCTTGTGTTAAAAAGAGGATGGTAGGAATGTATACAATAACAAATAGTATTCCAAATGTATGAAAATAAAAATTTTGACCAGAATGTATTGTCTTTTTTTCAGCATGGAAAAATGTCATTATGGCTCCAAGTAACACCATCTGTTAAAGGAATAGTTAAGTTATTAAACTTATCTAATGATCCTAAAGTAAGTAAATCCCTAAAAGAAGATTATATCTTTACGACATTCCTGTAGATTGTCACCCCATCAACAATGCATAACAATGTTCAGTGACTTTACTATCTAGAATGCAGACTATTGTGTATTAAATTTATGTTTGTTATCCGGTGTAAAGTCACAATTGTGTACCCGAAAGAGTGGCACAAAGTCACATATCTACCCGTCAGTGTGGTAAAAAATCACGTTTCTACTTGAAAATGTCAAATAAAGTTACATTTCTACAAAATAGTGCAGTCTTGTATATTTTATGTCACCATTTTTACTGTTTAAATTTTAATGACAGTATTCTCCATAGTGCTATCCTTTACATCATTGCCAAGGGTTACAATCTGCCTCCCTCTCCTCTTCACTCATGGCAGTGTTTTCTCTAATTTATTTCGTAATTCCTGCACACTTGTCATTTGTTGGATTTTGTCAGATACGTCACATATAATGATTTCATTTTCAACCAATCAGCATAAAAACCTTCATTTCACCTCACAGCTAATTATGTATACAGATAACAGGAAACACTAAATGTGTCCTAAAAAATTATTCCGTGTTTTATGGCAGTCCCTAATGGCAAAGCTTACATACATGTATGTCCATTTTATGTTTACATTTCTCCTTCAAGTGGAGGGGAGGGGTTGGTGGCAGATCATAATCCTACAAGGATTGATTGATTTTTTGGTGTTTCACCACTTTTAGCAATATTTCAGCTATATCATGGCGACCAGTTTTAGTGGTGGAAGAAGCTGTAGTACCGGGAGAGAACCATCGACCATGGGCAAGCAACTGGTAAACTTTATCACTTGAGGCTGCGAGTCGAGTGCACCCTTTTTTGTAATTAACAAAGCCGGGTGCGAACCCACGCCGTATGGGTGATAGGCTTGTATGAGTTGTTAGGTAATCCAACTACCTAAGTCATTGATCCACCTCCTACAAGGATGTACACTTTAAGGTGAAAATATGTTGAACTATGGAAAAATATTATTTGGTTATTTTTATCATTTTAATTTAAGCATTAATACATGTTTATGAAATATTCAGATGAATACAGTGAACAAATACATATCTTCATATATTTTTTTTTCAGGTTTTGGAAAATCATAAAAAACATTTTTGCATACAAAATGGATATAATGCGACAGTGATTGATGTATTGAAGGATGGGACCCTGTTACTTACGTTTGTTGAAAGTATGTTGAATTATATAAGGCTTTTGTAAATGTAAAAACTATATCATTGAGAGATTGTTACAATAGGACCAGTTGAATATGTTACAACAAAGTTAGTTACAAATGTATGTGTGTCTTTTCGGCAAATCTATATTATTTTTTCCCCCCATCTTTTAACCTTTCATATATATATGAACATAAATATATGATTTCCATACAACTGTTACTTATCTAATTGAGGAGAAAAAAATAGCAGAAATTAAACAGTAATGGTCAACAATGTAATTTAACTACAACAACACAATCAATTCCTCTTTCAAACTCCCAAACTCTAAAACACAGAAAGGACAATAGTGCCTGTTTTGAAAAGACACAAAAATATGTCCTTAGTTATGTCGCCTGCATAGTGGAATCGTCAATTATTGATCACTATCCATGTCTTACGTCATCATTACCGCCGTTGTCATACTTTCCTAATTGAACAACTCCTATAAACCGCTTGATGTAAAAAACCAATCTCAGACATAGTGTTCTACTGGACATATGCTATGATAAACAATAAAGTCTTTTTTGCCTGGTGTACAATACAGGCTCATGTGAGGCTTTAATTCAGGATCTTAAACCAAATATTAATATATGTTGTATCATATTAGAATAATTTGATTTACAGAGAAGCAGACGACATCGTCATTGACAACGGGAGCAACATGTAAAGGTGTAATATCTAACATAAAGAAAGAGACAGGATTGGTAGTACAGCTGCCCGAGGGTGGTAAAGGTCTTATTGGACTGACAGATATAGCTGATGAATACAAAGATGACCCTACTTCAAAGTTCAAAATAGGACAGTGTATTGACTGTTATATTGTGTCCTGTAAAAAGAAAAAAAAATGTTATCTGTCCCTCAGAAAGTCAAGGTAATATATATTAAAAATCTTCCTTGCTTGTCATTGCAAGTTTACTTTTAAGGTGTTTCCATGGTAACAAAGCAATGTAGTCACATTTCTTTTACAACATTGAAAAAAGTTCTATTTGATAGGAATTGTACACTATAAGGATCGCAATAAATCTGGTTGGATCCTATCAGTGCATGCTCTGAGATGTACATGATACAACATTATGTGATCAAGTGGGTCAATGGACCTGCAGCAGGTCAGTGGTTTTCTCCAGGTATTAATCAATACCTTCCATAATTTTCAATGCATATGCAAATTAGGAGAAGTAAGTTTAAACAGTGATGGTGAACAATTCCACTGATAAAGATAAGCAAAACAAAGCAACCACCTCTCACCTCAAATCATTGAACACAAAAAGACCATGACCTATGCCAATGGAATTCCAGTTCTTGTTTTGGGACAGGCACAAAAATGTGGCAGGATTAAACCAGTTAATGGGATCCCAAATAGGAATGTAACAGGGATAAAAAAAAAATGTACATTAGAATGCAGAGAATTTACTACCAGTATTTTTCTCTTGTGAACATTGTAATCCATGAGCTCTTGTCATCGTCAATGGGATTAAAACTGATTTTATGTCATTTCAGAAGCAGTAAATGTACTGATGTAGACCCAGTTATAGATGATAAGAAAAGTTTATCTGAAGGACAAATTCTACGAGGATACATAGTACACTGTACAAAATCACAGCTGCTGGTCAGGTAAGTGATGAGGGTCTAGTGGAGGGAGTTAAGTAGATGTGTTGTGGTAGACCCAGTGATAGATGATAAGATGATAGATAAAAGACAAATAGTAAAAGAAGACATAGTGCTTTGTACAAAATCACAGCCCCTGGTCAGGTAAATGATGAGGGTCTAGTGGAGTGAGGAGACAGTAAAGAGAGTTTATCTGAGAGACAAATACTTTTTTCTAAATGAATATGCTTCTGTGACACAGGTAAGTCAAATGCCCAAGTGTTCAGCGACTCTCCATTCAAATTTACGATGGTTTTTAATTTCTTTTACCGTTCACAGGACATGATTCTCATCAGATTGTGAGATGGAAATAGGACGCCAACCGATTTTGAAATCACATTTTATTTCGACTTACAACATTTAACTTTTGTATTCACATGATGTGATTTTTGTTATGCCCCCGCGATGAAGACTCGGGGGGGGGGGCATATTAATTTACCCCCTGTTCGTCCGTCCGGATATAGATACATGGTTTGTTCGGCTAACTCCTCCTACAGTTTTAAAGCTACAGCTTTAATATTTTGCAGGATGTTTATACACCTAATGGAGGTGTGCATGTCCACAGGTTTTTGATTTTCATTAAATATTTGATAATGACAGGTAGTTGGAATTTTTATGCACCTGCGATAAAAAGTCTTCTTACTAGCTACATAATGGAAACATGGTTTGTATGGCTCCTACTACAGTTTTTGACTTGTTTATAATTTCTTATGGTCAGGTGGGGGGCATCATTTGTGTCTTACAGACACACTTCATTTTTAAAAAATCATTCCTAACAAAACAACTTTGTCCATAATTATCAAGTGTGGGGGCATACTTCTTTTCTAGTTGAAATGAAAAATCAGACACAAAATCATAGTGTGTGACCGTTAAAAATTGATGGGTGGAATCTGAAAATATAACAGTAAAGAGCAGTGACCAAAGCAATGTTTTGTCAAAATTAATAATTTAGCAGTTATCTTTCTTTGCTTTGGTCCCAAAGTTAACAGCCAGGATAAAGTCCTATATAATGTATTTTTATGTTTATATTGTTAACCAACTATTTTGTATTTTACAGCTTTGGTCACAATGTTACAGGCAGAGTACCATGTAAACAAGTTTCTGATTATTGTGTTGATGATTTTGAAGCAGTATTTCCTGTGGGAAAAGTTGTTACCGCTAAAGTTTTGAGGTAAAAATGTTATATATATATAATTTGACAAATCAAATTTAGAATTTTTTTTTTTTAAATGAGGCGTAATGTTTTGAATGTTTAAAATAACAAGGATTTGATTGCCTCTTTATATGTTTACTGTATTTATATATATATCACGTTGTCGGCAAGGTGTACTCAATACAACATTATGTGATCAAGTTTGTCAGTGACGTGGACATGTTGGTGATTTTCTCCGGGTACTCCGGTTTCCTCCAACAATAAAACTGGCCGCCACGATATCACTGAAATATTGAAAGTGACGTTATACACCATAACCCCCTATATTACGTAGACTTCAAAATAAATATTAGATATTAACTAGTTCATCTATTTCTAGTATTTCAGGCAAAGACATTAATTTATCACTTCGTGAGAGTGCTACTGGTGCTAAAGAAATTATACCGGAAGAATTCAAAACTAAAAAACGCAAAGCATCAGATATGGTAAAAGATGAAAAGAAGAAGAAAATTAGAGATGATAACAAAAGTGGAGAGGGCAAGATGAAAACAGACAATGTCAAGCAAAAATCTAAAGCTAGCCGTAAAAGAAAAATTTCTACTTCTGACAGTGCCAATATATCTATAGATATGTCGAAAAAAGTCAAAGTAACTAGTGATTCTGATAGTGGTATAGATGATGTTGATCCAGAGAAGTTGGACAAGAGAAAGGTAAATATAACAATAGGAAAATTATTAATAACTAATGATTCTGATGGTGGTATCAGAGAAGTTGGACCAGGGAATGGTAAATATAACAATAGGAAAATTAATATAACTAGTGACTCTAGTAGAGGTATAGATGATGTGGACCCAGAGAAAGGTAAATATAACAATAGGAAAATTAATATGTCTAGTGATCATGGTGGTGAAATAGATGATGTAGATCCAGACAGGTTAGGCCAAGGAAAAGTAAATATAACAATAGGAAAATTAATATAACTAGTGATTCTGATAGTGGTGTAGATGATGTGGATCCAGAGAAGTTGGACCAGGAAAAGGTAAATATAGCAATAGGAAAATTAATATAACTATTGATTCTGATAGTGGTATAGATGATGTGGATCCAGAGAAGTTGGACAAGGGAAAGGGAGATATAATAATAGGAAAATTATAAATAACTAATGATTCTGATGGTGGTATAGATGATGTGGATCCAGAGAAGTTGGACCAGGGAAAGGTAAATAGAACAATAGGAAAATTAATATAACTAGTGACTAGTAGAGGTATAGATGATGTGAACCCAGAGAAAGGTAAATATAACAATAGAAAAATTAATATTTCTAGTGATTATGGTAGTGAAATAGATGATGTGGATCCAGACAGGTTAGGCCAAGGAGAGGTAAATATAACAATAGGAAAATTAATATAACTAGTGATTCTGATAGTGATATAGATGATGTAGACCCAGAGAAATTAAACCTGGAAAGGTGAATATAACGATAGGAAAATTAATATAACTAGTAATTCTGATAGTGGTGTTGATGATGTGGATTCTGAGAGGTTG
>JYMV01027821.1_pt1 | contig 12479 bp, 10 predicted proteins | sample 338911 | NCBI WGS metagenome assembly JYMV01 (sample SAMN03354496, study PRJNA234377) | hydrothermal vent metagenome | biome: Deep sea; feature: Hydrothermal plumes at the Eastern Lau Spreading Center, Western Pacific Ocean; material: Seawater | place: Tonga | collected 2009 | depth 2000 m m | reverse complement strand
GTCAAGCGACGACATCACCTTGATTACGTCAAACATATGCTGGTACTTGGTGACGTAAGGTAGTGTTAGAGAGAGTTTATGTTTCTCTAAAGGCTCATCAGGCTGATTTAAATCCAGTACATCCGCCTCCGAGATCAGGCCAATATACTCCAGGTTCTTTACGATGGGAAGTTGCCTAACTTTGAACTCGTCCATCCATAAGAGTGCCGTTGAGCCTGTGTCACTAATTTTTAGTGGTGGAATGGTATCTGTTATCAGGTCAATTGCCAACATAGGTCATTGCAAACGTAATAAATTTTTTACTTTGGCAGTTCTAAACAAACAACGCTGAATGATTAAATTAAGTGTAAATATCAACAAGGTAGCCACCATCAGAAATGCCAGAGGAGGAAATACTCCAAATTTGATCGAGGTGGCAAAGGATTGCCAGCAATTTGGGGCACAGGGGATAACGGTCCATCCCAGACCAGACCAGCGCCACATTAAGTATGAGGACGCTTTTGCATTACCAGACGTTATAAATACTGAATACAATATTGAGGGCAATCCTACTGAAGATTTCATGAAGATGGTGCTAAAGATTAAACCCACGCAGGTCACCCTTGTTCCTGACAGTGTTGACGTGCTGACTTCGAATGCGGGCTGGGATACTATTGTGAACGAAACCTTTCTCACAGAAATCATAGGTAAGCTAAAGGCTCAAGGAATCAGGACTTCAATATTTATCGAAACTGAACTCAAGAATATTCAGAATGCTAAGAAAACGGGAACGGATAGAATTGAACTGTATACTGAAGACTACGCCCATAATTATGCTCAAGACAAAGAACTGGCCATCAAACCATTTCTCGATGCTGCGGTTCTGGCTAATGAGCTTGGACTTGGTATTAATGCCGGCCATGATTTGAATTTAGAAAATTTGAATTACTTCGCTCGAAATATTCCCGGACTACTTGAGGTTTCAATAGGCCATGCATTGATTTCCGATGCACTCTATTACGGGTTGCAGTCTACGATTCAGCTCTACCTTAAGCAGTTGGAGATAAACAAAAGTTAGATGTTATGTTCACGTATCCAGTACTCAATCTCATTGCTTTTTGGCAGGATTTGAAGTTGGGCTATACTCATTTTGAAACGGATAACACCATTGCTGAAGTGAGCGTTTCCGCATCAGGGAAATATGAATTTAACTAGCTGGCCTCTTGGAGTTGTTTTTTAGAAAAAATGGAAGTGGGGATCCGCTAATTATTCTTCACGGCCTCTTTGGATCAGGCATGAACTGGCATACGTTGGCCAGGTATTTTGGAGCGGAGTATGAAGTGTTCCTGGTTGACCAGAGAAATCATGGGCGTTCTCCACATGATGAGGTGTTCAATTACTCCGTAATGGCGGGGGACTTAGCGGATTTCCTGGACCAGCAGCATATCGGCAAGGCGTCGATTATCGGACACTCCATGGGCGCTAAGACAGCCATATCCTTTGCCTTGGCTCATCCTGATAAGGTCAACAAACTCGTGGCAGTAGACATGGGGGTTAAAGAATATCCTGTCCAGGATGACGATTTACAGAAGGGGTTGACGTCCCTGGATTTTGATGCAATTCAATCGAGGTCGGAAGCCGATGCGACATTGGCATCCTATATCCCTGATATGAGAATCCGCGCTTTCATTATGCAGAATTTGCACTGGGGGCCAGATAAGAAAATGAAGTGGAGAATGAATGTGGCATCCATTATTGACAATATCGATGAGATTGGTACAGCGGTCGAGGTTCAAGAGCCTTATCAGGGGGCAATACTCTTCGTGAAAGCTGCCGATTCGAATTATATTTTACCTGAGGACTATGCCTGTTTGATGGAGAGATTCCCCAACGGATCTATTGAGGTGATATCCAATGCCGGCCATTGGATTCATGCAGATAATCCAGCGGACTTCAGAGAAGTGGTGATTCGGTTTCTAACAAGTTAGAATTCAATAGTTTTGTCTTATGAACAAGAAACAACTGCTTCAGAATCCAATTGAGCACATTGATATTACCAAGCCAGCATACGCAGGTGTGGTTGATATGATGGCGGATATGTCGAATATGGCTTTTCAGTCCAGGAATATTGCGCGGGGTGCCAGGATCTTCAGTCAGATGATAGGGGATCAGGACTGTACGATCTATCTAACATTGGCGGGCTCACTTGTGTCAGCAGGCCTAAAGAAGGTAGTTGTGGATTTAGTTGAAAATAATATGGTAGATGTTATCGTCTCTACCGGAGCGAATATAGTGGACCAGGATTTTTTCGAAGCACTGGGGTACAGGCATTATAAGGGCAGTCCGGATGCGGATGACAATTTGCTGCGGGAGATGGGAATTAACAGGATTTATGATACTTATATCGACGAAGCGGAGCTTAAGGTATGCGATCGTACCATCACGGATATCTGCGACTGTTTGGAAAAGCGCCCATACTCATCCAGGGAGTTCATTGTTGAAATGGGCAAATACTTACAAGTCCGGGAAGACCTTGGAGACAGCCGCGAAGAATCCATTGTTTACACCTGCTATAAAAAACAAGTGCCAATTTTTGTCCCCGCGTTTTCTGATTGTTCAGCAGGGTTTGGATTTGTCAAACACCAGGCTGATAATCCAGAAGCGCACGTTTCCATTGATTCGGTTAAAGACTTTTTGGAATTGACACAGATAAAGATGCAGGATGTTCAATCGGGCATTTTGATGATTGGGGGAGGGGTGCCCAAGAACTTTGTTCAAGACATTGTAGTGGCGGCGGAAGTGCTGGACACTGAAGTACCCATGCACAAGTACGCTGTTCAAATTACTGTAGCCGATGAACGTGATGGTGCCCTCTCGGGATCTACTTTAAGGGAAGCCAGCTCATGGGGTAAGGTGGATACTATGCACGAGCAAATGATCTTCTCTGAAGCGACTATAGCATTTCCGTTGGTTGCTGCCTGTGCCTATCACCAGGGTGATTATGCACAGAGACAAGAACGGCGGATCGGCAGTATGTTTGATCCGGTGACTTCTTCGATGGGTTAGATCCAGGCCGTCTCCCACACGTCCACTCCCATATAGAATTTCATGTAAAGAGCTACGGGTAACGAGTGGAAAGGAACAATTACCCCATACCCCACAAAGGCTTGCGGAATAATGACATTCGCAATGATCAGCAGCCATAATATTCGTCGGAATTGAATGCCGTTTAGGTATTTCCATACTTCTATGGCACCTATGAGTATTGCAGGAAATGCCAACCCCATCAACCGGGAGGTGTCAGCGGCAATTAGTAATTGCGCCCCGGCGCAACCTACGATTCCTGTAATTAGAAGGGCTGTATGAAATTTTTTGTTTTTCAAGGCCAGGAGCGTTGCAACAATTGGGAAACACCAGAATAATTTGAAGCCTTGAAATATTCCGTAATAGAGGTTGTCCCGTTGTAACCACAGTGAATCTGCCAGGTTTGATTTGTTAAGATAAAAATCAAATTGCAGATGAGTGGCGGAATCACCAAATAGGTGGCGCATCATCAAGAACGGGGCGAATGCCAGCACAGCAGCTACCCCAGTTTTGATATGCTGAGCTCCAGACGAATTGGACTGGTAGCCAGATAATAGAATAATCCAGGGCATGGCGAATGCATTGCTTTCGTGATTGAGCAATGCAAGTGAGTAACAGAGGAACACCCGGATAGGTTGCTTGCGGAATATGTAGCACAGGAAAAGCAGGAAATAAGATGTAGTGTCTACGTATCCGGCAAAATGCAGGGTGTATAGTATTGGTGAAGAAAACACAATTAGACAGCATATTCCAAGAACAGATGTAGCATCAATGCTCACACTTCGACAGTGGAAATATAATGCTGATATAAACGCTGTCGCGAATAAGAGTGGCAGAACAATGAATGCAGGACCTTTAAGGAATAAGAGAAAGCCCAGCAACGGTGTAAGAATTCGATTTTGAAACCGATTACCCCCCTCGGGATCCAGCGGATCTAGAGCCAGCCTGCCATAGTCCAAACCATGATTGATCAATTCAAAGCCCGGGGCACAATAAATTCCTGCGAGGAACAAGAGAAGAAGAGATACACAAATGCCAGCTCCCAGTAATCCAAGTCGCGCCTCTAACTTCTCGAGGTGGAGCTGCAACTTCAGCGTTGTACTGTCAAGCAGACTGGCAAACATTAAAAAGCTTAAAAGGGTTTATCCGACGAAGATAATCATCTGAGCAGATACATCTTTCCATAGCCTTTGTGGAAATATTGATCTGCAGTGGTTTCCCGCAGCTCCATGGCTGCATCATTAAGATGAATGTCGACCTTGTAGAGGTACACGCCGTTTGCCAGCTGGTCACCGAACTCATCTCTGCCATCCCACGCATATTCGGTAATATTTTTTCCAATATGAATGGGCCCCAACTCATCAGCGAATATTTCCCGGACCACTCTGCCGGAAACCGTCAGAATGCGGATGCGAAAATCCTGCGGAATTTCTGTTCCTGTAAGGGTGAACACAAACTTGGTGGCGGTGGAGAAAGGGTTGGGCCAGTTCATCACCGACGTCACCGTGGGTTTGTTGATTACCTCAAAAGCGATCAGGTAATCTAACTTCCCTGATTCGTTCTTAGCAACATCTGTGGCCTGTACCCGCAGTTCGTATATTCCATCCTCCAAAGCCCCAGGATTGAACTCAACCCGTGCCTTATTCTCTGGAAGTGATGCCGGTATAAAACGCAGCGTATTCCCTCCATACGGAACCGCAGTTCCCTGATTCTCGTCCTCAGCGGTCAGGTATACCTGCAGAAGAGAATTGGTATCGAGAGCCATGAACTTGTTTTCATCCTTCAGCTCAATCACTATTTGAGGTTCTGCTGAAACAATGTCGCCATCAAGTATGTGGATGCCGTCAAAAGTCACATCAAGCAGTGGATTGGTATTGTCTCTAGCAGCATAAAATGGCAGCTCAGCGAGATTGTTGAAGTGATACTTCTCCAACTGGTCATAGGTCCCTTTAGATTCTACATAAGGGTTCACCTCCACCCACAGACTATTACTCCCCCCAAGTCCCTCCGTGGAAAATGTCATTCCCGTTAATAGGGTGTCAGGTGATTTTAAGAGTGGTTTGTATCGAAAGCTGGTCAATTGCTGGATCTCCCTGTTCTTGTCAAGGATCCAATAGGAGATCAACATACTATCCATATCATATTCACTGATGTTTTGCACCACTGTTGAGAATGAAACTATCTCACCCTCCTTAACGGAGTCATTGTAAAAAGAAAGTTGAATGGAAGGATTAAGAGCAGATTCTGGCACGTCATTGAGCAGAACATGCCAACTCCTTAACTGGGCTGCTGTCTTGAGTGTTTTGTCATCCTTATGTATGCGCAGCTGGATACTCGAGTATATAGAATCGTCTATTAGCGTATTGAGGTTATAGATGTCTGAAGAGTCCGGTGGCAAACTCTCCAAGCCGCTGATAACTACTTCATTACCTTCTGAGTTTATACCGCTGACCTCAAGACTTACACTATCTCCGGCTTCCAAAGTTTTCATATCCCAGTGCAAAGACAGCCATTCCTGGGCCGGGCCTATATTGGGAGTAGTTATATTTCCATAATCATAGTTCGTTTTAAGATCGGCTGTTAAAATTATTGTCGATGTGGAAGTAGCTCCGATCGTATCCTTCACAGAGGACAGATCCCCTTTTTTGACAAAGTATATAAAGGGCTTAGAGTCGCCCGGTGAACCTGCACCGGTAATGCTGTTCCATCCAAGTGACTGAAAAGTGCTCACCAGCGAAGTATCCTGCCAGGAATCTACCAACCCAAACCGAAATGTATAGGCAAGGATATAAAAGCTATCAGGAACGGAATTGAGATAACCGTCAAGGTTGGCCTGATTAGTGCTGTCGGCTATCTGGAAGATCTTACATTTTAACGGCTTGGAATAACACGGTGCTGGATTGGAAGTGGAGATCCACGGTTCAAGTGTTAATGGATCTATTACGGCTACTAAAATTGCAGCCGGTACATTACAACTGGAAGCAATTTGACTTGATCCATTTATCCTGTATTCGGTAGCCAGCCACTCGCTGGTTCCCCATGCATTTCCAACAGATTGACACCATAGTTCTTTTGGCGTTGTGATGAAATCGAAAGTCCGGTTGGGTTTGTTGTAGTCAATCAATGCGAACTCGTTGTTCTTAAATTGGTGAAAGTGCGCCTGGCCCCATCCCCTTTTGCCATCAATGTACTGGAACGAACTCTCTCTCCACTTGTGGTTTATATCTGCCGGCGTCAGGCTATCTCTCCGCACCCGCCAGAAGTATACGGTACTGTCAGCGGCTCCTGAAAATATACCTTCTAATGCAGTACCAGTTGGATTCCATTCAACGACACCACCTACTTGAGCTGTAGTATATTCCGCCAAAGGGGGAGAAAAGGCATCTGTGGTGTCAATCTGAAACCTATATATTGTATCTACTGCAAAAGGGTTGCCGGTAGATGCTTTAAGTGTCTGCATCTTGTCCGGAACTATTGCGAATTGATAGGGGTATATTGGAATGATGTCCTCCGTTTGAATCAACATTGGGTAGAGGATATTGTTATTCTCCTCTGTCAATTCATACACTATGTCCATATTGTCAACCCTAACTTCAAAGCTGTTGAGCCCAGGCCCGTTTGCCAGATCAACGGGCAGCCTTACCGTAAAAGTATCCTTGTAAAAAATGTCATATGCTGATATGGACCAACTCGGTTTTGCAAGGCTGGCATCAGGGTAAGTACGAGTAACCTTAATCTCTATTTCGCCGTTGATAGCTCTTCCCAGGTTGGTTACAATGATATGCATGTCGAAGGAGTCAATTTCTGTGGAAACCAACCTTGGTGTGGTGTACACATCTTGCACTCTGATAGCATAGTCAGGTTTGCTCCGGGTATTGAGAACAACTGCAGGATCACCGTGGAGCGCCATGAGCAGGCATGTCTTTTTCAGGTTAAATTGTAATTCTACATCTCTGATAGTTTGCTGGACGGCTGCTCCGATGCTCTGTCCATACATTTTTTGCCCGAGGTTGCGATAGAACTCCCTGGTATAAGTATGCAATGCAGGAGCTTCGCCAAAATCAACGGTTGCTAAAAAAGCTATGGTACCTCTGGGGTGGATAATCCAGGTCTCGCTATTACTGGTATAAGTCGGCTGATAAATGTCACCTACCAGGCAGGAGTTGGCTATTAAAAGTGGGTACTTCCCATTTGTATTTTGATATACTCCCGGTTCATCAATGTTCTGGTCGAACCCGCTTCCGGAAGCATGGCCAAAAAATGTCATAATGCTCACTCCGCCATTTATTAGATCTCTGATAGAATCAGATGCTGTGATTTGTATAGGTGCCGAGGAGTTCTTGTTAAACTGGTGAATGCGCCCACCGAACAGGGAGTCCTCGATAAGTACTTCATAGGAGCCTAAATACCCCTTGAATGTCGTGTGTTCTGTGCCGTTTCCTCCTGCGAAATGCAATATTTGCTTTTTCCATTCCTCCAGTTCAATTAACTGGTCCATGTCCAGATCAGGCTGATATTCAACCTGGTTTCTGTCGAATTCAATAATCTTATTTAGGTATTCTGCAACATCTTCTCCGGAGTTGGCGGCCAGTCTTCCCGTAGGTATTGCCGGAGAGAACAAGGTCCCGTCAAGTCCTGCCGTTAGCAATACGTCTGAAGATGGCCAGCCGTATGTCGGTACCAACACCCTGGTGTAATACCCATAGGTTGATCTACTTTTGTTGAAGGAAACCCCTTTGCCTAGTAAGAACAAATTCTGAGGCTTTGTTGGCCAGGTTAATGCATATTCTGCAAATCCCCTGATTGCCATAGGGTTTTTACGAATTCCAAACGCAAATTGGTCATACAACTCATCGATATCAGCCCCAATAACATCGTGGTTACCTCCATTAGGTGATTTTCTGTAGGCGATGTACTCCTCCACATAGTCAATACCAGCCAGGGATGTTCTTAACTTCTTGTTGAACACAATGAGATAAGCCATATCATTGGCCATAGACGAATAATCGGTAAATTTTCCATCGTTGTTTAAGCCAACGGAGGCCAGAGCTGTGATAGATATGATTTGGCCTTCATTAAATAAGAAACATTGTTTGTCCCCTCCGGCATTAGGGACCAGCACTTCATGTGAAACCCCAGTGCCGCCAACTGCGATACGGCGATTGTTGCTCAGATCATACAACCATACTATTTCTCCCTGGTCGTCAAAATTTGTGAAGTTGAGATAGGCGGTATCTCCAATCCCTGCATCTGCAATTCGCATGTTCATTTGGGAAGCGCTCCCAAGGCTCAATGTGTGAGGATATTCGATGGCTGCAAAAGCCACGGTATTTCGATCATTTGAGCCTTGCTGGGCCGTAAACGTGAAGTTGGTTGTCGGTGAACCAAGGTTAGCGGGAGTCACCGCATAATTTAGCTTACCTACCTCTATTCCACTCAAATTGAGGGTTGATCCAGCTCCAGCAACGTTGACTACTACAATGTGGTTCTGAAGATTGTTCCCAATTACAGATGCCGTTGCTATAGCTGTTGGCCCAGCCGCATATGCATTTGATGTTGGTATGGTTACCGTGTGGGTTGAACTGGTGAAGGTAGGTCCCGTCCATCCCTGACCCTCAGTGAATTCTGGCTCATATAACGCAGTGGTGGCTGAAAGGACATAGCGCCCATTAGAAGGTTGGCTGAGCTGATCTACCCTTGATTCAAACATGAAATAGTCCGCCGTGGTTTTACCTGTGAAGTTCATGTTCGCCAACGGCGCCAGCCGACGATTGGGGGTGGCGTTGTTCCATGTCAGGTAGTAGGTAGCTGTGTCGGTAAATAAGCTAACGTTAGGATTGGCATGCCACTCAGGGTAGGAGTAATAAGAAGCATCCAGCCATCCGGTATTTTTTTCAGCGTAGAATTCAATGTAGTCGCCGGCCACCATGGGGGAGCTGTTTGGCCCTGCTCCTTCGACATGGATATATAATTCCTGTCCTCTTCCGAAAATCTGAAAATCCTTGCGATTAATGCTGTTTAAGGGGAGCCCTGCAAATTGCGCTGCATTTTGAAGTGTGGCATAATCGATTCGGTAGACTCCATCAGCCACCACCTTGAACTTGTAGTATGATTTATTGTAGTCGACCCATTGATTAGTAAGCTGACTGAACCCGGAAAACGAGATCAGGATGCACAGAATGGTATAAAGTGCCTTGTTCAAAGCGTGTCGCTTTTTTCTGTTTTATTGATGTCGATTTTTAGTGAGAATACGTTAGACAGCAGTCCGACGGATTGGCCGATATTGGTTAGTGCATAGTCAATATGAAGTGATTTGATTTTCACACCCAAGCCCATACTGGGTTGCATTGTATACCGCTCTTCCTGATCCAGGTTCTGCACCTTCTGTATATATCCAACTCCGCCTCTAAGAAAGGCAAATCCGCCATATCCCAGTTCAAGTCCCATATGTGGGTCAACGCTAGTTGGTTTACCGCTTATTAATACGTTCCTCTTACCATCAAAGGTTACATCTAAATCAATTTCAGTATAAAGTGAAAATTTTTCTGAGATGGAGAATTTTTTGCCGGCAGCTAATAAAAGTTTGGGTAAGGTAACTTCCAGGGAGTTCTCAGGTATCTCGTTTCCCGTAATTGTGAATACATCAGCAAGTTTCTCTGTATTGAAACTCCAGGCGTTAAAAGTAGACGTGGCATCGCGTCCTACCGCTCCAAATTTCCAGGTGCCCATCTGAAACTGCGCTCCTATATCAAGTCCAAATCCCCAGGCGGTAGCGTAGTCTCCCACCTTTCGATGAACTACTTTGGCGTTGCCACCATAAGTCAACCCTTCAAGTTTGGACTTCTTGGCATATGAGAAGATAAAGGCATAATCAGCTGCGGAAAACGATTTGATCCGGTCGTAATTGATATTACCCTCGGCATCAATAAGCTCAGACGTATCGGGTATGTCATCTACCCCCAATCTTAAAAGAGGGGTAAAACCGATTACGGTTGTTTCGTCGATACGTGCTGCAAGGGCACCATAATCATACTTGGCTATACCAGCGAAGTATTCATTGTGCATATAACCAATCTGAAGATCTGTGGTCAGTCCATTCAAGCCCGCCGGATTCCAATATCCAGCAGTGACGTCGTTTACATTGGCAATGCTTGCATTGGCCATCGCCAATGACCTTGCGCCGACTCCTATATTTAAAAACTCATTGCTGTACTTAGGAGCTTGCGCCAACGCTGATCCCGCCAAAAGCAGGCAGCCTAAAGCAGGGATGGAGAGATTTTTATACATTCCAGGCATTTGCCGATACAAAAATTGAAAATCTGCAGTTTTATACTCTATGATGAAAGATAACTTATTAACATCTAATCAGAGGAATTATTATGTGATTTTACGAAAATTCGGCGAATGAATCTCGAATAAGGATACTTTTGTACAAAATACGACAATGTCATTGAAATCTCATATACCGAATCTGCTCACCTGCGTGAATTTACTCTGTGGGTGCCTGGCCGTCATTTGTGCCCTGAATCCAGATACATACCAGATGCAGATGGCAACCTACTTGATTTGGTTAGCGGCATTTTTTGACTTTTTAGATGGAATGTCAGCCAGATTGTTGAAGAGCTACTCTCAACTGGGTAAACAGCTGGACTCTTTGGCAGATATGGTGAGCTTCGGTGTAGCTCCAGGAATGATTCTATATGCATTAATTCAGGAGAAAGCTAACGTAGGTGAGGAATGGATTGCCTATTTCGCCCTTGTTATCCCCGTGTTTTCAGCATTGCGCCTGGCGATCTTTAACATTGATGAAAGCCAAAGCGATTCTTTTAGAGGATTGCCAACACCGGCCAATGCGCTTTTGATTGGCTCTCTTCCCCTATTATTTGAGAGGGGCCACGCTGGGATAACAGAAATTATCCAAGCACCTTCAATAATGGCGGGAATTGGCATCGCGTTGTCACTGCTCCTTGTATCGAAGGTTGGTATGTTTTCTCTTAAGGTGAAATCTTTTCGGTGGGAAGGGAACCAATTGGTATACGTCTTCTTAATCGTAGCAGCTGTAATTTTGTTGGTGCTCCCTTATTCCGCATTGCCAATTATTGTACTTTTGTACATCGTTATTTCGGTATTGCAATCACTGTTTTTTAAACGTAAAAAGACCTAATTCCACAGGATGAACTACAAAGCGGAAATCGACATTATGCCCTTGAAGGCCCTTCTTGATCCTCAGGGCAAGGCGGTAAGTGCAAGCATGACTAACCTCGGCTTGCCGGAAGTTGGTGAAGTGCGCATTGGTAAGCATATCACGTTGACTGTTGAGGCTGCTACTGAGACCGAAGCTTCGGCAAAAGTGGATGAAGCATGCAAGAAACTCCTCGCCAATGAGATTATGGAGAGTTATGAATTCCACCTGACCGAGGTCTAAATATTTGGATTAAGACAATTTATTTCTAAACCTTGGCCAAGAGAAAGCTCCAACAATACGCGGAGGTCAATACATTCTCAAACGTTATTCAGCCTTCGTATGACCTTGTTCAGAAAGGCCATCCTCTCCGGGGGAATTGGGCACAGAACCACTTTCACAATGACCACCCCATCGTACTTGAGTTGGGCTGTGGAAAGGGGGAACACACGATAGATCTGGCGGAGAAATATCCCGAAAAAAACTTCATCGGAGTCGATCTTAAAGCCGCGCGAATTTGGACTGGGAGCAAGTACGCGCTTGAAAATGACCTGGCTAATGTGGCATTTCTCAGAATTGATATCCGTGCACTTCACCAGTTGTTTGATCGAGAGGAGGTCGATGAAATTTGGATCACCTTCCCAGATCCCCAGCCGAAAGCTCCCCACGCGAAAAAACGCCTGACCAATCCTCGTTTCCTCAATCGGTATAGGGAATTACTGAAGCCTGGAGGTTTCGTGCACCTCAAAACCGACAATTTGGCTTTTCATGAATATACGGTGGAAGTTTTGGGTGAAATGGACATTGAGATCTTAGATATCACCAGAGACCTTTACAAAGATGTTGGATTTGCAGAGGCAGGCGCCGTTCAAACTTTTTATGAGAAGAAATTCCTGGCAGAGGGACTTCCTATTACCTACCTGAAGTTTAAGATGTAACAACGTCCTCTTAGTAGGAGGCAAGGAACTTTCTATCGTTGAGTAAAAATCCATTGTTCTGAACCAGGATGTGGACACTCAGGTTCTCAATGGATATAGGTTCTTTATCACCTATCGAAGCTACATTGGTATAGCGGATATTCTCACCATCTACAATGATCACCAGGCCCGAGCCAATGGCTTCCATTTTGTGTCCTTCAGTGATGAGTAATCCAGTATCCTCGCCCAATCCAATGCCCAGGCATACGGGATTCATTGCTACGGCCTGGAACAACCTGGAAAATCTGCCGCGCTTC
>JYMV01032607.1_pt1 | contig 12480 bp, 13 predicted proteins | sample 338911 | NCBI WGS metagenome assembly JYMV01 (sample SAMN03354496, study PRJNA234377) | hydrothermal vent metagenome | biome: Deep sea; feature: Hydrothermal plumes at the Eastern Lau Spreading Center, Western Pacific Ocean; material: Seawater | place: Tonga | collected 2009 | depth 2000 m m | reverse complement strand
TATAAACCAAAAGAAGTTTATAATCTAGCTGCACAATCAGACGTAGGAGAATCCTTTAAGACTCCCTTGGCCACATGTTCTATGAACATGCTTGGTGTAGTAAATCTACTAGAAGTTATACGAAATAGTGATCCTGATATAAGAATGTATCAAGCATCTACATCAGAGATGTTCGGAGATAATACTGCTACCCCTCAGAATGAAGATACATTATTCTCTCCAGTTTCTCCGTATGGAGTTGCTAAGTTAGCTGCTCACTACATGGTTAAAAGTTATCGTAGTTCATATGATATGTTTGCTGCTAGTGGAATACTCTTCAACCATGAGAGTCCTCGTAGAGGTGAGAACTTTGTTACTAGAAAAGTAACGAAAGCTGCTGCAAAAATAAAGATAGGTAGACAAGAAGTGTTAGAACTAGGCAATATGGATGCCTACAGAGATTGGGGATTTGCCGGAGATTATGTGAAGGCTATGTGGTTAATACTTCAACAGGATACGCCAGATGATTTTGTTATAGCCAGTGGTGAAACACATTCTATATCAGAGCTTGTCAGGATAGTATTCAGCCATGCTGGATTAAGTGTAAGAAAACATCTAAGGACCAACAGTAGCTTACTTAGACCAACAGAAGTTCCTAGGCTTTGTGGAGATCCCAGTAAAGCAGAGAGAGTACTAGGGTGGAAACGAGAAATGGGATTTGAGGATCTTATTATACATATGTATGAAGAAGATCTAGCGAAAGAACGACAGACTAGTGATGCATATCTGGACATTAGAAACCATGGCTAAGAGGAAAAGATACACCGTTCAAGAAATGAGAGCAATGGCTGCTCAAAATCAAAAGGATTTTGATATGGTGGCCAAATGGAAGGGCTCTCAGTCTGATGTAGTAGAACAGAATATTAACTGCCTGGTATGCGGCGCTCCTAATATAATGATTATCCATAGACATAATATGGTTAATGTGATGGGTGCTAAGTATCTTTGTGATGATTGCACTGATTTTGGTTGGGCATGGATGGGTAATCTATGCGCAGAAGATCCAGAAGAAGCACGTCAGAGAGGTACTGTTGTAGAAAAGGGCAAGTCGATATCTACCCTGGAGGAGAATGCCAGACAGGGTGGTAGCTACTTGGAAGCTAATACACTGTTATTTGGTAGTAGAAAAAAGATAAGAAATACTACACAGAATCCTACTGCAGCCTATAAGCCTATACGTAACTTTGACGATGACACTCTTCTATTACATCTATCTAAATGCAAACACCTTAGAGATATCGATGAAGGTAAATCTTGGGAGCTTTGGATAGAAAAGAAGAGTAAGTGATAAAGACTACGATAATTACATCTCTTTATAAAGCAGAGAAATACCTACAAGGATTTCTAAAGGATATAACTAGACAAACTGTATTTGATGAGTGTGAGTTATATCTACTCGATGCTGCAAGTCCTGAGAATGAATATGATATAGCTAAGCCCTATCTAGATAAGCATAGCAATATAAGATACGAAAGACTAGATAAGGACCCTGGGATATATGCTTGCTGGAATCATATGATCAAGAATTCTAATAGCGACTATATAACTAATGCGAATGTTGACGATAAGTTATTCGCAAATTGTATTGAGCGTCACAATGAAGCACTAGATAACTTTGAAGAGTATGACTTAGTATACTGCCATAATACTGTTACGGATAATCCAGAGACCACCTCTGAGAATCTTACAAGTATCAGTTTATTTCCGACTGGACCATTCAGCAAGAAGAACATGCTCGCCTGTAATCTACCTCATAACCATCCTGTATGGCGTAGATCATTACACGATGAGTGTGGTTACTTTGAGGAAGATATGTATGTATCTGCTAATGATTATGATTTCTGGTTAAGGTGCGTTGAAATGGGTAAAGAGTTTTTCTTTATACCTGAAGTACTTGGTATCTATTATAGAAATCCCGAAGGTGTATCAACTAAACAAGAAAATATGGATAGAAATCTAAAAGAAGTTTATGATATTAGAGAGAAATACTCTAAGAGAATTAGTAATACCCATGTATAAAATAATTTCTTTTTCTTTATGGGGAGATGACCCAATTTACTTGGTTGGTGCGATAAGAAATGCTGAGCTTGCTCTGGAGATATATCCCGGATGGACTTGTCGATATTATATAGGTTCTTGTGTACCTAAAGAAACCACAGACACCTTGTCTAGATTTTCAAACGTAGAGATAGTAAACAAAGATAAAGCTGGAGACTGGACCGGTTTCTTTTGGAGATATTCCCCAGCCTCTGAACATGATGTCGAAATCATGATATCCAGAGATACAGACTCGCGTCTTAGTCTCAGAGAAAGGGCAGCAGTTGACGAATGGATGGAAAGCGATAAGGGCTTTCACATAATGAGAGACCACCCTTATCACAGATTTCCAGTACTTGGTGGCATGTGGGGGGTTAAGCGAGGAGTTTTATCTGATATGAATAATATAATAACTAACTTTAATAAGGAAAATTATTATGAAATTGATTATAAGTTCTTTGCTGAGTCCATTGTGCCCCTGATCAAGGATAACGTTATAATACACGATGAGTTCTTTGGTGGGAATAAATTTCCAACTCCAAGGGATGAATATAATTTTGTTGGACAAATTTTTGATGAATACGAAGAAACAGTTGACGAACATATGCAAATAATTAAGAACTATATTAATAATGGGTAGAAATATACTTATTACTGGAGCAACTGGGTTTTTGGGGAGAGAAATTTCCAGACAGCTTAATATATGCGGAGACAATGTGATTGGCATAGGTCATTCCGAAAAACGAACCCATGAAGCAAGTTTTCTGTTTCAAGAACATGGACAGGAAATAGATTTATATTCTCTAGATCTGTCTAGTCACGTAAGCCAACTAGACTATATCATGAAGAAGCATGATGTTGAGTATGTGATACATGCTGCAGCTATGAAACATGTTGGTATCTCAGAAGATAATCCCTATAGAGCAGTTCAAGTAAATGTTATTGGCAGCATGAATGTTCTAGACGCTTGCTGCACAAATCAAATTTACAATCTTATTGGTATAAGTACAGACAAGGCAATTAACCCATCTTGCGTGTATGGCTCGACTAAGCACCTTATGGAAAAGATGTTTCTAGAAAAAGGTTATTCTATATGTCAGGGGGTGAACTTCCTTTTCTCTGATGGCAGCGTACTAGATATATGGAAGAATCAGGCTGCAAAAGGAAAACCTATCACTGTTAATAAAAATGATACGATCAGATTTTTTATAGACGTAAAGGACTTTGCTGATTTGGTATTGAAAAGTATGGGCAAGGGTGGTGAGATATTTCTTCCACAGTCTTGTTACAAGATATCCCTTCACGATTTAGCTAAAGTCTTTTGCAAAGTAAATTCGTGTACAAGTAGGCAAATATATACACCATCTAATGCCGAAAAGATAGTTGAAGAAATCCCAGAAGGAATTAAGGTAGTTAATGCTGATCTAGAGATAATAGAAAGCTTGCTAGTATGAAATCTTTAGTTAATGGATAAAATTTTACTATATCACCATATGGGCCTAGGGGATCATTTAATGTGTCATGGTATTGTGCGAGAATATTGTTCTCGTTATGATGAGGTAGTAACTTTTGCTAAGCCTCATAACCATGACTCTGTATGTTTTATGTACCGAGATCTTATAAACTTGGAAGTAGTAAAGGCCAATGATATTGAAGTACAAATTTATATCAATAAGAACCCACAATATTTTGTAAAGTACATTGGATTTGGGGGATTAGACTATTCTTCCTCTGAGTCTCTTGATCAACAGTTTTATAAGATGGCTAATGTCGATTTAGAACATAAGTATTCTTCTTTTCAATCCTTACCGAGAGATGAGGATAGAGAAGATAAGCTGTTCTCTGAATTAATTCCTAAGAATGAGGAATATATATTTTTTCACGATGATACTTCTAGAAATATGAAGATTGAATTATCTAAAGGAATGTTTACTCTTCAGGCAGATAAAAAGTATACCTCATGTATTTTTGATTACTGTAAAATCATAGAAAATGCTGCTGAAATTCATGTGATTGATTCTTCTTTTTTCTTTTTAACGGATTGTTTACATTATCATAATTCAATTCAGAAACTTTATTGCCATAGGTATATTAGAATAGGATCTTTTCTTTCTTCTATAGAGATTCCTCATCATAAAAAGGAATGGAATATACTAAATGAAAAATTATAAAGATGCTATTAAAAGTTCAATGAATTTTTTGGCTGAGGATCCGAAAAGTGTCTTCATCGGTTATGGGGTACGAACAGGCACTAAGGGGGGTGGATTTTTCTCAGACATTCCAGAGGATCAGCTTATTGAAACTCCTGTTGCTGAGGGGCTAATGCTATCATTAGCTATGGGACTAAGTTTAGAAGGATATAAACCTTTGGTGTTCTATGAACGTTTTGATTTTATTATGAATGCTATGGACGCTTTAGTAAATCATTTAGACAAAATGCCAATTATCTCTAAAGGAGAATATGCCCCTAAGGTTATAATTAGATGTGTAGTAGGTGGTACAGAGACGCCCTTTTTTACAGGAGTTACTCACACCAGGGACCATACAGAATCTATCAAGAATATGGTACAATTCCCTGTTCTTAAACCTAATAATAGAGAAGAGATGATAGAGGCGTATAGACAAGCTTATGCTTCTTCTCATTCTTACCTCATTGTGGAGAAGAAGGATTGGTATGGTAACACCGAATAAGACATCTAATAAGTATAGTGACAAGAAAATCTCATGGTTTCCGGAAAAGCTACAATCATTTGTTAGAGGAAAGATAACTGCTCCAATTTATGTTAGAGTAAAACCCTTGAATAGATGTAATCATAAATGTTTTTGGTGTGTTTATCATGAACCAGATCTTTCTCAAATGCATGGGGATATGAGTGTAAAAGATATAATTCCTATTGAGAAGATGAGAGAACTCTTGAATGATTTTGAGGAAATGGGTGTTGAGGCTGTTACCTATTCAGGGGGTGGTGAGCCTATGATGCACCCTAATATTGAAGAAATCCTGGAGTTAACTTTAGAAAAAGGGATCAGTCTTTCGACAATAACCAATGGGCAATTTGTTAAGGGTCGTGTAGCTGAACTATTAGCTAAAGCAAAATGGGTTCGTATTTCAATAGATTATTGCACAGAAGAAGGGTTCGTAGAAAGTAGAAGAATCAAAGGAAAATGGTTTTATCCTATTTTAGAAAACATTAAAAACTTTGCTATTATTAAAGACTATGATTGCGATCTTTCCGTAAACTTTATTATCACAAAAGAAAATCATAAAGATATTAGAAAAGCTGCTGAACTTCTTATCTCTTTAGGTATAGAAAATATTAGGTTTTCTCCTATGTGGATTGATAATTTTAATGAGTATCATGAGCCTGTTAAAGACTGGATCATTGCTGAATTGGCTAGTATTAAAAAGGATTTAGAAACTGAGCAATTTAAAATTTATAGTAGTTATAAATACGAGGTGTTTAGAGATGACATTAAGCATCGTCCTTATACTAAATGTTTTGTAATGCAATACAATCCTGTAGTTGGAGCAGATATGAATATCTACGCTTGCCATAATCAAGCCTACTCTTCCGATAGTATTATTGCTTCTATGAAGAATCAAAGCTTCAAGGAGGCATGGTTTAGTCAAGAGGCAACAGACTTTCATGGAGGATTTAATTGCCAAGAAATTTGTGTAGGTCAATGTGCAAGTGATAATAAAAATATTTATATCCACGAGCTTTTAGATTGTCATGGAGATAGTTTTGTTTAATATAACTAAAGAAGAGTTAATCGCTTTTGAAGATCGAGTTTACGATCTTTTTGAAAAGGGGGATTTGCCTTATTTGATTCATCTTTGTGGAGGTAATGAAGATCAGCTGATTGATATTTTTAAAGATATAGAAGAGGGTGATTATATTTTCTCTACTCACAGAACTCACTATCATTATCTTCTAGCTGGAGGCTCCCCTCAGAAGCTAGAAAATAAAATTAAGGAGGGGGATAGTATGTTTGTCTTTGATAATACTATCAATTTCCTAAGCACTTCTGTATTAGCAGGACTTACAGGAGTGGCTACAGGAACAGCTTTAGCTCTTAAGATGCAGAATAAGAATAATAAGGTGTGGTGCTTCGTAGGAGACGGGGCAGAGGACGAAGGTCATTTCTATGAAGCTGTCTCCTATGTAGAAGGATGGGAGTTACCGTGTACCTTTATTGTAGAGGATAATGATCAGCAAGTAGATACTACTAAAAAAGAGCGTCGAGGGAAAGACCATACTGTAGAGTGGCCTAGTTGTGTTAAGCGTTATTATTATACGCCAACCTATCCACATGCTAGTACAGGATCTGGGAAAATGGTGAAATTTAAAGAGGAAGTTATTAATACTTACCTCATAGAAAGAAACTTTTGAAAAATGATCCGACAGTCATAGGAAAATATGAGTCATATATTTGACAATAATATTATACAGCATAATAAGTTAGCCCATTTACATAACGATAAAGATATATTTTTTTGTAAAACAGATTATTTACCACAATTGTTTAATGCGCTTAAAAATTACGATACCAAAGTAACTCTTATCACTGGAAATAGTGATTATGCTATTACTGACTCCCTTGTTGACTCTGCTCCTGCATGTATCGTTAGATGGTTTGGCCAATGTATAAATACAGATCATCCTATGGTCACTCCATTGCCTTATGGATTAGAAAATAGCGAACACTGTATTTTAGGAGAATTTCAGGGATATGGTCATCCTGGTGGGAAGCTAAAACTTGAGGTAGTTTCTAATCCTCCTATTAAAAATCCTACCAAGGATGTATATGCAAATTTTAGTCTAACTACTTATGCTGGAAGGGCGAATGTTTCAGAGATATGTAAAAGAGGTGTACATATTACTTATGATGTGGAGCCTGTTTGTGTTCATAGACCTTATATAGACTTTGTAGATAAAATTATAGATCATAAAATGGTTATTTGTCCAAGAGGAAATGCTCCTGCAGAAACTCATAGGTTTTGGGAAGTCTTATATTTAGGAAGAGTTCCAATTGTAAAATATAAAAAAGGATTATCTTCCTTTACATCGTTACCTGTGATTGCTTTAGATGATTGGGACAATCTTTTAGATTTAGAATTTTTGCAAACTCAATATGAAAAAGTAAAAAATAATAATAGAGATATGTTGAAAATGTCTTATTGGATTGATTTAATTAAAAATGATGGTAAAATTTAAAGAAAATAGGAGAAAGTAAATGTCTAAGATCGCTATAACAGGTGGACTGGGATACATTGGAACACAGCTATGTAAGCTATATGCATCTGAGATATTAGACAATGAGATAACAATAATAGATAATAGATTTTTACCAGAGAGAGTAAAAGAATTAATCACTTGGGGTTTTAGATACGAATGCTGTGATATTCTTGACAAAAAGAAAATAGCTAAATTACTTCATGATGTGGATATTGTTTATCATTTAGCCGGTGTTACAGATGTATCTTATGTCAAAAGTCAATCTAGCGAAAAGATAGATAACTTGATTGAACAAGTCGGTATTTATGGCTCGAGAAATGTTATTAATAGCATCCCGAATTCAGCAAAAATAATCTTTCCATCGACTCATGTCATTTATGAGGGTTTCGAGGAGGCCACATTCGATATTACGGAAGATGTCAAGCCTTGCCCAGTACTTGCTTATTCTAAGGGTAAGACTTGGACTGAAAGAGATTTACAGGATTCAAATAAAGACTATACAGTAGTAAGGCTTGGTTCTGCCTATGGGTATGGTGGAGATTCAATGCGAGTAGGTATTATGCCCAACCTCTTTTCAAAAATTACAGCAACCAATGGATTGTTAAAACTATTTTCTGGTGGTATCCAGCAAAAGTGTCTTATCTCAGTTCATGATGTAGCAAGATGCATGAAATTTATGGCAGAAAGAAATGGTATTAGTAGAGAAACATTCAATCTATCTAATGAGAACATGACAGTAAAACAAGTAGCAGAAATATGTAGAGAAGTGTTTCCTAGCGTAGAAATAATTGAAACTGATGATGAGATCCCAAATGAAGGTTACACCTTAAGTAATAAGAAGTTACTCGATTCTGGATTTAGATTAGAATATAACATTGAAGATAGTATCAAAGAAATGATTAATATCTGGAGTGGTAGACAAGAAAAGAATCGTAAAGAACTAGAATATAAGTTTAGTGGAGGTAAAGAGTTTATTGATGACAGAGGACGTATAACAAATTATGAGTTACCTGAATCAGTGAACTGGATAGGCTGGATTGAATCTAAAAAGGATACAATCAGAGCTAATCATTATCACCCAATTCAAGAACAGAAATGTCTTTTAGTAAGTGGTAAATACATAAGTGTATTTAAGGACCTGAAAGATCCTGATGCCTGTATAACAACCCAGATCATAGAGCCTGGTGATATCGTAGTAACTAAACCTAATGTAGCTCATACAATGGTATTTGTAGAAGACTCACTTGTATTAAACTTAGTTAATGGAGAAAGAGAACATGAAAACTATGGGAAACACACTATACCTTATGTACTTGTAGATGATGTACTTAAAGAAGAGCTACTACAAAACCATAAATTCCATTGTAGAGTATGCTCTGGTACTAAATTAGAGCCTGTCATATCGTTAGGTATGTCTCCTTTAGCTAATAATTTATTAAAGAGTGACGAGGATATCGATAAGTTATATCCACTACAGATGAATTTTTGTCCTAACTGTTATAACTGTCAACTATCTCATATAGTTAACAGAGAAAAGATGTTTGATAATTACCTCTATTGTTCTTCTACTACAGAATCCTTTAGAGATCATTTTAATAATTTCGCAGAGGTGCTAATAGATAGATTTAATTTAGATGAAAGTTCATTTGTTTTAGACATTGGAAGTAATGATGGTATATTACTTAAAGCACTTAAAGAAAAGGAAGTATATGCGATCGGTATTGAGCCTGCCGGCAATCTTAGCGACGCAGCTAATCTGAATGAATTACCTACAGTCCATGGATATTTTGAAGACGCATCTGTGGTATCGAAAATTGATAGGAAAGCCGATGTAGTCACTGCTCTTAATGTGTTTGCTCATTCTGATAACTTAAAACAGATTACCTACAACGCCTTTAGTGTTTTGAAACCTGGTGGACAATTTGTAATTGAAGTTCAATATATACTAAACACTTTAAAAGACGTTACGTTCGATAATATATATCATGAACACTATAATTATTGGAGTGTACTGTCTTTACACAGATTTTTTGAATCTTTGGATCTACAGATATGCCATATTGAGTATGTCGAGACACATGGAGGATCTATAAGAGTCTATATCGGATCTAAGAATGTATCGATAGATCCATCTGTGGCTAAATTTATGCAAGAAGAATTAGCTTATGGTTTAGATAAAATCGAGCCCTACAAAAAATTTGCGGAGAAGGTATTGGAGCGCAAAAAGTATGCACTGGGTATTGTCAAAAGCTTAAAAATAAATGGAAAAAAGATTGTAGGGTATGGTTCACCTGCGAAAGCAACTACAGTTTTGAATTACTTTGGTATTGATAATAAGTTTATAGACTATATTATTGAAGATAACGAAATGAAGCACGGCCGCATCTTACCGGGAGTGAGAATACCAATTGTTAGCAAAAATATAGCTATAGATAGCCCCCCAGACAGTATTATAGTTCTTGCATGGAATTTCTTCAACTATATAAAAAAGAACAATCAGGACTTACTTAAAATGGGGTGTAAGTTCATTACTTTAAATAGTTAATGAGAGATTAGTTGTCATGCTTGGTAGTTTCTAGGAAGTACAAATGAAAGTATTAGTAACTGGTGGAGCTGGTTTTATTGGGTCTAATATTGTAGACAGGCTCCTTGATGATGGCTACGAGGTTATAGCTATCGATAATGAGTCCTCTGAATCACATGAAAATTTTTACTGGAATAAAAATGTGGAAAATCATAAAATTGATGTATGTGAATACCGAGATCTAGATAGATGTATGAAAAATGTAGATGTTGTTTTTCATTTAGCTGCTGAGTCAAGAATTCAGCCATCTATACAAAATCCTATTCTAGCTATACGAACTAATACCTTAGGCACTTGCAATATATTACAGTCAGCTAGACAAAATAACGTTAGTAGAGTTATTTACTCTTCTACGTCTTCAGCCTATGGATTTAACCCTATTCCAAGTAAAGAAAACATGAGTAAGGATTGTCTCAATCCATACTCTATATCGAAGGTAGCAGGAGAAGAACTTTGTAGTATGTATACTGATTTGTTTGGTCTTGAAACTGTTATATTTAGATACTTTAATGTATATGGGGGCAGGCAGCCTACAAAAGGACAATATGCCCCTGTTATCGGGTTGTTTTTAAAGCAATATCAAGAAGGAGAGCCAATGACTGTTGTAGGAAGTGGTCTTCAAAGAAGAGATTATACATATGTTAAAGATGTAGTGGAAGCGAATATCCTAGCTGCAATATCTAATGATAAAAACATTATTGGAGAATTATTCAATATAGGAACAGGAATAAACTATAATATTTTTGATCTGGTAAAATACATTAGTGGAAAGAAGGATATAATCGAAAATAAAGATTTTGTTTTTGTACCCGAGAGGATAGGTGAGGTCAAAGAAAGTCTTGCGGATATAACGAAAGCGAAAAAGATACTTGGATGGAGTCCTAAGATGGAATTTAAAAACTGGATAGAGCAAGCGAAGATATCATGATTAAAGTAAACTATATAGGAAGAATGGGTAACAATATGTTTCAATATTCTTTTGGAAGAATTTTGGCTGAAGAGTTAGGAATGCATTTGGTTTCTAACCCAATTCCAGAATTTCGTGCAACTTACCAAAGTGTGCCTGGCAAAAGTAACAATACTGATGTATTAATAGTTGATGATTCTAACTGTAAAGATATCTTAGATAAAAAGGAATCTTTAGTAGACAAGTCTTTACTCTTAAATGGGTTTTTTCAGCAGTATACTTTATACAAACCCTACAAGGAAAGATTGCGACAATGGTTTAAACCAAAAAAGATGATTGAGAAAGCAAAAGAAGCAGATATTGTGATTCATATTAGGTTAGGTGACTATATGAGTACACTTATTCCGTCACATTGGGCTTTGCCGGCCGAATATTATTTAAGTTGCATAGAAATGAGTAGTGCTAAAAATATTCATATTGTTACTGATGATCCTAATCATTCATTTTTGAACAATTTTTCTAAACTTAATCCAAAAATTATTAATGGTAATGTGATACAAGATTTTACTTATTTGACATCTGCAAAAAAAATAATTTTATCTAGAAGCAGCTTTTCTTTTTGGGTCGGTTTCTTGTCGGAGGCCGAAGAGATATACTCTCCAAATCCAGATAAAGGTCTTTGGGCAGATGGCAGACAGGATCTTTTTGTAGATGATGAAGAAAGATACAAATTAGTTTCAGTGGAGGTGTAAATGTTAATAGAATATAAGACTATTGTAGAAAAGTATAATTTACAGATTAAAAATATATTACATGTTGGAGCACATAAAGCAGAAGAAGAAAAAGATTATTTTAATAGTGGCTGCGAAAAAGTTATCTGGGTAGAAGCAAATCCAGATTTAGTGTCTTACTTAAAAAACACCCTAGATAAAACCAGGAACAAGGTTCTTGAAGCAGTAGTATCGGATTCTGATGATCAAGAAGTAGAGTTTATCATAACAAATAATGGGCAGTCCTCTTCTATACTTGAGTTGGGAATACACAAAGACTTATTCCCTGGTGTTTATCAGAGTGGGTCAATAACAAGAAAGACTAAAACCATTAAAACTTTATTTAATGAAAATAAGTTAAGTTTTGATGCAATTGACTTTATTAACTTAGATATACAGGGCGCAGAACTTTTAGCTTTAAAAGGTATAGGAGAAAACTTTTATAACATAAAAGCAATATTGGCAGAAATTAATACTGACTATGTATATAAGAAGTGTGCTCTTATCGGAGAAATAGACGACTACCTTAGTGCTTTTAATTTCAAAAGAGTTGAAACTGTAATGTGGCATAACCACCCGTGGGGCGATGCTCTATATATAAAAAAGGAGTAGCTGTGAAGATATTGCTAACAGGTGCTACTGGTTTCGTCGGACAGAATCTAGTAGGGTCTTTATCTCAACACTATTCAGTAGTTCCCATAGGGTCTAAGGGACGAGATTTAAGAAGCCAATCATCATGCCATAAATTAATACATGAAATTATCCCTGATGTTATTATTCATGCTGCGGGAACTGTTGGAGGTATAGGAGCGAATAAAGAAAACCCTGGGAAATTTATGTATGAAAATTTGATAATGGGAACAAATATTATCCATGAAGCAATGGTTCATAATATATCTAAGC
>JYMV01052732.1_pt1 | contig 12482 bp, 12 predicted proteins | sample 338911 | NCBI WGS metagenome assembly JYMV01 (sample SAMN03354496, study PRJNA234377) | hydrothermal vent metagenome | biome: Deep sea; feature: Hydrothermal plumes at the Eastern Lau Spreading Center, Western Pacific Ocean; material: Seawater | place: Tonga | collected 2009 | depth 2000 m m | reverse complement strand
CATTTTCAGGAGTTATGACGAACATTGGCGTGAGTACATTTATTTCAATCAGCAAATTCGCTAACTCATTCAGTTTCACCTGAGGAAAACGTGAATCATCCACAGCAGCGGAAATTGCCGTCCTGGATACAGCTTCAATTAAAGGGTAGCGCGGTTCTGACTGCCCGATACATCCGCGTAAATCTCCGGAATCTCTTTTCCTCAGCGTCACAAATACTGCCCGCTTTGTTTGCAATTCAGGAGTTTCAGTTGTAAATTCAGTTCGTTTTACATCTTCCAGATAATTTTCCAGAGATTTCCGCGCAACCCGCAATAGTTTGAGTCTGTTTTCCGCGGAGTGATGAGATTTCATATGTTCACGGTTTACAGAGAGTTAACTGGTAATGAATCCATGCTAAAGTGTAGCATGAAATTGAGGATTAAAAAAAACTTCAATTTACATTTTATGCTTGACATTTATATCTGAATTATTATATTAACAAAAATAAATGTTTACCGAGGTATGTTGTCAACTCTGTTTGAACAACAAAGCAGTTTTTTCTTTTCATCAGAGTATGTTTAAAAGAGAACATCATCGTTATGCTGATTTGATTTGGCTGATGATGGAGAACGAAGCATTGGTTTAATGTAAACTAAGGAGGAAAAATGAGATTCACTCATCTATGTATAATTATCAGCATGGCTATGATGTTTGCTGCTTGTGCTAAAAAAGATGACAGCAGCAGTAGTAGTACCACCACCACCACTGACTCAAGTATGGTGACCGCCATACCGAGCAACCTGTCTGTTTCGTCAAATACAGAATCCGGTTCAAGCGTCAGCAGCAGGACTGCCGGACGCTCGTTTGCCTCAGAAATAAATGACGACAACGATCCAAAAAAACATAAAGACAAGGTTGCCAGACTGAAGGCAGTTCTGAACTCCACTGACATCGGTCAGTGCCATAAGGCGATTCCCAAGAAAATGAAAGGTTCTGGCGGAAAATATGTGTCCTGTTATGGACCGGATCTGGTTTATGTCAATCATCCTTCCGACTCAACTGACGGTACCTTACCCGGCGGAGATCTGGGAATCTGGACAGCCTACAATGACAATACAACGCAGGAAGCCTGCGCGGTAGGACAGATGAATCTGCTGATGGATAAAATTGGCCGTAAAGTGGATTTGGCAATGGGTATCACCGCGATGATGATATGTGCCGCCAAGAATGACGGTCTTACCAAACCGACTATTGACGGTGACGCACTGGATGTGACCGCTTCTGTTGCCAAAACAAAGATATCCGGCAGGGGGGCATGAAAGTCAGTGAGGCAACGCTTAAGCGAAGTAAGGTTGCAAGCACAGGTAAAATTAAATACACATCAAAACTAGAGGGAAGCTTTACCTATAACAGTACTCAACAGAAATTCAAAATAAAGTTCCAGCATGTACCGGATACAGATTCTACATCCAGTGGAGCGACCGGTGAAGGTTTGGTTCAAATGTGGCAGGATGGAGTCAGTGCGACTGATGGGAATTGTGGTTCAGATCCTTATGATGTTGTGACTTCTGTAGCTTACAAAAATACTTCTGACAACCTCAGTTTTCGTGCTGTCAAAGCAAAATTTGCCAACAGCATGACTAAGAATGAATTTTTCGATTCGACTGGTGAGGTTGTTGGTACTTCAAGTGCTGACAATTCAAGTGCCGGCTGGTGTGCTGACTTTAATGTCGTCCGTGCAAATATCGACAAGAATGGATTCGGAAAAGTCGGCTATGCCTGGCAGGCAGGAAAAAGTGACGGCTACACCCGAACTTTCAACATCAAGACCGTCTACAACAGTGCCGATAATCAGACAGGCAACGCTTTCTTTGGTTTTAATCCGCATCCGGACAATGGAAGCTATCGTTCCACGAACATTGATCGGATGATCTGCAACTGGGCCGGACCAGGGAACAACCATACTGGTGTTGCAAAGATTCAGCGTCAGAAACTGAGCTATGCCAGCACTGCCAACGTCTGGAAATCTATTCAGGATAATATTACTTTTGCTCCCACAACTTCTTGTGATTTTGATAACTCATCGTACTCCACCACCACCTTCGGTGGTTCAGGAGCAAGCATCACCAGTAATCTGGAAAGTATTTCAAACTACCTCTCTAAATATGGTTCGCAGCCGACCAAACCATCGCCAACCCTGGAATAACAACCCCGCCTTTATTTCAACCTTCGTTCTGCTCTTCCTGAGTGGAACGAAGGCTTGATCTTTTTGTTGACCTCCCTAAAAAAATTAAGCCAGCAAAAACTTGCCGTTATTGTTGAAAAGTGGATAATACCCGAATTTAGATTCATTTTTTTCAGCACAGCCAAGATGAGTTTTCAAACATTGATTTTAACGATTGACGAGCGTCAAATCGCCACTTTGACGCTTAACCGTCCTGAAGTTCACAATGCACTGAGTTTGGAAATGATTCGTGAACTGCGTCAAGTAGTTGCGGATTTAAACACAAAACCGGAGGTGCGTGCAGTAATTCTTACAGGTTCCGGAAAGTCTTTTTGCGCCGGCGCGGATTTGCGCTGGATGCAGAAAATCGCAGGTCAAAAACGTGAGGACAGGATTGCGGAAGCTACTGAATTATCAGAAATGCTTGGTGAATTGGACCAGCTCAACATGCCATTAATCGGGCGTATCAACGGTCTGTCATTTGGAGGCGCGGTAGGTTTGATAGCCTGTTGCGACATTGCAGTTGCAGTTGAGGACGCACTGTTTTCGCTGACAGAAGTTTTGCTGGGTTTACTACCGGCAACTATTTCACCTTATGTTTTGCGCCGTATTGGAGCCTCAAACGCGCGTCGGGTGATGCTCAACGCGCATCGTTTTGCTGCTGAAGAAGCAGTTCATCTGGGTTTAATTGCCAAAGCCGTTTCTGCGGAAAAACTGGATGAGGCTGTTGAAAAGGAAATTTCGGAACTGCTGCGTTGTGCTCCGGAAGCAGTTTCTGCAGCGAAGCGTCTAATTGCGGAAGTGCGTGATAAAGAGCCTGATGATGTGCGCAGTGCAACAATAGAAAAACTGGCAAATGCCTGGGAATCTGAGTCAATTAAAGAGGGAATCGATGCCTTTTTCAGCAAACGCAAACCCGCCTGGAATCCGGAGTCTTAGTTATTAATGATGAAGTCTAAAAAAATCCTAAAACCGTGTCATTTCGAGCAAAGCGAGAAATCTAGTCTGGCGACCACTCTGACCATTAAGATTTCTCCCTGCAGTCGCAATGACTACAGTGATTTTAGACTTTTTACAGTACAATCAAAAATACTAAGAAAATAATGAAAATCAAAATTTCTCAAAAATACGGAGGATTGTTTTTAGCAGTTTTATTCCTCACTCTGGTAAGTCCTGCTGATGCAGCCACACCGGCCAAGAAAAATAAACTGAACAAACTTACTTCTCAATTGACTGAAGAAAAGTATGCTGCCCCTGCGACCATTTTTGGCGGAGTCGGCAGGAAAATTCCGACTTGGCAAGCTGGAATAGATCTGATAATACTAAGCAGCCCGCATTATGGCGCATTCCGAAATCGTCTTGAACTGAGCAACCGTGTTTATTGGGGCGAGTGGTGGTACAGTGACAGTTGGGGTTTCAAAGGACTGTTTTCAGAACAGACATTTAAGATGTTTGGTACAAGTGGGAACCGTCCGCAGTCCAAAACAAGTCATCTCGGATTATTGGCAAAAACGCAACATTCTCTTGCTGATTCCTGGAAAATCAGCGCCGGAATGGGACTGGCAAAAACAGAGTTTGTCATGGGAAATCAGAGTAAACTGGGAAATTCTTTAGTAAGTGAATTCCGGATGGGAATGGAAATTTTAGCGGACTTGTGGACAGAAGCCGGAATATTGACCATCGACAGTGCCAGCGGAAGTGGATCCACAGATCAACGCCTAGGTTCTACAGCGTATTTGATAGGTTTGAGTTACGGCTTCTAATCAGTTGTCAGCAAATTAATATTTAATTTAGAAAATCATGCAGTTACCAAATGTAGAGGAAATGTCAGCGGCAGAAAAAAAGTGGTTTGCCCACTCAATTGCCGGAATGGTTGTCGCTGATGGACGTACTGATCAGTCAGAAATGAATTTTCTAAAGGAGGCCATAAATTTTTTGGATGACAAAGAAGAAGTAAGCAAAATCATGAACGTGATCAAGGAAGGCAAAACTCCTGAGATGAGTTCTTTGGAAATAGATCCAAAACAGGCTTTCCTGATGCTTAAATATCTGGCGCAGTTGATGGTTGCGGATGCTAATCTGGCAACAAAAGAAATCAGTTTTTTCCTCTTGGCCGGAAGGCTGTTGGGGTTTAATAATGAAATTCTGACAAAATTCTGGAAAAGCGCCCGTGCTCTGCTGGAGAAGGATTTGCCACAAGGAATAATAGAGACTCCAAATCTTAAAGCTAAAGTGTGCTTGACAAAAGTTGACGAAACAGGTTTCTCGTTCCGAATGAACAAAGCCATGATGCCAAATGTGAAAATAAGACTCAAGGTCTGTAAGCCTTTTCAGGCCGATCATCCCCTCGAGGGAGACGATGTTTACTGGGATGTTGTTACCTGCAAAATGTCAAAGCAGTATCCGGTTAAATTTGATGAGGGCCGCTACATGGTAAGAGCGACGTTTGAGCAAAAGCTGGCTGATTTTCACGGGATCTTACAGATCATTCATCCTGAAAATTACGCTGTTGTTTCAGACGGTGGATTTTTTAAAACAAATAAAAACTCTCTACTGGGAAGTTATGTGGGTTGCTATGTCTGTGACAATCCAAGAATCAAATTCTTTGTTCTACACTCCAAAAGCATGATTACCGAGCCAAATATTTTCGGTGTTTCTTCTTTTATCAGGTCCGTAGGCAAATTAGATTTTTGTGATTTCAATCTCATCCAGGTTGCATCTTGTTCAAAATGCGGTTTCTCAAGTAACGACAAAGAGCATTTTAATCGTCTAAAATCAGACAAATCTGTTTTTTCAGTAGAGGAGTTTTCAACAGGATGGGAAGAGAAAGTTTCGCCTTTTCTCAAAAAAGCACAGGCAGCAGCGGACAAATTTTATGGCGATGATCGAGACATGGAACTCGGAATCCTGTCCTATGACCTGGCAATTGCAACCTTTGAACAACTGGCAAGATTCATTTCAGACGATCAAAAAAAAGGGGAGGTACTTCGAAAGCAGACTTCAATGCTGATGATTCAAGCAGAACTACTGATGGAAAGCAAGGTCAGGGACGCGGCAGAGGCAAACCTGAACAAGGTTGTCGATCTTTGGGTACCAATTTTTGAAAGACTAAAAGGTTCTTTGATGATTCACGTTTGTTTATTGTTATTTCAGATTAAAATCTACTTCAATGATTTGCAGTCTGCTGCGCAGTATATGAAATTTATGGATAACTTTGATACTGAAGGCAAACTCGAAGAAGGAACTGAAGAGTATAAGGAACTTAAATTAAGCTCTGCAAAACTCAAAGCAACATTCGATGACCGGGGACTTCTTAGTAAGAAAATGCTAAAACATTTTCATTTAGATGATATGTGACGAAAATGGCTGAACCAGCTCAAGACGAACAGGCCCAGACAGACGGCCCGGAAAACAAAAAACAAATTTTATTGCTTCTCCGTAAAGATTTGCGTACTAGAAGCATGAAAACTCTGGTGAATCGTCTGGTGGAAATAAATGTCATAGTCGCGATTGAAGATACAGATTATCCCGAAGAAAAGCAGAAAAAATATCACTGGATTTTGAGTTTTCCCGGAGATATCCCAAAAGGAAATACTCCGGATACGAATAGTACTAAATTGATTTTCCGTGTTCCGGGTGTACCTGAATTACTGGTGGATGAACTTCCTTCCGGTGATTCTGAGCAACTGCAGAAATTTGTCGAACGCTACAAAGTGGTTCAGCACGCTTGTGAGGAGCGTGAGAAAAACTCAAAGTTTGTAAGGTTAGCAGTGACAGATGCTGTATTGCGCAGCAAACATCAATTGATTCAAAAATACAAGGATCTGATAATTATCTTGGAGGAAAAAATTTTGCAGGTTGAGAAAACGTATTATCAGGGAATTGGCTACATTCTCAGCACGGCAATTGAGAAAATAACTGGAGTCGCTGTTTTAGACCGCCTGATGAAGGGGCTGATCTATGTGATGATAATTGATAATCTGGACAAGCGCACTCAAGACGGCCTGGTAAAGCTTGATTTCAGCCGCAAAGTACTCTCTTTTATGTCCACAGAAAAGCTTTCGAAAGAGATTGATGCATTTCGTAAAGAACATGCTGATGATGAATTTGCGAAGGCAAATATTGTTGATTTTGTTTTCAATGCAGAGGATTTTAAAAAAGTTGATATTGTCTTTTTTAATTCATGGAATTTCACAAAAGACTCTTTTCCTGTCAGAGTTGCCTTACGAAAAAAAACTATTATCAGTAAACAGGAGGAACGCAAAGAATCGCAGAAAGACTTAACAGTCAGTAAGATTGAGAAAGAAGAAAAAGCGTTAAATAAACATAAAGCAAAGTTGAAAATGGTAATGCTGGAAATTACCAAAATTGAAAAATTTCATATTGAAGATGAAAGTGCGTATGATGCTCTTAAAAAGTCAAGAAACAGGATATTGAAGGATCTTAAGCGTCGTATGTTGAGGCTCAAAGAATTGAAACGACCGGTAAAAGCAGGTAGTGAGGAAAAGATAATCACTTTTGATTTATTTGAGATATTTAAGAGTAAACAATCTTTCCTCGAACGCATGGCGGATAAAGCGAGCTCTTTAGGGTTAGGAGGGCTTTTAGGTATGCACGCCGATGGTGAACACAACAGTTCTGAAAATTTATTAGAAATGGGTCATTTTTCATTAAAATGGATCAAAGCTTCTTCCCAATTACAGAAATTAACTAACCAAATTACTCAGTTAGCAGAACAACTTGATCAGTTTGTCGCAAAAAACAAGCTGACTGCTAAAGGTCCAAGTTCCAAATCTGGATCAAAGGTAAATTATCAGCCGCTCATCGACGAACATATATTGGATTGTCTGGAACTCGCGGCTCTAAGTTGTGAAATTTCCAATTTGAGTGAAGATCTAGCAAATGGTGATGATCAGGAAAAGACTGAAGATCAAACAAAGACTGAAGATCATGCAAAGAGTGAAGATCAGGCAAATAGTGAAGATATAGCAAAGAGTGAAGATCAACCAAAGGAAGAATGAATAATTTTTATTTCAAAACTGTTTTAACGAAAACGTCGCAGTAAAACCGTTTACATCCCACCAACAGTCATTTCTGAAACCAGCACAGTCGGAAGTCCAACTCCGACCGGAACACTCTGTCCCTCCTTGCCGCAAGTCCAAATACCTTCGCTCATCGCAAAATCATTGCCGACCATGCTGACTTTTGACATTGCATCCGGACCATTTCCGATTAAGGTGAAATTTTTTATCGGCACAGTTTTTTTACCGTCTTCCACCAACCAGGCAACCGTCGGCACGAAAACAAAATCACCATTGGAAATATCTACCTGTCCACCGCTAAATTCCTGACAATAAACTCCTTTTTTTACGGAAGCGATTATTTCTTCCGGATCAGATTTGCCATTTGCCAAATACGTCGAAGTCATGCGTGGAATAGGATAATGCGCATAGGATTCACGTCGCCCGTTTCCGGTGGGATTTGTGCGAAAGTGCCTCGCACTTATCCGGTCGTGCATGTAGTTCCGCAAAACACCATTTTCGATCAGTAAATTTTCAGCGGAAAGAACCCCTTCGTCGTCAAAATTTATCGCACCGCGTTCGTGTGGAATAGTTCCGCAATCGTAAATCGTACACAATTCGGATGCAACTTTTTCTCCAATCCTGCCGCTGTACGCGGAAGTTCCTTTGCGGTTAAAATCTGCTTCCAACGGATGACCGACTGCTTCATGCAGCAAAATTCCGGATTGCGCCGGACCTAAAATAACCGGCATTAAACCGGAAGGCGCCTGCTTTGCCCCTAAAAGCAAAATTGCTTCTGCAGCAGCTTGTTCTCCTAAAATCTGCGCATGGTCTACCTGTTCTAAATAATCCAGACCAACCCGTCCTCCAATTCCTGAGGATCCATTTTGAATATTGTCACCATCCTGTGAAACGCAATGTACATTCATGCGGAACATGGGTCTGGTATCGCGTAAAACATCTCCTTCGGAAGTCACAACCTGGGTCAGATTGAGGGCATCCATCATGGAAACAGTTACGCGGGTAATTCTCTCATCAAAGGCTCTGGCAACAGCTTCTGTACGTTTGATCATTTCTATTTTTTGCACCAGTTCCAAATCTGTAACAGTTTCCAGTACAGGATAATAATTTTGTGGAATCAGTTCGTTGAAGCGAAAACCTTCCTCCAGAGAAACCTCTCCGCTGGAAGCGATGGCCGCGGCGGTACGTGCCGCGTGCAGCATGGGCTTCAAGTCAAAATCCTCACTGTATGCATAGCCTGTTTGATCGTCCTGAACCACCCTAATTCCTACTCCGGAGACAACTGCAACCGCCGAATTTTTGATAATACCATCTTCCATAACCACTGAATTTCGTGTGCTGTATTCAAAGTGAATATCAGCAAAATCTCCGCCCCGGTGCAGTGCCGTACTTAATAACTTGCGCACAACCGCACGGTCAACCCCCATTTGCGCCTCAAACAGTTCTTTAACCGCTTCTACTGCTGATAAAGTTTGTGTCAGTCGGTGGGCAATATTTTTTGTTTCAAGTGATAAATTGTAGGTTTTCATCTGTCTTTTTGAATTAAGTTGTTTCCGGTTATTGTTACTTGCGGTAAGTCGGTGTTCGGTTGTTAACAAGCACATTTTCAATGCAGCGTGCAGCTTTGTCGTATGCTCCGGATTCTCCCAGTTTTCCGCGAATTGATTTCAACTCGTCGCTCATTCTGTCACGATAGGCTTTATCCTGCAAGAGACGAACAGCAGTTTCTGCGACTATGCTGGCAGTGAAATTGTTTTGCAGTAATTCAGGCACAATTTCTTTTTCTGCTAAAACATTCACCAGACCAATATATTTAGTATGAGCAAGATAACGTGCGATCCGGAAAGTCAAGGGAGCGACCTGATACACTATCGCGAAAGGTTTCAGCGCGAGTCCTGTCTGCAGGGAGGCAGTTCCGGAAGCAACTATGGCGGCATCACAGGCTTGAATAGATTCTATAAACTGTTCCGGAATCAGCGTGACGGGAACAGTTGAGGATTCAACAACCATTTTAACTTCTTTAAAATCCAGTGATTCAGCAACCGGCAGTATGCACTGAATATCGCCGATTTTCTTTTGAATGTTTGGAAGAGCTTCCAGCAAAGTCGGAAGATGTCTCCGCATTTCACTGGGGCGGCTTCCGGGCGCAATTGCTAGCAGCGGTAGATCATTCTTCAGTCCGTACTGTTTACGGAATGTCGAGCTGTCATAATCACTTTGGATTTGGTCAAGCAGGGGATGCCCAACCCAACTGACTTCAACACCGGCTTGCTGATAAATTTTTTCTTCAAAAGGAAAAAGCACAATCATTTTGTCCACCACACGTCTGATTGTTTTTAATCTGCCTTTTCGCCAGGCCCAGATTTGAGGGCTGTTGAAAAAAATTACCGGAATCCCCTTTAGTTTCGCATAAGCGGCAAGTTTGAGATTGAAACCTGGATAATCAATCAGGATCAAGGCTTCCGGACGTTCCTCTTCCAAGGCATCACGCATTCTCCAGAGGGTTTGGTAAAGACGCGGAATATGACGGAGTACCTCAACTAAACCATGCGTTTGCAAAGTGTCCAGCATGTAATACGGACGAAAATTTTCTCTTAACATCTTCAAACCCCCAATGCCGAAAAAATCGATATTGTCATTTTTACTGCGTAAACAGCGGATTAATCCTGCTCCATGAATATCTCCGGAAACTTCACCGGCAATCATCATTATTTTCATTGGGTTTATCAGTGTGGAGGCTGTTTTATTTTTCTGCCGGTCTGTGAATTCTTTAGCGGGAGTCTTTTTTAAAAACCAGTCCTACTTGAGGGAACCCCGCGTTTTTAAACAAAAGCATCAATTCCATCAACATTCCGTAAGGCACCTGTTCATCCATTTGTAAGTAAACAGGTAGTTTCTGCTCCCAAAATGTTTTATTATTTGTCAAAGATTTTGACAGGCTTTCAAGTGAGTAAACCTCATCACGAATTGCAATTTGCAGGTTTTTATTCACGACCGCAAGAATGGATTCCTCATAATCCGGAAGTCGTTGCTCCAATTTTCCTTCGGGAAGTTGAATTGGCAGAGAGAGGGTCAGCAGCGGGGCGGAAATAAGAAAGGAAACCAGGAGTACCAGCAACACATCAACAAAGGGTGTGATGTTGATTTCAGACATCAATTCCCCACGCAGTCGACGGGCATGTCTAAATTTTCTCATTTTTCAGGTAACAAATGTTGTTGGAGGTGGTGCAGCAGTTGAAGCGCAAAATAATCCATTTTTTCAGTCATCCCACGGATGGTTGCTCGAAATAAATTGTAACCCAAAGTCGCTGGGATTGCAGTGAAAAGTCCTGCGGCAGTCGCGACCAATGCTTCGGCTATACCTGGACTGATGACTGAAAGCTCAACCGAATTGAGTTCCGAAATGCTCAGGAAAGTATTGATCACCCCAATCACTGTACCAAATAAACCTATAAAGGGTGAGGTAACAGCAATAGTGGCCAGCAGTGCCTGTCCCGCGTTTAAATCCTTTTCTGCAAACAAAATACGTGCTTCAAGCATGCGCTCGAGTCGGTCCATCAATTCTCTACGGTGGCCGTAGTCTGATTCAGGATTAGCTTTGAGGAATTTTTTCAGTTCACGATCACCCATCGTGAACATTTCCTGAAGTGGATTTATAGGCATCTTGCTGAACAGCAACCGCAGCTCATCCACACGTTTGCCACCTTCCAGATACTTCAGTGCGCGGGACTGGAGGTATTTTACCCGAACGAGGCTGAAGAACTTGATGAACAGCGTTATCCAGACAATCACCGAACAGACAAAAAGTACTGCAAGTACGCTGAAGGCAATACTACTAAAATCTGTAGCAAACGGGAGAGCTAATAAATCCATTCACGTATTTATGGTTTGAGCAATAAAGTGAATTCCACTCTCCTGTTCTTGTCCCAGGCGCTTTTGCCGGAATCAGGGTCGAGCGGAAATTCTTCACCATAACTGAGGATTCGCGCAAGTGTAGAGTCGGGAAGGTAGGCCATGATTGAATTAGCTATCGCATTTGCCCGTCTATGTCCCAAGGCGAGGTTGTACTCATCGCTGCCGCGCTCATCGGCATGTCCTTCAATCTGAACTATCATATCACCACGCGCCTCCAGTGCCTTCATTACACAAGAACTTTGTTGCCGTAACAGTTTTTTATAATCCGGTTTAATTTTTATTTGATCAAAATCGAAATGAACAACGGGCATTAAGCTGTCATTATTTATGTCACGAAGCCTCCTGTCAGCAATGTTTAAATCTTTTGTTTTCTGCAGTCGCTGAAAAATAGCCTCCATTTTTTCGGGAACATTTTTGCAGGAAACTAATTTTAAAGCTGTGAGCAGTGCCAACCTGGAAGTCGGCATAAACAAGGGAGGACTTTCTTCCTGCTTTGGCTTAACAATGATAGCCGCTGCTTCAGGTTTTTTTACGGAAGTCTCCGTAATTTCATCCTTTGAAACCTTTTGCGAAATATCTGTTGTACTTTTCTTTGCAGCCACTTTCATTGTTTCCTGAGCATTGTCTTCAGCAGCCTCTTTTGAAACATCCTGCGAAACCTCCTGTGTTGTTTCTGAGGTTGTCTCTAATGCGGCTTTTTGTGAATCCTTCGTCGAAACTTCTTCTGAAACTTTCGGAGCAGAGTCCGAGGAAGTAACTTGAGATACCTCCGCTGAAACTTCCTTTGAAGCATTCGGTTGCGCGTTTTCGGCTAATGTGGAGTCGCTTTCTGAAGCTTCGAGTTGAACTTTTGCGGGGAGTTCCTGCTCGATTTTTGCTGCGGTCTCTTTTTTATCTTCAGCAACTATTGCGGATTTTTTCTCCTCGGCTGCAGCAGTTTCCTGTGCCAGGAATTCTGCGGTTTTTTGCTCTTGTTCCCGTTCCTGTTCTTCAATCTTTTTAACATGTTCCAGGTCCAGTTTTTCTTCGAGGTCTATTTTATCTTCAACTCGCTGTTTTACCCCAACTTCCGATGTTTGTTCTACGACCTCAGGTTCCGGACTTTTGGACCCGCATCCGGCCAGAATGAGTGACAGAAGCGCAAAGTAAATTATAACAATTTTAAGCATTTGCAATTAATTTAAGATTGTTCTGAGCTTTTCCTGCATTTGGAAAATCCGCCTTTCAAAGAAAAAAGCTAATTTATGCAAGACACGAACAAACCAAGCCTAACTCGGTTACGCTCAATCTGCAATTTTTCCAAAACTATCGACTGTTCAAA
>JYMV01030472.1_pt1 | contig 12483 bp, 9 predicted proteins | sample 338911 | NCBI WGS metagenome assembly JYMV01 (sample SAMN03354496, study PRJNA234377) | hydrothermal vent metagenome | biome: Deep sea; feature: Hydrothermal plumes at the Eastern Lau Spreading Center, Western Pacific Ocean; material: Seawater | place: Tonga | collected 2009 | depth 2000 m m | reverse complement strand
AATATCAAAAGTAGTGATTACAGTCGTTGCCTTATGCTTACCTGTTAGCTTTAAATCCACTTTCTGGGCGTATGTAGTGTTGCCAGACTTAGATGCTAGTTTTCCTTCATATTTACCACTAAAATCCACAGTAGCATTTACGCTACCTACCATTGTAGCTGCAACAGCAGCCATTAATAATTGTTTTTTCATAGTTATTTATCCTTATTTAGTTAATTTGCGCCAATAATATTATTGACTATTTTATGAATTCCTGGCAACCAAGCCAAGAACCAAACGTATCATTGTATTATTAATTTTATTGATTTGCAAATAATGTACATATTGTTGAATTACTGCAACAATATTGGCATATATATACAGCAATATTAGCAGTACAATATATTGAGATTACAAAAAAATGTGGTCGCTACTTTTTATACACACACCCAACAACAACAAATAATGAATATCCACATCACAGCCCAAGTTCATGATTCAGCCGTAATATCACCAAGCGCAAAAATCGGGGCGTATGCAATTATCGGCGAGAATGTGGTAATTGGGGATAACACGATTGTAGATCCTCATGCGGTTATCCAAAGCAATACAAAGATGGGAAAAAATAACCATATATGTTCTTTTTCAGTAGTCGGTGGAAATCCACAGGATATTTCGTATGAATACGACCAAGATAGTAGACTAGAAATGGGAGATGATAATCAAGTTCGGGAGTTTTGTACTATTAATAGGGGGACTCCAAAGCAAGATGGAGTTACTGTGATAGGTTCAAATAATCTTTTTATGGCATATACTCATATAGCTCACGATTGTGTAATAGGCGATAATGTAGTGCTGACTAATAATTCATCTTTAGCTGGACATGTGGTGGTTGGAGATTGGGCGATTCTTGGAGGGTTTACATTGGTAAAGCAGTTTTGTAGGATTGGAGCCCATGTCTATACGGGGATGGGAACTCAATTGAACAAGGATGTACCACCATTTGTAATAGTGGCAGATACACCTTCAAGGGTAAGATTCGTAAACTCTGAGGGAATGCGAAGGAGGGGGGTTCCTCTTTCTTCAGTAAATTCAATTAAGGATGCATTTAAGGTGGTCTATGGTAAGAAAAATGGAACATTAAGTAACTCGCTTAAGGAATTGAATAATGTGGAGCTGGAATATACTGGTGAAGAGGTGAAACTGTTTTTGGATTTTTTCAAAAATTCAAAAAATGGAATTTTGCTTTAAGGTCAGCAGCAGATACTGATAAATGTCCCACTTTAGTTTTTTAGAATTTCCAATTTTCCACCTCAGGATTCATCTGGATATGGTATAATAATACCATGAATGAATGCACTCACATAGAGATATTTAAACTCATCCAAAAGCACAAACCTCACTTTGAGGAAAAAGCTATCGAGTTTTTTAAAATCCATATAGAGCCAGTTTACATCGCGTATGGCGGTAAAAAACTCAACCTAGATTATGGAAGTAACAGGGAAATGTGGTTAGCAACAAAAGATAATTTTATTGTAAAGCAAACTTCTCCATTTTTGGAAACGGAATACGTTTTTAATTACTTCAATTATAGTCGCTCTAATGCTTCAGAGTCACGCTTGTTATCAAGAGACAGAATTGACATTGTAGAATTAATACCTAACTTTATAGGCGGTGGGGATTTTTATCAACAAGCCTTCATGTACCTACTATCAACCAATCTAAATTTATTCGCAAAATATTTCAAGGTGCGAGACTTGAGGGGTTGGTTTTTTCATTCCGGCGTTAACGATTTTAAGAAGAAGGACTGGATTCAAATCGCATCAATTAAAGAGTTATGTGCGTTTTCTCAAGAGCCTTACAAGGTAAACATGCCTGACCTAACTCATTACACTCGCCCATGGTATGAAGTGGTTAAAGGCGGTGGCCTGAACCGCACGGAGATGGAGTCAGAGGGTCAGATTTGTGATTTGCTAAAAATTCGCACTATTTATGAAGTAATATCAGATGGTTATCTTCAATATCAGGATAAAATAAAGTCAGTTGATTTAGGATTGCCAAAGTCTCTAAATAACGACATGGATTTTGTAATCTGGAAAAACGCAATTTCAAAAATAAAAATCACTGGTTCTAATATCAATGAAATAATGTATACCGGTGATTATAATGCCAGGTGGAATTATAGTGCAAAGATGGTAGAGCATATCTGGACACAATACCCGAAAGTAGCAAAGCGTAAATATTTTATGGGAACATAATGCTTAAATCGAATGACACCATAAGTACAAGTAATTATAAGCCATTTATTATACTATTAAGGCTGATGGCGTCTATGCCTCATGGTATGCAGCAGTTTCTGGGCAAAAAGTTAGGGTTTTTATTGCCAAGGCTGCTTAAAAAAAGATATCGAATTTCAAAAATTAACCTCACTTTAACTCACCAGCCCCAGGAAACCCTAGAAAACCACTGGAGGTCTTTGGGGATTTCTTTATTCGAAACCGCCAATGCTCTATTTGCATCATCAACAAGAATAGAACAACATTTATCCATAACCAACCCAGAGGTTATTCAGGAACTATTGGATAATAAAGAAAATATCATGCTTCTAGTACCACACACAACGCATATGTTATTAGCTGGAAGGTGCTTACTAACAAAGTTTCCCACCTATAACATTTACAGACCACAAAATAACCAGGCATTTAACCACTTTATGACTAAGGCATATACGGATAATGGTGCATCACTGGTAAATACAAATGACCCTAGGGGCATTATAGGTTCGATGAAGTCAGGTGTTCCAGTATGGTACGCCCCAGATGCGGACTTGACAAACAAACATATATTTTCCCCGTTTTATGGGGTACCAACATCAACACTAATAGCAACAAAAAAGCTATCAGATATGGCGAAAGCATATATAGTTCCCCTTTCTTTTATTAGAAAGGATGCTAAGTATATTTTGTCTTTTGGTCAGCCTTTTAAGTTAAACGAATTATCAGTTCAAGAAGCGGGAGCACGGGTTAACAGGGAGCTAGAAGCTCTAATAAATAAGGCTCCAGAACAATATTATTGGGTTCACAAACGCTTCAAAACTACCCCAGATGGCAAAGATCACTACGCTTAACTAGCAATCCGGCAAGACTATACCTCTATATAGACTTGTGATTATTTATCTTGATTCACCACCACCACATTCCAATACCAATGTATGGCATCAGCCATCCAATCTTATAATGTCCCAGTATAATCACAGCATAGGTGATTGTTCATATACTGGTAGGTGATTGTCTATATGTATTTATTGCCATAAATACAATACAATGTCGGGGGTAGGGGTGCTACTGCACTATTAATCAGACAATAAAATTTCAGTTTAGGTACTTATTATTGAGATTGATATTGACTTAGCATGAACCTATCTTTAATATACAGAATAACATACTACACCATGGAGAATGCGATGAAATCAAAACTACTTTTAATATTGCCATTAATTTTTACTTTATTTTTAACTGCCTGTGGTGGAGATCCAGCTCCAGCTCCAGAGGATGCAGCTGGATCAGGAACCGTATCGACAGATGTAACAGATGTGGCCACCGATTCATTTTCTCAGGTATGGGTCGACATCGAACGAATAACAGCTAAGAATACTGATACAAACGAAGTTATTGTTTTAACTCAAGCCGCCACCCAGGGTTCATTCGACTTGCTATCTCTAAGGGATTTTTCCGAAAGACTGGCATCAAAGGTGGTACCAGATGGGAACTATGGTGAGGTTAAGGTTGAATTAGTTGCCGGCTCAAAAATAACAATTTTTGACCTATTGGGTGACAAAAAGGTAGTAGATTTAACATCAACAACATTGTCTATGGACTCAACTTTTGATATAAAGGATGGCGAGGCTACTACGTTAACTATAGATTTCGATTTGGATAGCTGGGAGGCTGCTTTAAAGGCATATGACCCCGCTACATCAGGCAAGCTAGATGTTGTTAATCTGCCGTTGAAAAAGGCTATTGTTGATAAGGGTATTTTTGTGAGGGCAAGTGGTGTTTTGATATTGGAAAATTCCCAATACTATTTAGATCTTGTGGCTGAAAAGGTTAAGTATCAATTAGCCATCGACCCAAATACAGATACCACGAGTTTTATCGTGAATGGTGTGTATGAGGTAGAGGGTATTTTTGAAAACAATCTTTTGGCAATTGATGAACTTGAACTTCAATCAGAGTCTTTAACTAAATCTGATGATGATAAGGTTATCGGCACAGAAGGTGTTAAGGTTTATGGTATTGTTGAATTTGTGAATAAAGATGAAAATAACATCAGTACTTCAGTTCAATTAAAAATCACCAAAGCCTCTAAAATGTTGGGTGCAACTAGTGTAAATATTATCTTGGACGGGTTAGAGGATGTTAGATATGAAAATGGTCTAAGGTCAGATATTGTTTCAGGTTCAAAGCTTAAGGTTAAGGGAGAATTATTGTCTGCATCTTTAGATGATTTAACGGCATATACAGTGATTATCAAGTCAGGTGAAATCAAACCGAAAGAGAAAAGAGAAAAGTTTAAATCTACAGAGTTTATAAAATGTGATGTGGAACTTCTTACATGTGAAATTCATACAACTTCCCCGGCTTACGGAAAAGAATTAGTTATTGATCTTGATAGGCTGGAATCAAACTCCGCAACAAAGAGGTGTTTTGATACCGGAGAGTTCATTGGTGTTAAGGTAGAGGGACGATTATCTCTAGATAAAACTAAGATATATGTCAAAGAATTAAAGTCTGAGCAACGATGCGAAGAAAGCACTACATTTATAAAGGGTTATATAACGGGCTATGATTCAGAAACATCTTGTTCTGCATTGGATAATGACACAGCAATCGTGAAGCTGACAGGCAAGATGTCGGTGTTATCATTTACTGATGCAGCTGGATCCACTGTCTTATTCGATGATGATGACATTGTAATCAAGACTAGAAGAAGCAATGGAGCATTACGAATAAAGGCTGATAAGGATGCTGATAAGGATGCAATATATAATTTCCTATCAATTAATCTAGACGCAACGAATCCTGGTGTGGTGCCAGTAGCTGACAAGCTATATGTTTACTCAGATATTAGCAATGTTGGAAGTGCTACTGTCGCACATGACGCAGAATTAACGATGGTAAGCATCGGTGGTTTTATCGAGATATCCAATTTCGCCCGCGAAACAGTTGTGTTGGATCCACAGGACAAAGAGTCTCATAGAAAATCAATATCGTGTAGTTTTAACCTTCAAGATGAAAATGGTATTTTTCTGAAATCCATCCAGACTAATGATAAAACCAAGTGGTTAGGTAATCAATATAAATTCCAAGACACAAGAAGAGTAAAGGCTGTTCTTGATGAGAATAACGTGGCACAGTCAATTAGGTTTGGAAAAATTGAAAGTGATACGAATAATACTATAGATGACCTAACGAGTGAGGATATTTCTGGATATAATGCTGATGACCTGGCTGATTATCAACAAAGGCTTAAGAGTGCTTTAAATGACATTTTACAAGGTGGCCTAGATGACACTAAGTTTGGAGATATAGAGTACAGGGAAGAAGACAAGGAAGAAAAAGAAGAGGAATACAAGATAAAGCATGAAGAAGAAGAAGAGAAACTTGAGCTTAAGGTCTTCGAGTTTGATGATTTCACTGATGAAATAGAGAGGTATTCCGAAGCTCTTTATGACTTGGTAAAAAATGATTCAACGATTCAAACCAAATCAGATGTAATAAATAAGTTATCCGAGGCATTAAAGGGGCTTTCTGATTTAATAGAGGAAAAACTGGAAAGTTATACAATTGACACATCGACCACATTGCCAGAAGAAGTTACTACACTGTTAAACTCGATAGGTAATTTGGATAGTCTATACGATTTGTTAAACTCACAGGAAGGGTTCTTTACTGAAGAGGAAGATGATGATCATTGGGGCGAATTCGATGACGATGATGACAATAACGATGATACAAGCCAGGGTAAGGTTTCAGGCTCATCATTTACCGTCAATAATGTTTCATATCAGGTAGAATTTCCAACATCAGCCATGGGTTTATCAGGCTCATTGGATTTCACCGATTGGGAATTAATAAGGGTAGTTGATACATTGGAAGATTCTACCACTACAAGGTATTATCTTGAGGCTGATGAGGCTGATGATGGTATGTATGCCAGAACTAATAGTTTTGCATTGTCGGGAGTTCCTAGTGCTGTGGTAGTGGACAAAATCGAGGTCAAAACCCCTGAGCTAGGTTCAAAAATTCATGATTTATTGACGCCAAATACAAAGGCATTAGTGACATCCCATACATTCATGGAAGAAGAAGATGATGGTGAGTTTGAGGAAGAAGTGGCTCATAGGATTGATGTGGTTTATAATTACGGATTAGAGGATGAGGTTTCATATTGGTACGCTCTGGATGAGGGTTCTACAACCATAGAAACACAATTATCTGCAAGTAAAATAAATCTAAGGATTTACAATATTGAGCCAGAAGATGCGGAAAGGATGGGGTACTTCTATACTGATATGGCTTACACTAATAAGCATGCAAAGGATGATGCTGATAAAATAAATTTAGACCTTGATATAGAAAGTACGATTCTTAATCTAGGCACCTCGCCAGTAGTTTTAAGAAGTGTGTTTGAAATTAATGGAACTGCTACAGTGGATGGTATTTCATATAAGTTAAGTGGAAATAATAATCATGTTATTCTAGAAAGGACACTTAATGATGGAACGATTGATAGGATGTACACTCAGTACGAGCCATCTGAATTGGCTTTTCTGCACACACTTAATGAGGAGGGAAAGGCCGATACTGATTCCGATGGCTATGTAGATACTTCTTCCTATTTGTTTAATGGTGTTACATTAGCACATTGGGTTTCTGACCAGACGGTGGATAATTACTTCGCCAAACGCTTTGGTAGTAATACGGCAATTATAAAAATGGACGCCAATACAGGCCAAACAGTAACAAACTTCTATTTAAATGGAGTTGAATATGATTTGGTGGATGTGGTTTTTGAAAGAATTACAGATGAGGCAGATCCAATGTATGTATCGCCATATAGCAAGCAAAAAGATGGCCCTGTAAATGGGGTGTTTATTAACTATGCTTCCCAACTTACAGTTGCATTGGGCAATGGCCGGTATAGAATAATAACGGATTCCATAGTTCCAACCGATAAAACGGAGATTAGGAATCATGCTCCATTGGCGAACCCGGATGTAGTTAATATTAATGAAGACTCATCCATTACTATAGATGTGTTGGCAAACGATACTGATATTGACGGTGATAGTTTATCGATTGTTGATGTATCAGCAGTTGCCGGCAGGGTATTTATTGATGGCCAAGGGGCTTCAGCAAAGATTATATATTCAACATTAAAAGATTTTAATGGTACGGACACAATAACATATACTATCAGCGATGGCGAACTAAAGTCTACCACTTCATTTAGGGTTGTAGTAAATTCAGTGAATGATGCGCCAGTAGCTGTGAATGATAATTTTTTAGTTAATGAAGATGGAGCAGTACTATTGGATATTCTTGCCAATGATAGCGATATTGAAAGTGTTCTAGCTATTGGAAATGGAATCATAGGCGACAAATCAAACCTCAATGTTTTGGTTGATTTTGCCAATGGAACAGTGGATAATTTGCATATTTACACACCAAACCTAAACTTCAATGGAACAGATACGGCGACTTACACCATAGCAGACGCTGATGGTGTAATTTCTAATCAGGCTATTGTTTCAATAATTGTTTTACCGGTGAATGATACCCCAGTCGGCTCTATTGGCGTTTCGGGATGGTTAGAGCCAGAAGGCCTATTAACGGCATACCCAGATTTGTCGGATGTTGATGGTATGATAAGCGAATATAGTTATGCTTGGTCAAATGGGGCTACCGGCCCCACTTACACCTTGACCTCAGCAGATATAGGCACAGACCTAACGGTTACAGTTTCATATACTGATGCTGGAGGCACAGTTGAGTCAGTGTCTAGTAGTCCATTTGCTTGGCCAGCTAGTGGTGCCTAGGTGCAATAATAAAAAATATAAATAGTTAGTGTGTTCTTTTAAATTTAGGGTTGGACACTCTAATTATTAATTTAGGTTATGGGTTTAAATGTTTTTAATGAATGGGATTTTTAAAAAGTAATGTCAGTAGGAAATGAAATCATCGCTTCAGGCGATTATATTAAGCACCACTTGCAGAATTTGACCTATGGTCAAAATCCAGATACGGGAGTGTGGGGTTTAGCACATACAGCACAAGAGGCAAAAGAAATGGGATTTATGGCCTTTCATTTAGATACGCTTGGAGTTTCATTTGTTTTAGGAACTCTTTTCTTGCTCTTCTTTTATCGCATTGGCAAGAAGATGACAGCAGGAGCACCTTCCGGCTCTCAAAACTTTATAGAGAGTATTGTTGAGTTCATTGACGAAAATGTTAGAGGCTCATTTAATGGCCAAAACCCCATGGTCGCACCATTGGCACTCACAACTTTTATCTGGATTATACTAATGAATACAATGGACTTAGTGCCAGTTGATTGGCTCCCATATATCGCCCAGCAGGTTGGTGGCTTCTTCGGCGCCGATCCACACCAGGTATTCTTTAAAGTGGTGCCTACTACCGATCCTAACGCCACATTTGGTATGTCGATTGGCATATTCTTCCTTATTATTTATTACAGTATTAAAGAGAAGGGCCCAGGCGGTTATGCAGGGGAACTTTTATTTCACCCATTCGGTAAATTAATGTTGCCGTTTAACCTATTTTTAGAGGGTGTAAACCTGATTGCAAAGCCAGTTTCCTTGGCATTGCGTTTGTTTGGTAATATGTATGCAGGTGAAATGATATTCATTTTAATTGCCATACTACCGTTTTGGATTCAGTGGAGTTTGTCCCTACCGTGGGCAATATTTCACATTTTAATTGTATTATTACAGGCGTTCATCTTTATGACCTTGGTAATCGTATATATGGATATGGCTCATCAAAAAGACGAGCATTAATTTTTTTTAAAAAAAGGAGTAAGAAATGACAGAAATTACAGAAGTACAAGCGACATTATTTTTAGCAGGTTCAATCTTAATGGGTTTAGGTGCATTGGGTGCGGCAATTGGTATCGGTATATTGGGCTCAAAGTTCTTGGAAGGGGCTGCACGCCAACCAGAACTAATACCAATGCTTAGAACTCAAATGTTTATCGTGATGGGACTAGTAGATGCGGTACCAATGATTGCAGTAGGTATATCAATGTATATCATATTTGCCGTCGCCGGTTAAATATTTTTTCACATTAAAACGGGATTTAAGCTATGAATATTAATTTAACGATGATTGGACAGTTAATAATGTTTACCATGTTTACATGGTTCTGCATGAGGTTTATTTGGCCTCCAATTGTTGCTGCCATGGCAGAGCGTAAGAAGCGTATCGAGGATGGTTTGCTTGCATCAGAGCGAGGTTTAGCCGAGTATAAAGATGCGCAGCAAAAAGTCCAAGAAATGCTTGCTGATTCTAAGGATCATGCCGCTGAAATCATTGCTAATGCCGGAAGACAGGCCTCTGCTATGGTTGAAGACGCTAAGGATGTCGCCATACAAGAGGCTGATAGAATTAAAGCCCATGCAAAGGAAGACATTGAGCAAGAGGCCATTCGCACCCGTAATGAGTTAAGGGCACATGTTTCTGTTTTGGTTATGCAGGGTGTGAATTCTGTATTAGCTAAAGAGGTTGATGCAAAAGCACATCAAGGAATGCTTAATAAGTTGTCGCAAACATTGTAGGATTAGTTTATGGAATTTATCACAGTAGCCAAGCCTTACGCCAATGCAATTTTTGAAATAGCAGAGCAAAACAAGTCGCATTCAGACTGGAGAGATGTCTTGGATGCGGGTGCACATTTGGCCAATGATGAGGATTTACAAGGGTTTATTGCTTCACCTAGCGTAACTAGTGGGAATAAGGCAGTGGCTGTAAGGGCATTGTTTAAGTCAATTTTGGCCAGGGAACTAAGTGCCGAAGAGTTGGCATTTATTAATTTGGTTCTAAGTAATGCTCGTCTCGGTGCACTACCAACTATTCTGTCATTATTTGATAAGTCGACCGATTTAATTGGTAATGCCAAGGTATTTCAGGTGACTAGTGCTTATAAGTTAAGCGCAAAAGCAAAAAAGAAAATTGTCAGTGATTTATCGGATAAATACAAGACATCCGTGAGCATAGACACTGAAGTGGATGGAAATCTGGTTGGTGGCTTAATTATTAAAGATGGTGACAAAGTGATTGATTTGTCTATTCAGGCTCGAGTAGACGGGCTAAATTTATGTTTATCAATTAATTAATTTATTTTATTAAAAGGAAGATTTATGAAATTAAACGCCAGTGAAATTAGTGATTTAATTAAAAAGCAGATAGAGGGTTTTGACTTTGCTACAGAAGCACGTACAGAAGGTACCGTGGTGAGTGTGAGCGATGGCATTGTCCGTATTCATGGCCTAGCTGATGTCCAGTTTGGCGAAATGCTTGAATTCCCCGGAAACACATTCGGGATGGCACTTAACCTTGAGCAAAACTCAGTAGGTGCAGTAGTATTAGGAGAATTTATTCATATATCAGAAGGTGATACGGTTAAGTGTACTAATCGTTTAGTGGAGGTTCCAGCTGGAGAAGCATTGTTGGGACGAGTGGTGAGTCCATTGGGATTACCAATTGATGGTAAGGGTCCAATCGATTCCAGCACATCTATTCCATTGGAAGTTATGGCACCAGGCGTCATTGATCGCCAATCCGTAGATCAGCCTATTCAGACGGGAATAAAGGCGATTGATGCCATGGTTCCAGTTGGGCGTGGTCAGCGCGAGCTAATCATCGGCGACCGCCAAACTGGTAAGACAGCAGTAGCAGTAGACGCTATCATTAATCAAAAAGATTCCGGTATCAAGTGTGTTTACGTAGCTATCGGTCAAAAAGATTCTTCAGTTGCTGCTGTTGTGCGAAAATTAGAAGAGCACGGTGCATTGGAAAATACAATTATTGTTAATGCGGGAGCGGCATCTAGCCCTGCATTGCAATATATTGCTCCATATGCAGGTTGTTCGATGGCCGAATATTTTCGTGATCGTGGCGAAGATGCACTAATAGTTTATGATGATTTGACTAAACAGGCTTGGGCATATCGCGAAGTATCGTTGCTATTGAAGCGTCCACCAGGTCGTGAAGCCTATCCGGGAGACGTGTTTTATTTACATTCGCGCTTGCTCGAACGTGCATCACGTGTGAATGCAGATTATGTTGAAAAAATGACAAATGGTAAAGTTAAAGGGAAGACAGGTTCACTAACAGCATTACCTATTATTGAAACACAAGGTGGCGACGTATCCGCATTCGTGCCTACCAACGTAATTTCAATTACAGATGGTCAGATTTTTCTAGAAACAGATTTATTCAACTCAGGTATCCGTCCGGCAATTAATGCAGGTTTATCGGTATCACGAGTGGGTGGTGCTGCTCAAACCGATATCATTAAAAAACTCGGTGGTAGTATTCGTCTTGACTTAGCCCAATACCGCGAGCTAGCAGCATTTGCCCAGTTTGCATCAGATCTTGATGCCGAAACAAAAGCTCAAATTGACCGTGGTCAACGTGTAACAGAACTAATGAAGCAGAATCAATATACACCTCTATCAGTCGCAGAAATGGCTGCCTCATTGTTTGCAGCGAACTCAGGCTCATTGGATGATATTGATACTAATAAGGTGGTAGACTTTGAAGCTGCACTGATTGCTTACATGGGCAAAAATCAGGTAACTTTAATGGATAAGATTAATGACACTGGGGGTTACAATGAAGATATTGCTGATGAATTACAAGCAGCAATAGATGATTTTAAGGAAAATTACACTTGGTAATATAATATGGCAGTTGGAAAGGAAATAAAAACGCAGATTGCGAGTATTAAAAATACTCAGAAAATCACATCGGCTATGGAAATGGTGGCCGCGTCAAAAATGAAAAAAGCCCAAGATAGAATGTTGGCTTCTAGGCCTTATTCTGAAAAGATTGAGAAGGTAATTGGACACTTGGCGTATGCACATTCAGAATTCGAACACCCTTATATGAAAGTAGGTGGTGATTTAAAGCACATTGGTATTATTATTGTATCCAGTGATAGGGGTTTGTGTGGCGGTTTAAATACGAATTTGTTCAGGACTATATTAAAACAGGTTGCAGATTATCAAGACAAGGGCATTAAGGTTGATATTTGTACTATTGGGAAAAAAGCTACTTTATTTTTTAAAAACACCGGCCTAACCATTAAATCAGTAATAACAGATTTGGGGGATACACCACATTTTGATGATTTATTGGGAACCGTTAAGGTGATGTTGGATGCCTACGATGATGGGGAAATCCAGCAGTTATCAGTTGC
>JYMV01002763.1_pt1 | contig 12486 bp, 6 predicted proteins | sample 338911 | NCBI WGS metagenome assembly JYMV01 (sample SAMN03354496, study PRJNA234377) | hydrothermal vent metagenome | biome: Deep sea; feature: Hydrothermal plumes at the Eastern Lau Spreading Center, Western Pacific Ocean; material: Seawater | place: Tonga | collected 2009 | depth 2000 m m | reverse complement strand
ATTATGTAGCAACGTGTGAGCACGAACCCCATTTGTTTTCTTTCTTTTGTGCTACTGATGATCATCTCTAGTTTTCTGTATTACATCTTGATTTTGTTTTTTCTCGTTCTCTAGCTTGGGGACAATGTTGTATATAACTCTGGATTGTCCATTCTTGATTGCACCGTCCATTTTCTCTATCCTTTATTTCTGTGTCTTTGACTATTGTGATTGTTTGTGTCTCTGGGTATTATGAATGTATGTGACTGTGTCCGAATAAGATGGATATAATTTAGGGCCCACGACGCGTTTATGGGAAAGAAAGTTCAAAGTAAGGAAATAAACAGATTGAAAAAACAAATAAATTAAATATCTGTAAAAGCAAGCACACGGTAGGGCTTATCCAGGATAGCCAAAATCACCAAATGTAACCTATGCCTCACGGAAATGGACCTTAGTTTTATCTATGTATCTACATTATTCAAAAACTGTAAATTGCAACGAAAAATAGAACCTAAAAACAATATCAACGTCTAAACACTTGACATCTCGACAGCTGATATCATCGTGGACTAACAGTCCACCAGCAGAGGTATGGACCCAGTTGTAGCAATAAAACGTAGCTATTTAATTTATTGCACTCGACAGGTTTATCTGGAGTAACCTTCATCAGGTACGTTCAAGATCAAGTAAATGAACAATTATTGCGTTGCTCGATTACTCGTGATTTATTTTGCATAGTCTGTTCTTCTTTGATCTACATATTCTGATTACCTCCCTTTGGTATCTGCAAACTATTATTTGTATGTACAGAATAAAAATGAGTAGTTATACTGTTTGCTACATACATTTTAAAATTTTCTTCTTGCTTTTTTTATTATGCAGACGTGGGCACAGTGACGTTATGCATTGAAATAAAACGTATTTATTTTACTGGCAACAATTTAATAATATTATTTATATCACTGCCAAGACCTTTACCGGGCTTAGCTGTATATATAAGTAATATGGCGGGTGCCTTATATTACCCTTCAGGAGCACTCGAGTTCACTCCCGGTTTTTTGGTGGGGGTCGCTGTTTCTCATCTTTTTAGCTTTTTGCATTGTCCTATTATGTGTCTTTACGTTCGGAGTTCCGTGTTGTGATGCCCATTGCAATTTCCACATAAAAATGATGTTCGGTTCGTCTTTACCTCAGGTTGTTTGTAGGAGGGTTCATGTCTTATTAACGATGTTCGGTTCGTCTTTACCTCAGGTTGTTCGTAGGAGGGCTCATGTCTTATTAATGATGTTCGGTTCGTCTTTACCTCAGGTTGTTTGTAGGAGGGCTCATGTCTTATTAATGATGTTCGGTTCGTCTTTACCTCAGGTTGCTTGTAGGAGAGCTCATATCTTATTTACATTATTTTTGTTTGCTTACGTATAGCGGTGTCCAATACATAATGTGTTGTACTTTTCCTCCTCTTGTATGCCCTATGTTGTCAGTTTCTGTGGATTGTGCATTTTCTGTGAGTATTACTTGTATGTCTTATTTAATGGTTACCTTACTAAAATATATCCATAGTCGGAGAAATCCTGTACCATTTTGTCTGTAGCCTCAAAAGTGTCAGTAAACTTGTACTCTTTTAAGATGTAATAGAATAAATAAGAAATATTTACAGAGAAGAGATGAATGTAAGAACTTGTACAATAATATCCCGTTAACATTGGCCTCTAATATCAGTTAAACACCGCTAGTAGAGGTCGTTTATACAGGCTGATGTTACATGTCGTTCACAAGTAAACCTGTTCTCCTTTGCTTCAATAGTACTGTATCTTATGCATGCTTTGTCAATCGGTGAATAAGATGGTGAGATATTGAAAGAAGAAAATATAGAAGTTTTGTCTCGATATTACTATCAACTATTTTCAAAAACCAAATTAAGACTACGAGTTTTAATATTTTTATCTGTATTGATATCTATTTAGACGTGATCAAAATTTTAGTCACATTTGTTTATTCTAGGTAATTCAGCCTATCGGGCATTGACCATTTGATTAAAATTACTATTGTTTGTAACACGTCTATTGTAATACATTTCATTGATAAGTTCTGTTTTTTGTTTTTGTTTGTGGGGGCCAACGTGGGTTCATGGCGAGGTGTACTAGATACAACATTATTTGATAAAGTTTGTCAGTGACCTGCGACAGGTCTGTGGTTTTCTCCGGTTTCCGCTACCAATAAAACGGACCGCCACGATATAACTGAAATATTGTAGAAAGTGCCATTAAACACCATAAAGCTATAAACCATTACGTTCAGTTTACCCGTCTTAATTTATGTTGACACTGAAAATAGTTTTATTTATATCCCGACATTTTCTCTATGTTTAATCATTTAATTAGCTTGTAGGAGGGCTCATGTCTTATTTACGTTATTTCTGTTTGCTTGCGTATAGTGGTGTCCAACACCTATTTTGTTATGTTTTTGTTTTGTTTGTCTTCGTCTTATGTGCCCTATGCTGCTAATTTCTCTGGATTGTCCATTTTTGATTGCCCCTTCGGTGTTCTCTAACGTTTATTTAGCTTTAATAGGAGTTAGAACTAACTGACATACCTGCAACGTAAGGCATTTTGTCCTGTAAGAGAGAAAAATATAGATAATACTACCTTTTAACGCGTTAATATATAGAGTAATGTTGTACCATGGCGATATCTCATTTTATTTTAAAGAACATTAAACAGAGATTGGAGTCGGTGAATATGTATTGATTAACTCCAAATGCACACTTTTTCAGCTATACCATGATGAGAACAAGTTACATTTCAATACGGTTGTTTCGAATCATTTCCATTCCGTCAAAATTTTGTTATTTTCGTCGCCAGATTACGTAATTTCGATGGAATGCTCGGCACTGAACTTCCGGTGTCAATGTACACAACAAAAACTCCAATCGATATGTCCCGTTTTAACGTTCGATCCTCAACATAAAAAAATCTTAGCATTTTCTGTAAAAGACAGATATCAATTACATTATTCTATTTGTATCAAAGACTTTAATGCAGAGACAATTACTTCTTTAAAATTAAATTAGTTTTCTTTCTTTATTTGGGGCTGTGAGCATCATGAAAGGAAAACGATCTGCTTTTATGTATATGTTTCTGATATCAGACAGATAGTGGGGTATCGAACACCAGTATTTATTCAGCGGTTTCATTGGCGTCTCCATATTACAATTACTTATTATCTACCGCATCTACGACTATGATATGCTGACGTTGTTACTGTAATATCGCAAACACCGGAAGTCGTCTGCCGAAAAAGATGGAACGTGGTCGGATTTGACATGATTCGAAACAACCGTATTACACGATGATGATGTACGGTTTATACTAGAACAACACGCTTCGTTGTATTTGCTTTCTAACTCACTGAAACAAAAGTCCCCCGCACTCGAATTCATTATTCTAATTCCGAGTCAACCAGTCGTTGCCTATTACTTCTTACTGCTGCGTGCTCAGTAGAGAATAAAAAAATGCCAACTCTATAAGTATTTGGCTTCGTCAAATCCACAATCTACCGCACTCGATTCAGTTGATTTGTTTCCGTACGTGGTTGTAGAAAAAATGTTATACCACCTTCTCTGTTTTTTCATGCTAACGTGGAGCGATCGCCTGAACAAAACACAGAGATACCTTTACTACCAAATACACGAAAACAGGACGAAAACTTGGAGGTAAGATTTGAACAAATCGATGTTGTATGTTTATCACCCGTTGTCATTTTGTTTCTGTTTGTAGAATGTGCTAACGATATGCCGTTTCCAACTGATATCATGAGCTATAGTTATAAGGCATAGGTGTAGGAATGGACCAAGAAGGGAGAGTGGCTTTGGGGTGGACCTGAAAGTGACAGGATGTATATGCCCATTTTGCCCACCGGTTCCTATAACCATGTAAAAGAATAACATATTTTGTCAACAGGAATTAAATAAAATAAAATTCAAGTAAAGAAAATTAAATTATACACTCACCATTTACAAATTATCAAGTCTATTGAAGTGACAAATTAACATGGACGGTCAGATATGATAACACTTTGTTTATCGGTCAGATAAATAAATACATGTAACAGCATAATATTATTCTAAGCTAATTTATATTTAATAAGCCTATTCAAGGGTTAAATTGTAATGTTGACTATTTGTCTTTATCATATTGTTTGTACATTAGCCTGATTTTAATGCAATTGTTTTCTCTCCAGAAAAATGAATAGAAGCTAGCAAAGTCCTATAATTTCATGTTCCGCTATATAGATAATGCCCTGTCACCAAATACTAGTAATTCCAAGATTAGTAAACATGCGGATTTTTTTTCCTATTTCATGCATGTTCATGTTTCGGTCGTAGGGAAAAAATATAATATCGGTTTGTTTAAGACGTTTTACTCTGTCTAAAATATTTGAGTGAGTGATTGTTGTGATTTCGGAGAAATCATGGCGTGAGCAAGGTACATTTCCATGATGTTATGATGTCTGCTGTGTACTAGACAAAACCGAAACGAGAGTCAGAGGGTCTTATTCGGAAACATTATCCTGAATCAGAGCCAACCAGTTTTTGAAAATGCTCCTTTTTGCTGCTTGCTTAGTGGAGTAACAACAAATACCAATGTTATAAGTCTTTTGTTTTACCCGACCTGAGCCTGCACCCACGATCTACCATATTGGACCATTACACCATCGATGTGATAGCAAATTATTTTAAGCTGGAGATTTTGTTTGCACAGGAACTTCAAGTGTTTAAATTTGTCGCATCTGGAAGCCATTTGCCACTACAACTACGAGTATGTATTCAATACATATTCTGACAGATACAATGTTTAGATGGGAAGAAAATCATAGAAAGCATAGGACTATGAGACTTATCGTCAATTATTGGTGTTAATTTTACTTCCCAAAACAGTAAGTTTCATCCGATGCAGAAACATGAATTATCTATGCTTTCTGTAAGCATACCAAGAACATTTTGAAGATAACAAAGGTGTAATGAGAAGTGGTAATTTGAAGGAGGACATGCAATGTAATGGCCCAAAAAAAGAGGGCAACCAATGATTTACAAAGCTCTACATAGACAACAAAAGATCGAACAACATAAACCCCAGTAAAAACCAGGACCTGAATATACATCTTGTTTTTTTTGTTGTGATTAATAATTTGAGGTGAGAGGTACATATTTTGTTGATATTGACAGCATTGTTGATCATTTCGTTTCATAATTCTAAGGTAGTTTCCATTTTTGAAACATGTTATGCACTACCACATGTATATATTTTTCTATATAATATAACCATGCTTCTTTCCGCTTTTAATGTCTAAACATGCAGGAGGAGGAAGTTTGCTTTTGTTTTGTTTTTGGTTCTGTTTTCTTTTGCATTGTTTTATTTATTTATTTATTTATTTATTTATTTATTTTTCTTTGTATTCTTTTTGTTCTGTAGTATTTGTCTGAAGTTTTTTTAAGCATTTTCCTTGATTATTCTGAGATTTAGATATTACAGATAAAATCATGAAATAAAATGCCCTATTGTTATTCTTTAATAATTTGCCATTTTATGTAGACATACAACTTACTGCGAATTCAAATAAGGAATCTCAGATCAAAGGGACATAACTCCAGATATAATATTTATATAAGTACTTGTCATTACAAGTTATGTATATAGTGGGTTATAAGTGTTTTTAACCCTGCTACCAAAGACTTTATAATTACTAGATACCTATATAGGTTCCCAGGCCATAGACACACATAGTTTTCAGTGCGTTACCAGGTGATGGATAGGGAGAAGGGGGCTGGCGGGTCATACAACGGAAAGTCTGAATGTGGACCATAGTGGGTAGGGTATTTGAACGTGTCCCGCTCCGAGAGCGTTAAATATCTCTTTAACTTATAGATCTCCAGAAAAGAGTAGGAGTATTCTAGCCACCGCAAAAGACTAAATGTTCGTCCCTGTCCACATCTCCATGCTTTTCATTGGCAGTACAAAGTAGATGAGCAGATTAACCTGGGTAGCACATCCCTTTCCTCCTTTCTATATATTGTTCAGACATTGTTGGATTTGTTCTCGTTCTGAATATAGCTGCTAAAATACAGCTCGCTGGACTCTAAGCAATAATGAATTGATTAAAATCTTTCTAATAATTATATGGGCTTTTGACTTTGCGCGTACCCGATGTCATTCGTACTAAATTATATATTGATGTTTTAACATCAGGATTTACTTTTACTATTTTCAGCAGAACAAATTGAAAGAGAAGTAGAATCGGAACAGTTATATCGAACTGACTTCTGAAACCAATGATCATGGGTAGATGTTTGGAAAACGTAGCGCATGATGCTAGTATCGAGGTGCGAATACAGATTTAAAGTCGGAAGTCAAAGGACACTCGCACAGGATGAAGAGAAATGTATTTATTCACATGATCTACCATATAAATAAAAACTTCAAGTCTGTTATTCTTAAAATCATTTTAGTCAGTCATTTTGATTAGTCTATAAGACAATTTATATGTTCTCAAAATCTATTAATTTAACTTTATGTAAGAAGAGTTTGAAGATACCAAAGCAGTAATCAGAATCCGTAAATCAAAGAAGAACAGACAACATAATGACCAAAAGAAAAAAGACAAAGAAACAAATAATGATCTAAAAAGCATACACAAGTAGACTATATTTTCGCTCTATGATAAATGGCATTAATAAAATATATAATAAGAAATGTTAGTGCTGCAGCACTGCCTTCTGGGCATATAATACCCTCGATGTCTAATAGTTAACCAGCAAAAATAATAGACCCGGCGATAAAAATAAAAACGTAGATCTAGCAAATTTAGAACGTACCACGCGTTTCTGGAATACCCTTTATCAGGTACGCTTAAAATCAAAAGATTGGAAAGTCAAATAATAAAAAAGTCTTTAGGGGCAAGTATATTAAAGGATCTAAACATAATAGTCCAAATCGACCAAGGTCAACTATGCCTAGCATATTTTATTAGCAGTTGAAATAATTTACAATCGTAAGCAGGTAATATGATTCTTACAACTGATCATGTAATCCAGCCATTAGCGTGCAGATTAAATGTCATATGAATTGAATTTCAAACTTTGCACCAATCAATACAATTGAATATATATTTACAAGCTGAATATCATAAATATATATTGGATCCAACTGCCAATAAAAAGGTAATGTGTTCTTAACTTCTTTTAATAATTCTATTGTATATTTACCATATTAGAACAGTATTTTATATATCTCTTAAATGACAAAACAGTTTTAAAAGTGATAGTCAATAACTTCATTAATATCAACATAATAAACAATCATCTCTCAGTTCTCACCCCAAATTATTGACCATAGAAAAAGAGACCACGACACGTGACGTTCCTTTGATTTTAACGATTAGATTTTGAATATATTCGTCTTGATAACTCTCAGGTACCAGTTAGTGGAGGAACCAGTACAAATCGTGCTTTATCCAAATAGACAAAGCAAAACACCAGACAAACATAAAATCAAACTCAATAAAGTTAGTTAATGTTGTTTAACATCAAGCGAACACTTTGATTAGCTATAACAAGTTCCATTCAATAAAATGATTATGAGGCACGCTTTGTACTAGACCAACACTACTCTTACTTTGATCTTCATAATGCTAGTTCGCTGAGAAACACTCTACGGGAAAACATATCCCTCCACTTGGACACATTATACTGATTCCAAGCCAGCATATCTTTCCTCTCGCGCCTGAAATCGTGTTCTTAGTTAGAATCAGTCTTTAGTTGGATTAGACCGGGTCCCTAACCCACTACCTACCGCACTCAAGGCGAGCCCGCTAACCATTACACCACCGATGCTGTTCAAACACAATAAAGAGTTAGAACGTCCTACTCAATACAATTCTACCTATTGTGTATATATATAATCACGTCTAGTCTTGGAAATTGACAGTTAGGTATGTTTGGAACGATATAATGTGACAAAAGATATGATTTCAATTTTACCATTGTAAACTTTCCATATATGTGTTGAAGAATTCAAAGAAAACCTGCCTATATAGTATGTAATATATCTCAGTTTACACTACATTACATATCTTTGGTTTCTATTAGGATTTTTTGTTATAGTGTTGCTGTTAACAGGAACACAAATGAAACACTAATCCGGTAGTTGTTGCAATAATGACTTGGTTAGCCGTTACGGGATACTTGTGACAACAGATAAGTGCCGTTTTTCACAATCCCGTCCTTCCCTCCACGTCTCAAAACTTACTACAGAATATGATTTTTTACATAATGTTTAACACGAGTATCCAAACTGTTCCACGTGTGGATCATAAACTTCATACCATTTCGCAGCGCTCGATTACATCGTCCTTTTTTAATTGCTCTCGCTGTTCGTCCTTTAGTTTTCTATGAAATGCATGAAAACGATGTTCGGTTCGTCTTTAACCCCAGTTGCCTGTAGGAAGGCTTATATCCTATTGTGTTGTTTGTTTTTGTGTTTGGGTAGAGTGATGTACAACGCATTTTCTACCATACGTCTTTACGTTCTGTGTTCCGTGTTGTAATGTCCGCTACGCTTACCGCATAAAAACTATGTTCGGTTCGTCTTTACCCCAGTTGGATGTAGGAGGGCTCATTTCTTATTTTTGTTAGTTGTGTTTGTTTGTGTATGGTGGTGACTATATGAGTAACATGGTGAGTATCTTATGAGAGAGAATATACGCTTATCTTTCGCAGCACCTGACTTCATCTTTTTAGCTTTCTGTGCTATGTTTTTTTGCATTGTTTGTCTTTATCCTGTGTCCTGAGTACCCAATATTGTCAGTGACTCTGCATTGTCCATTCCTGATTTTCCATTCGGTTTTCTCTAACGTATATTTGTTGAAAATTTGTGTTTGTCTTCTTGTTAATTTGTTTTAAGCAATGTTTTCTCTGAGTACCCATTTGGCATAGTCAAACTTGCGTTCATCAACTCATTATATCAAATCTCTCGAAATAAAATAAAACAATGTAAACAGGAATGAAGCACCGAATACATTTTGTCATGTTGAAATCGTAATGGGCACAACAATAACTCATACAAACATAGCTCATATATTATTTTGACAAGACGGCCCCCTGCCCCACACACAACGAACAATACGGAGAGTGAGATAGGGTGCTTGGAATATGGTCTTAGAGGTAAATTACTCTTCCAGAGCACCCAAGTGCACCTTCGATTTTTGTGTACAGTGTTTGCAGACCCTTGTTTGTGCTTTTAGTATTTTTCTTTGACCATCGTATTGCCTGCATTCTTCGATTTACGGCTTCTGGTTACATATATGGTATCGTTCATCTCTGTTATATCAAATGCATCATAACTACCTCGGTAGTGAAACATTGATGTACTTTACCACATAATACAACATTGTATTCCAACCAGCCGACTAGGACCCACCAGTACCAGGATAAGAAATTAACTGGCTAACTACGATAGACCAAGCATGATATAAATATTATCATTTGGGTCTATCACTCACTCTTTTCTTTTTGTAAGATGAAGGAAAAACTACAAAGCAAATATATATGTAATTTAACATACTAACATATAATTCGTTTGTATATTTATAGACGCTGAAGAATGAAGCTTGTGTATTTGTTAACGACATGTTTGGTATATGTTGTTGTGTCTGTCCACAGTAATTCCTGTTCCAAAGCTGACATCACATTGCTCCAATATATCAAATGGCAAATGCAGTCAATGAAGATCAACGGTTTGCCTGGAAAGTGCACATGCAGATCAACAGGTAAAAGAGTTTAAACAGTGATGGTCACAATTCAACCAATATCAACAAAACATTCAATTACCTTTAAACAGTGATGGTCACATTATCACCAATATCAACAAAATGGATAATCACATCTCATCTTCACTCACTGAACACAGAAAAGACCACGACAGCATGATATTGGAAGTCTTGGGATAGGCACCCAAACGTGGCGGGGTTAAACCGGTCAATGAGATTCAAGTACACCCCTCTTGATAACTGGATCTCCAGCGGTAATACATATATAAAAAAGCGACAGAAAAAACCTTCAGAGATTAGCTTCTACCTTGCTTTGAATATGTATTATCTGTTAGATAAGATACAATTTTAAAAAGCATTGCAGAACCGGTTATGTAGTATATAGCTTAGGTAAAATACGATTACAACTTCACAGTATCAACACATTACCATATGAACAAACCATCACACTCTGCAAAACCAAACAAAACGACAACTATCTCACAGCACGAATGTAAAACTTTTGCTTTGCTAAAAGTAACGTCTCCTGCCATCGTGAAGTCGTAGTTTAGAAACACGGGACATTAGTTTAAACCTGAAGAAATCTTAACTATTTAATCTGTGAGCAAATAGATAAATCTGAAAAATGAACGATGAAAAAATAGTTCAGATCGTTGGATATCGCTATAATCATCATTTTCACATATGGAAAACACTTACATGATGGCATCAAGGCAACAGATTTAGGACCATAAAACCAGTTTAACAATGCCACTTTTTATTAAAGTACCAACCCAGAAAAATGAGCGGTCCCGTATATATTTTAGAAAGATCAATTTGTCGATTGGATTTTGGAATTGTTCCGACAACTAAGCGTATGACTTGTTATGTTATTGATAATAAAAACGTAGATATCAAAATTAGTGTGTACGACGCGTTTCTGTAATAACCTTCATCAGTACCTGAAAAATTGGAAAATTATTATTCTATTACTCATGGTATCATGGTATTATTATATTACTCATGGTATCGTGGTATCATTCTATTATTCATGGTATCGTGGTATTATTCTATTATTCATGGTATCGTGGTATTATTATATTACTCATGGTATCGTGGTATTATTCTATTACTCATGGTATCATGGTATTATTCTATTACTCATGTTATCATGGTATTATTATATTACTCATGGTATCGTGGTATTATTCTATTATTCATGGTATCGTGGTATTATTATATTACTCATGGTATCGTGGTATTATGCTATTACTCATGGTATCGTGCTATAATGGAGGTGTACTTGTTCTTGTCAAACATTATGTTTTAATACAATTGTATTTGTGTTTTCCTTTGTCATCAAATGTTATATATATACTATAAAAGTAAATTATCTAAATTTATATCTGTCCCTTTATTAAATCTTAGAAAACACTCAAAATTATGAATCTAATATTCTATATATTGTCAGTATATCTTTGAATATTATTTACAGAAAAGCGCATTGTGGCGTTTCAAGCCAGACTAAAGAATGCCATAAACAATCTTCCAAATAATGCTGTTATCAAGTTTAACCAAATTATTACCAACATTGGAAATGCTTATGATAAAAGAACAGGGTACTTTACTTGTCCAGAGGAAGGCGTGTATAGCTTTTCATGGGCATTTCTGACAACACCAGGCAAGAGCTTCCACACAGCGTTAGTAGTTGATGGAACAGTAATTACTTATACTTATCTAAATGCAGAGGAACATAGTAAAGCAGATCTAAGTTCGTCAAATTCTGCAGTGGTTAAATTGAAAAGCGGAAATAAAGTGTGGCTGCGGGCTCATGGAACTTCCGGACAGCATGCCCACGCTGACTGGTCTTCGTTTTCTGGATTTAAAGTTTAATATGAAATCATATTATAAATAAATTATAATATATAGCGCGCTCATTGGTTGTTGTTTGTTTTACACGTGATCAAATGTATGCCTTTCACTCGAGTAAGCAGTTTGAGTATTTCATTTTTTTTATCACTTAAGTCTCGTTCGAATGTCTAACCATGCCAAGTACGAATATATTTGATTTGGTCATTAACGCCTGTTTGTATAAAGTATGAATTTGGTTATGGTTCATTAAGTCAGGTACGAATATGTATATTTTAATCGTTTAAGGTGGTAAGCCTGGGGTATGGGAGATAACTCTATTTTCAGTGTCTTCTCAAATATATGATAATCTGTGCGTTTGAAAATTCTCCCCTCAATTCCAAGCTTCTTGGTGACAAAGATTGTTTACATTGGATATGGCCAGTTAAAAAAATGACTCCTTTTCCGTTTACCTTCCCATGGCTGTGCTCCTTGCAGGGCTCACCAAACCAGGCAAAGTGGGCGAAATTATCGCCCTATATCGGCTGAAGTCGCTCTCCCTCGACTACAAAGCGAAATTAAAGTCGCCTTGTTTCTTTTTGAAAAGTCACTCTTTTCTTGCAAATAATCTTCGTTTTATGGTAAAGCTGATTGTCAAAATAATTGTAATCAATGGAAAGATACATAAGAATAAGAGGAAAAGGTTTTATTCAAACAATAAAGAAGGTTTAATTCGTTGATACAAAAGTATCGCGGCAAACTTTTGCAAATTTGTACTGACGAAATTCCAGGTGAATATTAAATCCCAAATCTTAAAATATACAAACAGACGCTTCCTTTACCAAATTGGCCGTT
>JYMV01002057.1_pt1 | contig 12491 bp, 14 predicted proteins | sample 338911 | NCBI WGS metagenome assembly JYMV01 (sample SAMN03354496, study PRJNA234377) | hydrothermal vent metagenome | biome: Deep sea; feature: Hydrothermal plumes at the Eastern Lau Spreading Center, Western Pacific Ocean; material: Seawater | place: Tonga | collected 2009 | depth 2000 m m | reverse complement strand
ATTTACATTCGCAAGGATGATAAAATCAATCCAATTTATAATGATATCGGCATCAGAATTGAAGATGACGTTCTAGTAACAGAAACTGGCCACAACGTTTTAACCGGAAACCTTATCAAAACCATTAATGACATTGAAGCTCTAATGAACAAAAATTAATCCATGAATATACAACAAGCGATCAAAGCAGTCATTGCTAAACAAGATTTAAACGAAACTCAAATGCATGATGTAATGACTGACATCATGACTGGAAAAACCACTGATGCACAAATTGGTGCTTTTTTAGTGGGACTCTCGATGAAAGGCGAAACAGTGGCTGAAATTACTGCCAGCGCAAAAGTAATGCGCTCATTAGCCAAAGGTGTCACCATTGCCAACAAAAAACACTTGGTAGATACGTGTGGCACAGGTGGCGACGGACTTGGCTTATTTAATATTTCTACAGCCAGCGCCTTTGTTGTTGCAGCCGCTGGCGGATCAGTTGCCAAACATGGTAATCGATCCATCTCATCAAAATCAGGCAGTGCAGATGTTTTAGAAGCTGCAGGCGTGAATCTAGACATGAGTGCTGAACAAATTAGCAAGAGTGTTGCCACAATTGGTGTTGGCTTTATGTTTGCACCCGCACATCATTCAGCCATGAAGCATGCAATTGGTCCACGCAAAGAATTAGCAGTAAGAACCATTTTTAACGTACTTGGGCCATTAACCAATCCGGCAAAAGCGCCGACACAAGTTATGGGTGTTTATAGTCATGATCTAGTTGAGCCTATTGCCAATGTTTTAAAAAGCCTTGGCTCAACACATGTAATGGTGGTTCATTCCAATGATGGCTTGGATGAAATATCCATTGCAGACGACACCTTTGTCGCTGAACTTAAAGATGGAAAAGTCACCACTTACCACATCAATCCAGCAGATTTTGGCTTGCCACTAGGCGATTTAACCGATATTAAAGCGGACGATGCAGAAAGCTCTTTAGTACTTATTCAGCAAGCATTGGATGGAAAAGATGGCGCTGCTAAAAATATTATTGCTTTAAATGCAGGTGCAGCAATTTATGTCAGCGGCTTAAGCGACACATTACAAGCAGGTATCGACAAAGCAATAACCATTTTAAACAAAGGCTCAGCACATCAAAAATTAGATGATTTTGTACGTGAATCAACTGGCTGCTAGGAAACCACTATGAACAAAGAAACCAACTTAATCTGGATTGATTTAGAAATGACTGGCTTACTGCCAGAACGTGACGTAATTATTGAGATTGCCACCATTGTCACTGACAAAGATCTTAACATTTTGGCAGAAGGCCCTTCTATGGTTATTCATCAAGGTGGTGAAATTTTAGCTGGCATGGACGAATGGAATACTGAACACCACACTAATTCAGGGCTGGTTCAGCGCGTTAAAGATAGTGTTATTTCCACTAAGCAGGCTGAAAAACAAACCATTGAATTTTTAGAAAAATATGTAGACGCAGGTGCTTCACCAATGTGTGGCAACACCATTTGCCAAGACAGACGTTTTTTATATAACTACATGCCAGAATTGGAAAAATTTTTCCACTATCGCCACGTTGACGTCAGCACATTAAAAGAATTATTAGTTCGTTGGAAGCCTGAGGCAAAAATGATTCGAGAAGGCGAGCCGGCGCATTTAGCCTTGGCCGATATTCGCGATTCAATCGATGAATTAAAATACTATCGAGACGTTTTTATTGATGTCTAAAACGCCAAATATCTGGCTTGCACCTGCAAAAATAAACTTATTTTTGCACATTAACAGCAAACGAGAAGATGGCTATCACAACCTCCAAACTATTTTTCAACTGCTTGATTACTATGACGAGCTAAAGTTTGAAATAACCAATAACGGAATTATTAGTCGCGTGTCTGGCAATGACGATGTCGATCCAGATACTGATTTAATTATCCGCGCTGCAAAACTATTGCAGCAGGCTAGCCACTCAATACTGGGCGCTAATATTTCAATTGTGAAGCGAATTCCGTCTGGTGGCGGACTTGGTGGTGGATCTTCTGATGCAGCTACAACGCTAGTAGCACTCAATCAACTTTGGAATGCTGGATTAAATCATCAAGAATTAATGCGTCTCGGACTAACACTCGGTGCCGATGTTCCGATTTTTATCAATGCTAAAAGCGCTTGGGCCGAAGGTGTGGGCGAAATACTTAGTCCAATCAACACGCCAAAACATACCTTTTTAGTGGTATTTATTAACCAACACACCTCAACACAAGAAATATTCTCGCACAAAGCATTGACAATGAGTCCAATAATAGGGAAAATATCCGACTTCTCTGAGCTGACAAATACTCGAAATGATTGTTTGAAAGCAGCGCTAGCGCAAACAGATGAAATCAGACTTGCATTAGAGCAGCTTACTGAGTGCCCTAACCTAATCGGAAAAGCAAGAATGAGTGGAACAGGCAGTAGTGTTTTTGCTGAATTTTCCACAGAAAGCGATGCTATGGCAGCATTAGAAAAAATGCCAAAAAAATGGATGAGTTTTACTGCGAAAGCAATAAATTCTTCTCCGATCCTTAAATGGGCTGTCGCCAAGCGGTAAGGCAACGGGTTTTGATCCCGTCATGCGCAGGTTCAAATCCTGCCAGCCCAGCCATTTTCTAAAAAGCTGCGTCTTAGTAATTAAGTCGCGGCTTTTTTTATGTCTTTCAATCGGTAAGCAAATACTATTTTCATCAGTGTAACCTAGTATAATTTAATCAATTTCAACAACCCTAAAGCCACCATGTCTCTTGACACAATCAAAATTTTTAGTGGAAACGCCAATCCGTTACTTTCTGGTGAAATTATTTCTAGCTTAAACATCGCACAAGGTAAAGCGATTGTTGGTCGATTTAGCGATGGTGAATCACAAGTTGAAATTTTAGAAAATGTTCGTGGTTGTGACGTATTTATTATTCAGCCAACTTGCGGGCCTTCTCCTGCTGAAACACTGATGGAGCTATTGGTAATGGCTGACGCCTTAAAGCGCTCTTCCGCTGCTAGAATTACCGCAGTTGTGCCATATTTTGGCTATTCTAGACAGGATCGTCGTTCACGCTTAACACGTGTACCAATCACGGCCAAGCTTGCTGCAAAAATGGTTGAAGCTTCAGGTATTGATCGAATTTTAACGGTTGATTTACATGCCGATCAAATTCAAGGTTTTTTTGATATTCCAATTGACAACATCTATGCGCAACCTGTTTTACTCGACGATATCATGAGTAAAAATTATGAAGATATTGTTGTTGTTTCTCCAGATGTTGGTGGTGTGGTTCGTGCTCGTGCTGCAGCCAAAAAGCTAAATGATGCAGATTTAGCCATTATCGACAAGCGCCGCCCTGCACCAAATATGGTTAAAGTCATGAATGTTATTGGCGATGTAGAAGGCAAAACTTGTATTCTTATTGATGACATGGTTGATACAGCTGGCACCTTGTGCCAAGCGGCTAACATTTTAAAAGAAAGAGGCGCCAAAAAAGTTGTCGCCTATGCAACACACGCTGTGCTTTCTGGCAATGCAATCAGCAATATTAAAAACTCTGAATTGGATGAATTAGTCACTACTAACACCATCCCATTAAGCGCTGATGCTGCAAAATGCAGCAAAATTAGACAGCTTTCTATCGCACCAATCATGGCCGAAGTGGTCAAACGAATTAGTGAAGAGCAATCTATTATTAATATTTTTGCCGACCTACAATAACTACCTTCAAAAACCCACACAAGGCTATGATTTTTAACGTCTAACTTTGTGTATAATCCATCATTTGGTTTGTCAAAACGCATTACTCTATGAAAACTACTACTAAAGCACACAAGCAAGCATTACAAAAACTTATCATGGTTGGTAAGGAAAAAGGCTATTTAACCTATTCTGAAATCAACGATATCTTGCCAGAAGATCTATTAACACAAGATCAAATTGAGCCAATTGTTACCATTTTAGAAGAGTTAGATATTACCGTTTCTGACACGATTCCTGATGCAGATACACTGGTTGTAGAATCAGGCGCAAAAGCCCAATCAACTTCTGCTGAAGCGGCTGTTGCAGCGCTTGCAGCACTAGACTCTGAATTTGGTAGAACAACTGACCCAGTTAGAATGTACATGCGTGAAATGGGTGTAGTAGCTTTACTTGAGCAAAAAGACGAAATTCGCATTGCCAAAGAAATTGAAGCAGGTGTTTTCGAGATTATGAAATCCATCACTTTGTTTCCGTCAATTACAGGCTATTTCTTTAAAGCACACAAACGCCTTGAAGAAGGAAAATGTAAGATGACTGATGTTATTATCGGCTATCAAGGCGATGCAGCCGATTTTGAAGCTAAAAAAGCTGCTTTTGACGCGGGCGAGTTTGATGACGATGAAGAATATGAAGACATGGAAGAAATGGAGTACACCGGCCCTGATGAAGAAAAGGTAAATACTCGATTTGATACTGTTTTAAGCTGCTCTGAAAGCTACCAAAAACTTAATGAAAAGCAAGGATTCCGTCATAAAAAAACAATTGCTGCACGCGTGCAATTGTCTGAAAGTTTGTCAGACTTACGCTTAGCACCTAAATTAGTTTCTACAATGATGGAAGTTATTTGTGATCGTGTCGCTCAAGTTAAGGCGCAAGATAAAAAAATTCAAAATATTTGCCTATATGCTGGCATGGAAAGACTGGAATTCTTTGACTTATACACAGGCAATGAAACCAACTATGAATGGCTAAAAGGCGCAAAACTTGACGATAAAGTTTCTAAAGCATTAAAAGAATCTAAAAACGAAATCTTCTATGCACAAAAAAATCTTCATGAATATGAAGAGGAAATGCAGTTAACCATTACTGAGCTAAAAGCATTAAACAAACTTTATCGTAAAGGTGATCGTCGCGCTAAAAAAGCTAAGTCACAAATGATTGAAGCCAACTTAAGATTGGTTATCTCTATTGCTAAAAAGTACGCTAACCGTGGCTTACAATTCTTAGACCTTATTCAAGAAGGCAATGTTGGCCTAATGAAAGCGGTTGATAAATTTGAATATCGTCGTGGTTACAAATTCTCAACTTATGCTACTTGGTGGATTCGTCAAGCAATTACACGCTCTATTGCTGACCAAGCACGTACGATTCGTATTCCAGTGCACATGATTGAAACGATTAACAAACTTAATCGCGTTCGTCGCCAATTACTACAAAAATTTGGCCGTGAAGCAACACCTGAAGAATTAGCCACTGAGATGGAATTACCAGAATATAAAATTATTAAAATTCTGAAAATTGCTAAAGAGCCTTTATCAATGGAAACACCAGTAGGTGATGACGAAGATTCAAATATTGGTGACTTTATTGAAGATACAAACCTATCTTCACCAGTAGAAATTACAACAAAAGAAAGTCTAAGAGAAACAACTAGCGAGCTACTAAACAACCTATCTCCACGTGAAGCAAAAGTACTAAAAATGCGCTTTGGTATTGATATGAATACCGATCACACGCTAGAGGAAGTAGGCAGACAATTTGACGTAACACGCGAACGTATTCGCCAAATTGAGGCTAAAGCACTTAGAAAACTAAGACACCCTTCTCGTGCTCATAAGCTACAGAGTTTTTTAGATACGTAATCAATCCGCTTTATCGGGCCTATAGCTCAGTTGGTTAGAGCAATCGACTCATAATCGATTGGTCCTTGGTTCAAGTCCAAGTAGGCCCACCATACACACACAAAAACCTAGCAATCAATATTGTTATTGGGCTTTGTGCTATTTAAAATTCAAGTTTTGGGCATATCATGCTGAAACCAAAGGTATGATTAACTTATGAAATTTGATACGCTCACACCGCATTTAATCAGCCTTAGTAAAGAGGTTGGTAAGATGATCATGTCTCACTACAAGTCAAATTTAAATGTTGTAACTAAGGCGGATAAAACTCCACTGACACTGGTCGACCAAAAAGCACATCGGATGATTACACAAGCATTAGCCATACTAACACCTGGAGTGCCAATATTATCCGAAGAATCTGAATCAATAGACTTTACAACCCGATCAAGCTGGAATGAATACTGGCTAATTGATCCATTAGACGGTACTAGAGACTTCATCAATCAAACTGGTGAGTTTTGTATCTGCATTGCTTATATCAAACATAATCGCCCAATTTACGGTCTTATTTATTCACCCCACAGTCAAACACATTACTTTACTAATGATCAACAAAAATCCTTCAAGTATCAAGATAATAAAACCACCCTATTGCAATGCGCAAGCCCAAAACAACCATTAGAAATTGTAATTGGAAATCATTCGCATAACAATCAACAACTACAGTCTTATCTGCATGATTTTGGTGACACTAAAATTAATCACTTAGGCAGTGCACTAAAATTTTGTAAAATTGCAGAAGGTGTTTTTGATCACTACCCAAGATTTGGCCCTTGCTCAGAATGGGATACCGCAGCAGGCGGCTGTATTTTAGAGGCTGCTGGTGGTCGCGTGGTGGGTGAGGACAAAAAACCTTTACGCTACAACACTCAAGACAGCTTGATCAGTCCTGTATTTTTTGCCTCAGGCAAAGCGTAGCGACAAATCGATCGCCTGGATATTTTTAGTAATACTGCCGGTTGAAATAAAATCAACGCCAGTTTGTGCAATTGGCAAAATGGTTGTCTCATCAATATTGCCTGATGCCTCAAGTGGTAAAATACCAGCTGACATACTGACAGCTTGAGATAACATTTCAAGTGAAAAATTATCACATAACGCTCGCGTAACACCGCTTAAAGTTAATACTTCGCCTAATTGTGCCAGAGTCTCTACCTCAACAATTAAATCTAAATCAGCATACTGAGTTTTGGCTATTGCTACGGCTTGAGTTATACCACCAGCAGCAATGATATGATTTTCTTTAAGCATTACGCAATCATACAAACCCATTCGATGATTAACACCAGCACCACATTTAACCGCATATTTCTGCGCCATGCGCAAACCAGGAATAGTCTTTCTTGTGTCTAATAATTGCGCTTGAGTATGGGAAATTTTATCAACCAGTTTTTTAGTTTGTGTAGCGACAGCGCTTAATGTTTGCAAAAAATTAAGCGCGACACGCTCAGCACTAATAATAGCTTTTGACGAGCCAGACAAGGTGCACAATACTTGAGTTGGCTCAACAATGTCACCATCCTTAGCCATCCAATTAATTTCAATATCTTGGTTTAAAGATAAGAAAACAGCTTGGGCATATTCAACACCGCAAATAACAGCCGACTCACGACAAATAATACTGGCATTAATTTGCTTATCAACCAATAGGTTAGCAGATACATCGCCTGAGCCTAGATCCTCTTTAAGTGCTAGCGCAACAATGAAATTAAGTTCTTTATTCATTGATAAACTCAAGAACTAGCCTGGCTGCCTCTTCGCTAGCATTCAGACTAAGTCGTTGATGAATATTGCTAAATTCAGCAATTAACTCATTCTGATCACTTGATAGGATGTTCATGGCTTGGCTGGCAATATTTTGTGCATTAGCATCATCTTGAATAAGCTCTGGCACCAAAGCTTTGTCAGCAATTACATTAGGTAAGCTAATGTACTTACTTTTAATTAATCGGGAAGCAATGAAATAGCTCATTGCTGACAATTTATAAACCACCACCATTGGTACGCCAACTAGTGCAAGTTCAAGTGCTGCTGTGCCAGATGCAACCAACACCAAATCAGCACTCTGCATGCGAATGTGTGCCTCATCAACAGATATTTCTAGCTGTTGATCACCTACCAATTCTATCACCCAATCTAGCAACTCTTCATTGGCTAACGCTAAATGAAAGGTAAGATCGGCATCTTGTTTTGACATGATTACTGCTGCTGCTAACAACTCAGGCAAAAGTCTTTTAACTTCACCTGATCTGGAGCCTGGCATTAGTAAAATCTGTTTTGTTGATATATGGTTTTTTCTAGGGCTTAGCTTTTCCGCCAAAGGATGGCCAACAAATACTGCTCGCTGGCCACATTGTTTGTAAAAATTCACCTCAAAAGGGAATAAACATAACAACAAATCTGTTGATTGTTTGATTTTATTAACGCGAGATTGTCGCCACGCCCACACAGATGGAGAAACAAAATGTATGGTCTTAACACCTTGTTTTTTAAGCTTTTTTTCAATTATAAAATTAAAATCAGGTGCATCAACCCCAATAAAGACATCTGGCCGTTGATCAGAAAAATACGATACTATTTCAGCTCTAAGCTTGAGTAGTGAGGGCAATTTTTTTAGAACCTCTGTGAATCCCATGACATTCACCAAGCTCATGTCCCAGCGTTTTTGACAGCCTGCTTGCTGCATTTTATCGCCGCACAAACCCTCAATTTGAAGATTGCTATCCTGAGTCTTTAATGCTTGTACTAATGTTGAGCCAATTAGATCTCCTGAAGTTTCAGCAGCGCTAATTGCAATCTTAGTCACAGGTATTTATTTTCTTGGAAGAATGATTTGAGGATCTTTATCAAAAGCTCGATAAATCACCATAATATTGCCAATGACCTGAACCAAGTGTGCTTTGTTAATTTCAACAATTTCATTGATAATCGCCTGCTTATGATCTTTATCATCGCCACGAACTTTAATTTTTAACAGTTCATGAGTCTCCAGGCTTGTCTTTAATTCTGCCAAAACACCTTCACTAAGACCATGCTGGCCCATCATGACGACTGGCTTAAGGCTGTGTCCTTTAGATCGTAAAAATTTCTTTTGATTGTTAGTAAGCTTAGTCATTGATTATGGTCTCTGTATTAAATAAATCTTGAATGTTTTCGCGCTTGCGAATTAAATGGTGTGCATCGTCTGCCACCATCACCTCTGCCACGCGGGGGCGTGAATTGTAGTTTGAGCTCATGGTAAAGCCATAAGCACCTGCCGACATAACGGCCAAATAGTCACCTTCAGATAAAGACAATTGTCTATCTTTGGCTAAAAAATCACCAGTTTCGCAAATTGGTCCTACTAAGTCCCAGCTTGATTTTACGCCGTTAGCATTGTCATTAACTGGTAGCACTTGATGATAAGCATTATAAAAAGCAGGTCGTAATAAATCATTCATGGCACCATCAATGATAGCGAACGATTTATCTGAATTTTGCTTTAAAAATTCTACCTTAGTTACGAATACGCCAGCATTGCCAACAATAGCCCTACCCGGCTCTAATATAATTTCTAAATTACCAACACGCTTAAGCATTTCACCTACGTAAGCAGCAATATCGATTGTCACTTCATCATCGTAACGAATACCAACGCCACCACCTAAGTCAAGGTGGGCAATTTCAATACCTCGATCGTTTAATTTGGCGATTAAATCTAGCACTTTATCTAGGGCATCTAAAAATGGCGATACGTCTGTTAATTGCGATCCAATATGACAATCCAACCCTTGAATATTAATAAACTCATAGCGTTGAGCTTGCTCATATAGCTCGATTGCATCATCAATATCAACACCAAATTTATTTTCTTTTAGGCCGGTTGAAATATAAGGGTGTGTTTTCGCATCCACATTTGGATTAACCCGTATCGAAATTGGCGCTTGCATATTCATACTGTTTGCTACTTGTTCGATACGATCTAACTCAGCGCTAGATTCAACATTAAAACAACGAATGCCAACTTCCAGACCGCGCTTGATTTCAACGTGTGTTTTTGCAACACCTGAAAATACACATTTAGATGCTTGTCCGCCTGCTGCCAAAACACGCTCTAGCTCACCAATTGATACAATATCAAAACCCGCACCAATCTTGGCCAACACATTAAGTACAGCAATATTTGAATTGGCCTTTACTGCGTAGCATACCAAATGCGGATGCTGACCAAAAGCCGAATCAAATTCACGCCAATTATTTTCAATGTCAGTACGCGAGTAAACATATAACGGCGAGCCATAGTTAGCCATCAAATCTGCTATATCAACAGATTCGGCATGTAAAGAATGATTGTGGTATGAAAAACTCAACGCTTATTTGGAATTATGCGGCAGAATATCAAGCTCAGGCGCAGTTGCTTGTGCAGCTTGATCGATTGCAGGCGCTGGAGACAGTACCACTTGATCCACCTTAACAGCTTCAAGTTCACCCATCTTGCCACAAGCACTGATACCAATGACGATAAATACTAATGTCATTAGTTTTAATAATTTTTTCATGTTGCTCTCTAGTGGATAATTAATAAACACCTATTTTACAGTAAATCCTTTAATAATTTGATAAACGCAGAACGCTCTATATTGAAGGCGCCAAGGCTTTTTAAATGTGGATTTTCCACTTGGCAATCTACCAAATCATAATCCATATTTTTTAACAAATGTACAAAGGCAATTTTCGATGCGTCACGCTCAAGAGAAAACATTGACTCGCCAAAAAACACCTTACCCATACTCACGCCATACAAGCCACCTACCAGCTCATCACCTTTAAATACCTCAATTGAACGCGCAAGACCGCTAAGATGTAGCGCACTATAAGCTTTGATCATCTCATCATCAATCCAAGTTCCTTCTTGATCTTTGCGTACAACTGAGCGACATCGACTCATCACTTGAGTAAAGTTTTGATCAACTTTAATCTCAAAGTTTTGTCTATTTAAGGTTTTTTGTAGGCTTTTAGAAATGTGTAATTTATCTGGTGTAATCACCATGCGTGGATTTGGACTATACCAAATTACTGGCTCGCCTTCACTATACCAAGGAAAAATTCCTTGTTGATAAGCATCAATTAAGCGTTTAGTGGTTAGTTCACCACCAACACCAATCAACCCATTTGGGTCAGTTAGTGCTAATTCAACCTGAGGAAATGGCGTGTCAACATCTGTCAGTACAAATGACTGGGGGATTTTAATCACTTATATTTTGCTGTCTAATTGCTTCTTTGGCCATATATAGCGCGGCAATACTACGCGCTTCGGTTAAGTCATTATCATAAACCAACTGCTCAATATCTGCTAGTTTGTGCTTAACCACTTCAAGTGGCTCCGGCTCATCACCCTGTGCAGTAGCCCGATATAAATCTTGAGCTAAAACCACATAAGTCATATTTGATTGATAGCCTGGCGCAATACTCATACCCTTTAAAAACGTGAGTTTTTTAGCACCATAGCCAATTTCTTCAATTAATTCTCGATTGGCCGCTTCGAGCGGCGTCTCACCATCGTCAATTTTTCCTTTGGTAAAGGCCAGTTCATAACGGTCAGTGCCGCCTGAATATTCATAAATCATTAACGTTGTTTCATCATCCAGCATTGGAACGATCAAAACTGCACCATTTCCAGGTGGTTTTAATCGCTCATATTGTCTTTTTTCGCCATTGGAAAATTCAACATCCATTGATTGAATATTGAAAAAACGAGTCTTGGCAATAACTTGTATATTGGATAGGGTTGGTTTTTTTCGCATGCGGTGATTATAACATCAGCTATAATTAACAGTTCTATTAGAGGGGTAAGTCATGAACAAATTAGTATTATTATTTACATTAGCTGTTTCAAGCACATCGCAAGCTTGGACCATTGACGGAATGGGTGAGTATAAATTTGACACACTCGACAAGCAAACTTTTATTATTCATGGGCCATTAGGCGAGCCAAATGTAAAAAATCACGGATTTATGAATAATCCAGGTATGGTTATTGGCGCTGATGGTGTGATTGTTATCGACCCGGGTGGCACTTACCAAGTGGGTAAAAACGTCATTAATGAGATTAAAAAAATTACTGATAAGCCAATTGTTGCCGCTTTTAACACGCATGTTCATGGCGATCATTGGCTGGGAAATCAAGCCATTTTAGAAGCCTATCCCAATGCAAAAATTTACGCACATCCGGCAATGATCGCCCAAGCCAAGGACGGCGCAGGCGATAGCTGGGTTGGCATCATGGATACTTCAACTGAAGGCTTATCAAAAGGTACGGTAGCTACTTACCCAACCGACGCAACAACGCACTTACAAGAAGTAAATGTTGCTGGTGAAACCTTTAGAATTCACAACGACATCACTGGTGTTGCACATACCAACACTGATATTATGGTTGAGCATGTTGGTAGCAAAACATTATTCTTAGGTGATAATGATTTAATTCATCGCTTTGGTAGATTTGATGGCACCTCAGACATGCATGGCAATATTAAAGCACTTGAGTATGCAATTGATCTTGGGTTAACTCATTATGTGCCTGGTCATGGCCCATCGGGCGATGCTAACAATGCAGTTAAACCATTTTTGGATTACTTGATCATTATCAAAGAAGAAACTGCAAAAGGCTACGAAGAAGATTTGGCTGATTATGAAATCAAGCCATTTGCCGATAAGCGCTTAGCTGATTATCGTGATTGGCATGGCTATGATGCCCAATTGGGTAAGCATATTAACAAAATGTTGCTAGAGATTGAAGCGTTAGATATTTAAATATCTATCAATTT
>JYMV01028131.1_pt1 | contig 12492 bp, 10 predicted proteins | sample 338911 | NCBI WGS metagenome assembly JYMV01 (sample SAMN03354496, study PRJNA234377) | hydrothermal vent metagenome | biome: Deep sea; feature: Hydrothermal plumes at the Eastern Lau Spreading Center, Western Pacific Ocean; material: Seawater | place: Tonga | collected 2009 | depth 2000 m m | reverse complement strand
AAGGATCACTGAATTACTAGCCATGGAGCTAAATGTAGTAGGACTTATCAATCTGCAATTTGCATATAAAAATGGGCAAGTTTATGTCCTGGAAGTGAATCCGAGAGCAAGCAGAACAGTGCCATTTGTCAGCAAGGCGACGAATGTTTCATTAGCGAAGATTGCTGCCCAGATTGCTACTGGAAAAAAATTGGTTGATTATGAATTAAAAAGATGGGATGGGAATAAGCACATAGCAGTGAAAGAGGCGGTCTTGCCATTCAATAAATTCCCGGAAGAATCTGTTTTTTTGAGTCCTGAGATGAAATCAACCGGGGAAGTTATGGGAATCTCTGCAACGTTTGGACTATCTTTCCGTAAAGCGTCAATAAGCGCTAACAGCAATATCCCGGATAAAGGAACAGTATTTATATCCGTAAATGACCAGGATAAATTGAATATTATTCCCATCGCCAGGGATTTCTACGAAATGGAGTTTAACCTTATGGCTACGAGTGGTACGGCAAAAGAATTGTCTAGAAATGGTATTACAGCAACCATCGTATTCAAAGTTGGGGAAGGTAGACCTAATGTGGTTGATGAAATTAAAAATGGTGAAATCGATTTAGTTATTAATACTCCCTTGGGAGCACAGGCAAGGTATGATGAAGAATCCATTGGTCGAGCCTGTATCCAAAAGGGGATCATGGTCATTACCACACTCTCAGGTGCAGAAGCAGCAGTGCGTGCTATTAGATCATCTGGACATCTTACTGTAAAATCCTTGCAAGAATACCATAATTAAGTTCTTATTTGCTTATTCGTGAATATTTCAATAGTATTTTCTGCTATTTAGCTACTAAATAGCCCAAGAAAGAAATAGATTTAAACGTATGCAGCCCGAAGAGTTAACTCAGCCTCCAGAAGAAGAAACCACATCTTTTGATAAGCTAGAAGAATCGATACAAGCTAATAAAGTGCTCTATGACCGTCTTCATCAATCTTTAATTGATGAAGTTGTGGCTACTGTTGAAGATGAAGACGAAGTTCAACATTATAAAGATCAACAAAAAACCGTTGCATGGGACTATTTAAAAAAACTTAAGCATTTTTACCAAGCAAACGACTTATTTAGGTATGCCGTGTGGTCCCTTGGCTTAATGTTAATATCAACCGCAATACTGACGATTGTTGAGTATGATCTGTTTAGGGGGGATGTTATTAGTGATATTGGAGACACATTTCAATTCGGCGAGGGTGACCCTAATTGGGTTGATACGTTTTTTCATACTTTCTGGTGGTCTGTTGTAACATTTACAACGGTTGGTTATGGAGATGTGAGCCCGGTGACACACCTGGGAAAACTTCTTACGATTATAATTATGTTACTCAATTTTGGCATTGTTACATTACTTGGCGGTGCTGTGGCCTCTGTATTAGTGGCTGCACGTCTGAAGGGAGATGATAAATTGGATGAGAATAAATTTCACGGACATATAATAATTGCCGGATGGAATCCCGCTGTGCAATCTACACTGAGATTGATTGAAGCCAATAGGGATGCTAATCCGGTAGTTATATTAATCAATGAAACTGAGGCTGAAATTGTTAAAAGAGCGGTCTCTGGCTTTGAACGCTTAGATGTTACCCATCTGTCCGAAAATTTTACGCAGGAAGCGGTTTTAAAAGATGCATTTATAGAAGAATGCGGTACATTTATGATTATGCCGGATTATTCAGGACTACTTCCCAATGAACAACCGGATGAAGATAAAACAGTTTTAACGTCCCTTACCGCAAAATCCATTTCCGACAGTATTCAGGTAGTTGCCTATATTTTAGATGAGGAATATATATCGCACTTGAAACGCGCAAATGTAAACGAAATTGTATTCCCTGATGAACATATACCTCATATGCTTGCCAAACATGTAACGGATCCAGGAGTTCCACAACTATTTGATGAATTGATTACCCAGGAAGAGCAGGATAAAGGGATTCAGGTAGTAACCATCCCTAAAGGACTGACGGGTTTAACCCATAATAAAATATCGGCATATTATAAATTCAAACATCAATGGTTATTGGTTGGATATGCTATTAGAAAGGCGGGGTTTAGCTTGGAAGATCAAATGGGTGAAAGCGGCAGTCCCTTAATCAGGAACATGATCACAGAACAGTTGGACAGTGCTGGCATAGCACTTTCCAGTGACGAGCATGTCATAGTTGAAATAAATCCATCTGATGATTATGTCATAGATGATAAACATAAAGCACTGGTATTGAGGTAGGTTTATGAGTGTCAACGCTGAACAGATTCAAAAGATAAATCATTTTAGTAAGCTCCCAGAAGATATGTGCGGCAAGATTGCAGATGTAGTGGAGTTAAAAAAGTGTAATCCAAAAACAAGGCTACTGAAAGAAGGAGATACCGGAGACACCATGGTACTTGTTTTTCAGGGGCAGGTAGAGGTTTCGAAAAATATGATGGTCAAGGCTGCCAGTGGTTTTACAATGTCTCGAAAATCAATTATTCGTCTGGAAACAACGGATCCTCCCCCAGCGACTGATCCAATAACTAAACCAACTGTTGCCGTTGTTCAGACACCTGCTTTTGGCATTGGTGAGTTTTCATTAGTGCTTGATGATGCAATTCGAACCGCACATGTACATGCAATGACTCATGTAGAGTATGGTATTTTGAAGTTGGATGATTTTTCCAAAATTGTAGAAGAAAACCCTTCTATAGGTGGCCCGGTTTACTTCGAAGTGGCAAAAGCAGCTGTCAATAATTTAGCAACTGCAAGTCAGGATATTTCTAATTTAACCCAGGCTTTCTTTTTTGCTCTAACACGCTAATAATTTTATCCCATAAAAAACGTTTTTCTGCGCGTGGATATCTGCCCTGCAAGTTCAGTCATTTGAGCCGCTTCAGCCTGGGTAAGTTTTCCCTCTTTATCTTTAGTTTGCAGTTTATCAAGTTCCAACCTAAGGAACTGTACATCACGATCCAGTTCATCTAATCGTTTTTTCATTTGTTTCGATAATATTTTTTTGAAATCATCAATAAGGCCACTATCAGGTGAATAGTAAATATTCGTGTTTCCACGATCCGTATCTTCCCAGAACGTGGGACCGCTAAATCGGATTCGATTATATAATCCCTCCATCAGGTTAAGATAAGTTTTGTTATCGAAGAAGGCCAAATCATCCAGGACATCAGATATAACTTTTTCTGTAAACTTGGGTTTGTCGATTTTAATATAGTGTAAGGCTAATCCTATCTGAAGAACACGAACCCCGTTATTTACGTTTTGATCAAGATCATCTTTTGGGTAATCAGGCGGGCTATCTAATTGCAAGATTTCTCCTAATAGATGTTCTTGGAGTTCATCATCCCACTCTTTTTCAGAGATAAGAATAGATATTTTTTTCAATTCTGATGTTAGTGTATCGACTATAAAATAAAGTGAAGGATTATTGGCAGCATGTTTATAAATCTCATTTCCATAATACTTGAAATAGAAATACCCCTGTTTCAGAAGATCGGTTTCTTTATGATCTACATATCCCTGAAGTAACAGGGAGTAATGAAAAGCTAAATTGTATAGATTTCTTGGTTCGTTATTCCGAATTGCTTGTTTGATAGCAAAACGCATAAATGTATTAAACCTGATATTTATATCAGTAATAAGATTTTCATGATTGAGTTTTAAAGCCAATAATCCAACGTTGACTACTTCACTTACAATAAGAGATGCTAATTCGTATTCTCCATTGTCCATTTTTCGAATATATGCATTTCCCATCATTCGAAAAGATTTCACCTCATAAAATGTTTGGCGCTCTTCCAATTCTTTATATTGATTTTCCACGTATGTGCGAAATGTTGGATTAAGCCTAACGGTTTGAGTGGCTGTGAAAAAATTAGGATTAAAAGATTTTTTATACTCCATATATATGCACACTGTGTCGCCAACCCGGCGAATAATCTCTGTCTGGGCTTCCTTGAAAGAAATATACTCTAGTAAGTCATCAAATTGATCAATGGTAGCCATCAACAAATACTGATAGTGTTCTATCACATTGGTATCTTGCATAGAAATACGAATAGACTTTTTTCCTAGACGTTTAATATCATTAACGTTTAAGGTATAAAGTTTTTTTATAACATTGTCAGTTTTTGAATAAAGCAGGATGTAAAAGATATATGGTAACGAAGAAACAATTGATAGTGGTAAATAAACATATGTATTCAAAATAACACTTGATATTCTTTCTAATGATTCAAAATAATACATGATAATTATGGCATGGATTGAAGCGATAATCAAAAACCATATAAAAATTAGGCTAAGCCAGTCTTTAACAAACAGATCCATAAGTTTAGGTGTGGATTCTGCTGCAATGGCTATAACAATAATTAGTGTTCCTAGCACGGTTGCCAATACTCCACCCCAAATTTCCGGGGCGAATGTAAGATCCACCTTTTGGTGGTCATCGATGCCAATTCCAAATTGTTGGTCGAGCCAAACCGTGATTGATGGATAAAAGTAATGAAAAAGAATGTCAGTAAGTAAAACCCCAATAATTACGGCTAATAGTGCTGTAATGGATCGGTGACGGTTAATTAGATTTTCTAACCGTGCAAAGAATAAAACGAAGGATTCAGCCATGGTTCTGATGTTGAGTTTGCATAATGAAAATATAACTACGAGTGTGAAAATTGATTTTCAATGATGTAAACTTTATAAAGGGAGAGTTTGAAAACCAAATTTTTATTAGTTAATTAATATAATCTTATTTCTCAAGAATTCTTGACCTTCACATCAACTCATGATAACTTTCCGTAGCCTCCGTTCACGGTACAACTCCGCAGACCTAAACGGAGAGTTGGTTAAACTGAACTGCGAATTGGTAAACTATTAATATTGTAGAGGAAGTTATGTCAGATTGGACCCAAAATCATGATTTAGTATATGCATTTGTTTGCGTGTCATTTTTAGCTGATGGCGAGGTTGATGAATCAGAAAAGGAAGCAATGCGAGGGAATGTAAAAGTAATGTTGCCGGATATGACTGATGATGAATATAACCAGGTGGAAGCTGAGGTCATTGATAAATTTATTGAACTTGGCGATGAAAATGCTCGCTTTGATCATTATGGCACCTCACTCGGAACTTTAAAGGGGATGTTCTCATCTGATGAAGATCGGTTTAAGGTTGTGAAGAACCTGGCTTATATTGCTCGTGCGGACGAATTTATCCATGAAAATGAAATGAAAATGGTTGAGCAAGCAGTTAGTGCCTTGGATATGACTGATAAAGTAAACTTAGTCAAAACAGAATCGACATTATTTGTTGATTTGAAAACCTAAGATTTACACTCTTTCCAGATAATTTAACTAATGATGAAGCCCCTCTGATTTTGGGGTCATTTATTTTTTAAGTTTATAGATGGTTGATGAACATAGAGAAACTCCACGTCGAAAAATAGGACGACGTGATTCTGAAAGAAGAATTGGTACTGAACGTCGGGAAGAAGAAATTAGCATTGAACCGGATAAAAGAGATGGAATCGAGCGAAGAAAGGATGATCAAAGATCGTCCAAAAACCGTCGGTTATCCATCGACCGACGGGATGACTAAATAAAATCGTTTATAATTAGCAGTAAGCCCTTTCTATTCCTGTTAAAAAATTATTTAATACATATAGAGCTTGATCAGCGGCATTTAAGGCTTCATTCTTTTTGTCGTCTGACTCGCAGATTTCTACGAGTAGATTTTTAACAACTTCCCGGTGCCATTTATCAGTATGAAGATGAACCATGAAGAATTTCAAGGTTTCATCATCTTTTATACCGTAGAATTTCTTTAAACCGTCTATTTTATTCTCTGAAATTTCTGGTGCCATGGATTCATAACAGTACAGTGCACTAAGCCCAATGTGATATTTTTTATTTTTGGATAATTCCATAAATGTATCTACCAGCTCGTGGGTTTCATCCATAGCTTTGGCTTGCTTCATTGACACCCGATCCTTGCCAACCCCTTCGCCAAAACGCAGCCATAACTCAGGATGATTTTCGTCACCCAGTTCTTCTTCCACTAAGTTCTCTAAAATTGCTTGTCTGACTGAAATGTCATCACAATTTGAGTGAATAGCAGACAAATATCTTGGGAAAGCAGAAACGTGTTTAAAATATTGTGCCGCATATTCCTGTATAGTAGCTATATCAAGTTCACCAGTGTTCCAAGCTCGATAGAATGAATGTTTTAGTAGATGTTTTTTGTTGATTCGGGCATCAATTTCATTTAGAAATTCTGTTTTATTCATTTCATATCTCCAGGTTTTGATTGTGGTTTTATGGTATGGGATAAAGTAATTACCCCAGCCATATTCCAACGCAGAAAAGAACTCCGGTTATAAAATGCATATTTATAGTGCCTGCATTGGCTGGTTGTAGTAACCGGTCATTGTAATATTTATAAAGGGTTTGAATCGCTTTTATTCCGAACCATGCTGCTGGCAGGGCGATCAATGACAGCATTGGAAATGTTTTATTCACAGCCATAATGATAATACTGGCAAAAGCACCCCCAACTAACAGTACATAACCTAGTCTGGCTTTCTCTGGGCCAAAAACAACAATGAGAGTATCCTTACCAGTTGCTTTATCACCATCATGATCAGGAAATTCATTAATATAGAGAATAGCTGCCACTAGCAACCCTAATGGTATGCCGGCAAGAAATGCTACCGGCAACAATTCGCCGGTTTGAACCAGTGCGCTACCCGCTACCATAAGCGGTCCAAAATTTAATCCTACCAGTAATTCACCAAATCCTTTTCTGGATGCAAACCGAAACGGTGGTGCAGTATAAAAAAATCCTGAAACTGCGCCAGTAATCCCCAACCAAAGAACTGTATTTCCAGCTTTTATAATTAATGGAATACCCACTAGAGCACTCAATGAAAATGAAATCAGTGAAACTAATAACATGCCCTTAGCGGAAATGAGGCCCATTTGGATGCTCCGACTTCCGCCTGAAAAAGGAACCATATAATTATAATTAGCTTCGTCAGTTCCGCTGGTATGGTCAAAGTAATCATTGGCCGTGTTTGTAGCAATATGTAGCAGACAACCGCCTAGAACGGTTAATCCGAGCCAACCCCAACTCAGGGGGAACCCAGCCGATTTTGCTACGGCTGCACCAACCAGAATGGGCACAATGGTTGCCGTGAGAAACGGCAAACGCATAATGACCATCCAGCAGAAAATTTTTGTCCATAAACTGATGATTGGGCGCACCTCATCAGGTGTTTTATTTTCCAAAGGAGTTGTGATGCCGCAATACCCGATATGTTCTCCATTTTTCCCTTTGGTAGGTGTGATTTTGACGTGACAGGGCATTTCATGACCGTCTTTATGCAGAAATACAGTATCACCTTCCCAAACTCCTTTCTCTACGGATTCTTTCAACCAATTAACTACATGGCCCAAGACTACCTGCCCGGGGCTAAAATCACTGACCCGGCCCTTGCCAATGATTTCATCTAAAGTATATCCAAAAAGTTTCTGGGCTCCTTCACTGAAGGTTTCAACTTTTCCATCCAGATCGCAGGTAATAACACTTTTTAATAAATCATTCATTTGTTGTTTATAACGGTATAAAATCTGTTTTAAATAATTAAAAACTCAAGTAAAATTTAAAGTGCCCGAACCGTTCTAGAGGAATAAAAAATACTCAAATTTTGAGTAACTATTATTTCAGGAAGAATATTATAAAGGGTATTTTTTATATAGGTATATACTGTTAAATGAGTATCCCCACTAAACGCATCGCATTTCACACTCTTGGGTGCAAACTGAACTTTTCAGAGACGGCAACCATTTCCCGTGATTTTTCCCGTCATGGATTTGAAAAAGTGGACTACCGGGACGAAGCGGATATCTATGTCTTGAATACATGTTCTGTCACCGAAAATGCAGACAAAAAAGCGCGTAAACTGATACGCCAGGCGAAACGCCGAAATCCTGATTCATCCGTTGCTGTGATTGGATGCTATGCCCAGCTCAAACCCAATGATATTGCTGCTATTGATGGTGTAGACATCGTTTTGGGTACTGAAGAAAAATTTAATCTCCTGAATCATTTGGATAACATTGATTTGAATGGCGGGACAAAAGTCATACAATCCAAGATCGACAATATCAACAAGTTCACACCATCCTATTCATCGGAAGAACGGACACGCTCATTTTTAAAAGTACAGGACGGTTGTGACTATACTTGTTCGTTTTGTACCATTCCACTGGCTCGGGGTAAGAGTCGAAGCCATACCATTGAAAGCACTATGAAAGTAGCGAGAGAAATGGCGGAAACTGATGCCAGAGAGATCGTACTTACCGGTGTGAACATTGGAGATTTTGGTAAAGGGAGCGGTGATACATTTTATGATCTCATCCAACAATTGGATACTCTGGATGGGATTGACCGAATCCGAATCTCATCCATCGAACCAAACCTGCTTACTGATGGGATCATTGAATTTTGTGCATCATCTCAAAAATTCATGCCTCATTTCCATGTACCGCTTCAATCTGGGTCGGACAAAATATTAGGTGCAATGCGCCGAAGGTATAAACGGGATCTTTATGAAAGAAGAGTTCTAAAAATACAACAAAGTATCCCTGATTGTTGTATTGGTGTGGATGTAATCGTGGGTTTCCCTGGCGAGACGAATGACGATTTTCTGGACACTTACAATTTTCTGAAGGGATTGGACATTTCTTATATCCATGTGTTTACATATTCCGAGCGACCCAACACGGATGCTATCGACATAGGAGAAGTTATTTCCAGAGAGAAACGGGCTGAACGGAGCAAAATGCTCCATATTTTGTCAGATAAAAAACGCCGATATTTTCAAGAACAGTTTTTAGGTCAAACTCGTCCTGTACTGATTGAAAGTACCCTGGATGGAAAGGCTACTGGACACACAGATAATTATATTAAAGTAAAGTTTAAAAATGACTCAAATTTGAATAATAGTATAGTGGATGTTGTTTTGATGAAAATTACTGCAAATATGATAATGGGTTACGTTGATTTAAATAACGATTATTCTTAATTGATTATTTTTTAAGGTTCTATGTAGTATTCTGGGGACGGGCAAGTACAAACTAAGTTTCGGTCACCGAAGGCATTATCCACTCGGCCCACTGGAGGCCAATATTTATAATCTTTAAGCCAATCAGCAGGATAAGCGGCTTGTTGTCTGGAATAGGGATGATTCCAATTATCAGATGCTATGTGTTTTGCGGTATGTGGTGCATTTTTCAGTGGATTATCATGCGGATCTACTTCACCCTTTTCCACGTTCATTATTTCATGTTTAATGAAAATCATTGCATCACAAAAGCGGTCTAACTCTTCTTTAGTTTCACTTTCTGTAGGCTCGATCATCATTGTTCCTGACACTGGCCACGACATTGTGGGGGCATGAAATCCGTAATCCATCAATCGTTTGGCGACATCTTCCTCAGAAATACCGGAAGATTGTTTAATCGGCCGGAGATCCACGATGAACTCATGAGCGTTCAAACCATTCTTTCCACGATAAAGGATAGGGAAGCAATCCTCAAGCCTTTTTGCCATGTAATTAGCATTTAAAATTGCCACTTGGGTTGCGCGTTGTAACCCATTGGTGCTCATCATGGCAATGTACGCCCAAGAGATGGTAAGAATACTACTGCTTCCATAGGGTGCAGAAGCAACAGCATGGATAGCATGCTCTTTACTGGAATTTATATGAAAATGTCCCGGTAAATAGGGAGTCAGATGATTCATACATACAATTGGACCCATTCCCGGTCCACCGCCACCGTGTGGAATACAGAATGTTTTGTGAAGATTGATATGCATAACATCGCCACCAAACTTACCCGGTCTGCAGAGGCCAACCATGGCATTGAGATTAGCCCCATCAATATAGACCTGACCGCCATGTTGGTGTACAATCTGGCACGTATCACGAATCGTTTCTTCAAAAACTCCATGTGTAGATGGATAAGTAACCATAATGGCCGCAAGATTATTCGAATGTTCTGTTGCCTTAAAACGCAGGTCATCCTGATCGATATTGCCACTATCATCGGATTTTAATATTACAACTTTCATTCCAGCCATAACGGCGCTTGCTGGATTCGTCCCATGAGCTGATGAAGGAATAAGACAAACATTACGATGGTGGTCTCCTTTTGCCTCATGGTAGGCCTTAATAATTAATAATCCTGTATATTCTCCTTGGGAGCCAGAGTTGGGTTGCATTGAAAAATTATCAAAACCAGTTAATTCAACCAGCCAATCACCAAGTTGATGAATTAAAGAATAGTAACCGTTCGTTTGTTCAGATGGAACGAATGGATGGATACCACTGAACTCGGGCCAGGTAACGGGAACCATTTCAGATGTGGCATTAAGCTTCATAGTGCAGGACCCCAGGGGAATCATACTTGTATTCAGTGATAGATCTTTCATCTCAAGTTGATGGAGATAACGCAACATTGCTGATTCTGAATGGTATTGATTAAAAACTGGATGTTGTAGATAAGATGATTGCCGCTTCAGGTTATTTGGTATATAATTATTTTTACTTTTTGAACGACTGGCATTAAATATATTAAGAATATCATCTATGTCCTCTAATGTGGTTGTTTCATCGATGGCGATTCCAACTGTTTCATCCCCATAATCACGTAAATTTATTTCTACAGCAAGAGCTTTTTTCTGCCAATTTTCTGTTGTAGAAAACCGAATAGTATCAAAGAAGCATTTATGGTGTAGGACATATCCAGCTTTGCTTAATGAACTGGCTAGTAAGTTGGTTAGACCATAAACACGTTCGGCTATGTTTTTTAATCCCTGAGGACCATGGTAAACAGCGTACATCCCTGACATAATCGCTAAAAGAACCTGAGATGTACAAATATTAGATGTGGCTTTTTCACGACGGATATGTTGCTCACGAGTCTGCAACGCCATTCTTAAAGCAGAATCACCGTGTGAGTCTCGGGAAACACCTATAATGCGTCCGGGAATTTTTCGTTTAAATTTATCCGATGTAGCAAAAAAGGCAGCATGAGGCCCACCAAATCCTAAAGATACCCCAAACCTTTGGGCATTACCAACAGCAGCATCGGCATCCATTTCTCCAGGTGGTTTTAGTAAAGTGAGTGCCAAAAGATCAGTTACCATACACACATAAGATTTATTTTCATGTGCGGAATTACACATTACGGAGAAGTCCTGAATAGATCCTTCTGTATCTGGATATTGTATCAAGGCACCAAAAATGGACTCATTAAAATTAAAATTGGCATGATCGGTGATTGTAAGTTGAATTCCCAATGGCTCTGATCGTGTTTTCAGAACATCTATTGTTTGCGGATGACATTTATCCGAAACTAAAAAAGTGTTTTTGCTGGAATCTCTCGTTGCATTAAAGAACATAAGCATGGCTTCGGCTGCCGACGTTCCTTCATCCAACAAAGATGCATTTGCCAATGGAAGTCCGGTAAGATCTGAAATCATGGTTTGGAAATTCAGCAGTGCCTCTAATCGTCCTTGGCTAATTTCTGCTTGGTAAGGGGTATATTGGGTATACCAACCCGGATTTTCAAGAATGTTCCTTTGTATAACAGTTGGTGTAACTGTCCCATAATATCCCATTCCAATTAAGGATTTGAATACGTTATTGTTTTTGGAATATTTATGCAACTCTGCTATAGCCTGAGTTTCGGATAGAGCTGTTGGGATCTTAGATTGATATAGTGATAGAATATTTTCAGGAATTACTGATTGAACTAAATCATTCAATGAATCAAATCCTATATAATCAAGCATAGATTCTATGTCTTTATCCTGTGGGCCTATATGCCTTGATAAAAATTTGTTTGGGGTTCTACTCATGTTTCCAGGAAGTAATATTTTAGACTAGGGTGTGAAAAAACTATTGAACACTCAATCGGAAATTTATAAGAATTTTACCTTGAAATACGATGGGGATTAGGGCAAACTTTTAATTAGTGTGATGGGTCAATCAGATAAAAAGATAATACATCAGGAAATAGTTAAAGTAGGTGATCGAGTAATTATTGATAATATGGAGTGGAAAATAGCAGAGATTAAAGGACATATGATAATATTATATCATGAAGATGTGGATGGTTCTGGACAAACAATTTTGAAATCTGTTGCTGAAGTAAAAAATCTATTATCATCACAACGATATCTATAACCATAACATAAAATAATTCAATTACATTTTCATCATGGGAATCGATAAATTTGTGTACTTCTATTGCTAATATTTTTTATGAATACGCTATACAAAGGAAAAATGTGTTAATTAAAATACCACTTCTTGATTCATTTCATTCACCCTTCTTGGCAAATCACCAAGCAAGCTCTCTAAGTCTTGTAATTGGGTATCAATTTTCTGTAATTC
>JYMV01025505.1_pt1 | contig 12493 bp, 11 predicted proteins | sample 338911 | NCBI WGS metagenome assembly JYMV01 (sample SAMN03354496, study PRJNA234377) | hydrothermal vent metagenome | biome: Deep sea; feature: Hydrothermal plumes at the Eastern Lau Spreading Center, Western Pacific Ocean; material: Seawater | place: Tonga | collected 2009 | depth 2000 m m | reverse complement strand
TTCTCTTATTTCCGGTTTTAGGCTGTCTTCTTTTTCAATCAACCGGGATCCAAATATGGCAATCTTCCTTACAGGTTCCTGCAAATCATGGGAAGCGATGGATACAAAATCCTTCATAGCCAGATGGCTTTTTTCCAACTCCCGGGTTTTTAATTTAAGCTGGGCTTCAGCATCCATGCGTTCTATTTCGCTGGAGCATCTGGCGGCGAAAATATTAAGGATGGAGTGGTAGTGGTCAAAATCCTCAATGGGCTTTTCATCCATAACGGACAATACCCCGAAGGGTTGTTTTTCTAAATTGAGTAAGGGTACGCCTAAATATGAATGGATTCCCCAGTCCACCAGGCATTGATCATAGGGGAAATATGTTTGTACATTTTGCGGGTAGAAACTGGTTTCCTGATCTATGACTTTTTCACAGGGGGTATCTTTCAGGATAAAAGTAAGATTTTCTATAATTTTATTTTTATCCCAGAGAGCAACTGTTCTAAGGGTTTTTGGGGAACCCTTTTCAATTTTACCTATGAAGGCATAACGCATTCCGAAAACAGAGGCCAGACTTTGAACCAGATTGTTGAAATATTCATTGCCGATGACCGAAGAGGTGCTTTGGGTAATGCAGGATAATTGATGATTAAAAAGGCGTAGTTTTTCTTCGCTCTGTTGAAGTGATTTCTGGTTCCTACTACTTTCTGCAATCAAGAGGTTAAATCTTTTCATAGATGAATTTCGCGAAACCGTATAATAGGCCGTATTCTTCTTATATGGGGATAAAGCAAAAAGGGCTGATGGAACAAAGCTTTTCTCACTTCTCCGGTGATGAATGCCCGGGTTTCTTGGGAACAAACCATGGTTTTTTCGAAATTTTGCTCCTTTGGAGTTCATATCGGGTCCTTTCCTTTTGGGAATATCGACCATTAAACTTTTTGAAGTTTCCAGTAGGTGACCATTAGTAATGTTATTCCCGGGTTGAGGAATCGCAACTATTTTTATTGGAAAAGGGAAAATTTCTTCCTCCGAAAATAACTGGTTTTTGAAAAGGGTTGTTATTCCATCATTAATTGTTTTAGGAGTTCAGTTTTTTTATTTTTGGCCAGGAGGCCTCTAAGAAGCTGTGGAAATTCTGTTATAATACTAATTTTAGGTGAGTTATGGAGCAACGATTTATCGATCATGGCAACAAAACAATATCGGACGCTCGCACGGGGCTGATGTGGCAGGAGAGCTATGCCTATGTGGAAACAGGCAACAATATCAGCTGGTACGATGCCCAGGACTATATTTGCAAGCTAAACCGGGAAAAACTGGGGGACTATGATGATTGGCGCCTCCCGGACCGGCTTGAAATTCAAAGTTTGTATGAAATCGCCAAACCCTTCCAGTCCCGGGGAAAAACATTTATACTTCATATTGATCCTGTTTTTGAATTCAGTTATGGCAGTTGTTTTTGGACCCGTAAGACCCGGCTATCTGCCGCACTGGGATTCGAGTTTGACCTGGGAGATATTCACTGGTATCCCAAGGGGAGTCTTAAAGGTACCGTTCGGGCTGTGCGGAATGAATGGCAACCCCAGTTAATGATTGACCCGAGGTGGGCAAAAGAAACCGCAGGCTTCTGATATAAATATGGACGAGCAACAATTTAAAATTGAAAAAGCTAAAGCTCGAAAGCTTCGCCAGTCACAGTGGTGGAAAGCAAAAATCCAGGCGGGCGCTTGCCATTATTGCGGAGGCCGGTTCACGGCGGAAGAGCTTACAATGGACCATATTGTCCCCATTTCCCGCGGCGGGAAAAGTAAGCGTGGGAACCTGGTGCCTGCATGTAAAAAATGTAATGTGAATAAAAAGTACTACACCTCAGCAGAGATCATCCTTCGTGAAAAGCTAGGTCAGGATATTCATTTTTAAAGTTTAATCTCCTCCGACAATAAAACTATCAAGGCTTAAAATATTTCATGCAGATTCTTTTCGATACGGATTGCTTGATTCAGGCGTTGGAAAACTTAGTGAATTCAGCGGTGTTAAACCTGTGCCGTCAAGAGCGTTGCAAAGGCTGGCTTGTGTCCACCGCCGTTCCTGCTATTTTGGCGAGGGCAGGAGCGCGGAAGGGAGAGGTTCAATCTCTTTTGCGAAGCCTGGCAGTTTTGACCCCCACGGCTCATGATATCCACCTGGCTCTGGAATCTGAAGAACCGTTTGAGAAAGCGCTGGTGGCGCGTCTGGTGGAGGTAAGCGGATTAGACGCGGTGGTCACACTTTCTCCTGAAAGATTTTCTGGCTTACCAGTAAATGCTCTAACTCCCGGGCAGTTACAGGAAAAACTGGATGCCCCACCTCCCCCGGTCAAAGAAGTCCGTTTGCTGGATATCACTGCCTCTTATCACCAGGTTTTGAACGAGGTGGAAAAAGAGACTGCGGAAACGATTCGATCGGGACAATTTATCCTGGGTCCCAAAGTTTCCCGGATGGAAGAGAGGATGGCGTCTTATTGCCAAGCTAAGTATGCCGTTGGAGTTTCATCTGGAACGGATGCGTTACTGATTGCATTGATGGCTTTGGGGATTGGTCCTGGTGATGAAGTGATCACCACTCCTTATACTTTTTTTGCGACGGCGGGTTCCATTATTCGTACCGGAGCCAAACCCGTTTTTGTGGATATCAATGATATTACTTTCAATATTAAACCCGAACATATTGAGCGTTGCATCACCCCGAAGACCAAAGCTATTATTCCGGTGCATCTTTATGGGCAATGTTCCGATATGGATATCATTCTTCAATTGGCCGAGAAAAATGGTCTGCGGGTGATTGAAGATTCGGCCCAGGCGATTGGTTCTGAGTACAAGGGTAGGTCGGCGGGTTCGATGGGGGATATGGGGTGTTTCTCATTTTTTCCCACAAAAAACCTGGGTGGTTTTGGCGATGGCGGATTGGTAACCACAAACTCGGAAGAGCTTTACAAACAGTTAAAGATTCTTAGAGTGCATGGTTCAGAACCGAAATATTACCACAAAATATTAGGCGGAAATTTTCGTCTGGATGCCCTTCAGGCCGATGTGGTGAGTGCCAAATTGAACTTCCTGGAAAACTGGACAGAGCGAAGAAGGCAAAACGCGCAAAACTATAACCAGCTTTTTAAAGATTCGGCGATGACCCCATTTGTCCAACTGCCTCCTGAAGTATTTCCCCGGCATATTTATAACCAGTATGTCCTCCGTGTAGGAAATCGCAGGGATGAGCTTAGAGCTTTTCTAAATGAGAGCCGAATTGGCTGCGAAATCTATTATCCTATTCCGCTCCACCTTCAGGAATGTTTTAAATCCCTGGGTTACCAAAGTGGTGACTTTCCTGAATCGGAAAAGGCCGCGAAGCAGACCCTGGCACTTCCCATTTCTCATGAGGTGGATCGAAGACAGCAGGAATATGTTGTCGAAACGATCCATCGGTTTTTTCTGGGTAAGTGAATCCGATACCGGTTCAAAACAGGGGTTTGAATTCTACCTCTGGAGGTTTTTCCCGGGGTACATGAATCTGGCTTTCGCAAATCATAATGATATGAAACCCTAGTTTTGTTTTAATGGGTTCCAGAAGCTTGAATTTCTCCATTTTCATCATGATATCGACCAACTCCTGATCCATGATTTCTGGAGCTATTTCCATATCCTTGTAAATCCAGCCTATTGAACCACCTAATGCCTTGCTCATGCAAACGCTGTATTTTTTAGCGAGTCGGATAAAAAATTTCTCCATTTTTTCCCAGTCATGATAAGGCTTGTCAGGATCATCAATTTCCAGTTGCGCTAGTTCATTTTGGTAATCGACAAGAGTTTCCCAAATCATTTTTGCCGACTCCATGGAAGTCATGCGAATGTTTCTCACGCGATGCTCCATGGGCTTGTCGGTAGTGAAAGTCTTTTTCTTCGCGACAAAAGCCTTTTTAATTTTTGGCTTGGGTTTGATAGGAGCTTCAGGGCCCCCTTCTGCAGGCTGGCGCTCCTTAGCGGTTTTATCCCGTTCGTAGACGGTCTTTTCGGGTTCCTGGGGTTGCTCAGTTTCAGACATGATAGCCAAGGTTGTTTTGAAAGCGGGTTGTACCTGTGAAGTTTAATTTGAACGGGTTCATTTTTCAAGAAATATAAATTCAAGGTATTGCAGGACAGCTCCCTGGGAATTACTTCCGATGATTTCGTGAGCGGATTCTTTTACTTCCGGCAGAGCATTTTCTACAGCAATGGCCCGACCCGCGACCCGAAACATGTCCAAATCATTCAAATAATCTCCAAACACGACGATGCGTTCTAGGGGAATCTCCAATTTCTGGGCAAGTGTCTCTAACATATTTCCTTTACTGGCCTCCTGGTGGAAGGACTGGAGCCAGTAATAGCCTTTCATGGACACGTCTTCGGCAAAATATATATTGAGATGATCAAAATGTTTTTCCTGAAGTGACTGGTAGATGGGTTCCAGCCGGTCATACGTGTCGATCAATAAAAATCCGGAAATTTTTTCCTCTTCTTTAAATTCAAAACATTTGACTTGGTTAAGTCTTTCGTCTCCTTCCAGGCTTTTGACATAGGCTTGGGAGCCCGGATTGGTAGCATTCCGGTAATAGAGTTTATGTTTTTCTTCAAACGTATAGACAAAAGGATTGATGCCTCGAGGCAAGGCCAACTTGAGCATATTATCTACAACTGTTTTTTCAATGGAGTGGGAATATTCCAAAATACGTCCACTTTCGAAATCGGTAAGGTAAACACCATTGAATAAAATGACCGGTAGGTTCAGGTTCAATCCATTTAAAATCGGGTGTGCGGAATCGTAGTTTCTGGCGGTTGCGATGGTGAACCGCATTCCCATGTCGATCAGCCGGTTGAGTCGTCTTCCGGGAATGAGCCATCGGGCAGTAACAAGGTACCGTCCAGATCAGAAATATATAAAAGGTCTTTATCCATAAACGGGTTCAATATTCATGCTGAAGGAACAGGACACCTTGTATAAGAGCCTGCTTGTAAGGAATCGCTTTGGCAGTATACTAAAAGAAAATTATTTGTTTAATCTATTCGTGAAAAAGGATTGAGGTTCATGAAAAACATAGGTTTTGTCCGGTACTTGCAATCTATCGTTGTGGGATTATTTTTTGTTTTTAGTTTTTGTTCCAATAGCGAGGCCTTTGATTTTTCTGACTGGGATGGTCTGGTAAAAAAATATGTTACTGCTAAAACATTGGAGGGGGTTCGGTTTAACGCCATCGATTATGCCAGTTTGAAAAAGGATCCTGTTTTCTCTGACCTGATTACCAGGCTGGAGTCTTTCAGTCCGGCGAGTCTGGAATCACGTGAATCCACACTTTCTTTCTGGATCAACGTCTATAATATTCTGGCGGCCAAAATGATTACCGACCATTACCCCATAAAGAGTATCAAAGATGTGGGGAATTTTTTTAAACCGGTCTGGAAACGGGTGGCGGGTACGGTGGGAGGCAAAGAGCGCACTCTCAACGACATCGAGCATGAAATTCTCAGGAAAATGAATGAACCACGCACCCATATGGCCATCGTCTGCGCTTCCGTCAGTTGTCCTGATCTTCGCCGCGAAGCCTATATTGCTGGAAAGCTGAATGAGCAGTTGGATGACCAGATGGAAAAGTTTTTGCGGTCCCGCGGAAAAGGGATGAAACTGGATGAACAGAAAAACAGGGTCTATCTCTCAGCCATATTCAAATGGTTTGCGGAGGATTTTGAAAGCCGTGGAGGCGTTCTAAAATATATTGGCCAGTATGTCACCGCAGAGGAAAGAAAAGTTCTGAATAATTCCAAAATTAAAATTTCTTACCTGCATTACAACTGGAAGATAAACCACTAGCCACCAGGCCGGGCAACGCCCGGAGGAAATAGGCAATAACTCATTGAGTCGCCAAAGCTACCTGTTCGCCAGAGGGAGCTATTGCCCATTGGGTCCAGCGTTACGCTGGCCGCCGGTTATCGAACGGTCATTAGTCCGCATGTTTGCGGAGAAATGTTGGAATATCAAAGTTTGAGGTCAGGCTTCCTGGATCCGGATTTTCTTCCTTAATTGTGGAGGCAAGGGATTTTAAATGTTTGAAAGACGTTGGCCCTGAATCGCCTTCAGCGATTGGGTCTCCCCCGACCACTTTTTTCAAAGCCGGCCTTTCTTGCGGTCTTATTATCGCTTCCGTATCCTCAAATCCAGTGGCGATGACAGTTACCCGCATCTCTCCTTCCATTTGGTTGTCGATCACTGCTCCGAATATGATATGAGCATCCTCATGGGCGTTTTCCTGAATCAACATGGAAGCCTCATTGACTTCCATCAGGGTGAGATCTTCACCCCCAGTGATGTTGATCAGGATTCCCTTTGCGCCATCTACCGTAGCTTCATCCAGCAAAGGACTGGAGATTGCTTTCTGCGCCGCCTCAACAGCGCGCATATCTCCGGTGGCGGTTCCGCTACCCATTAGGGCTTTGCCCATGTTACCCATAATGCATTTGACATCGGCAAAGTCGAGGTTGATCAGGCCAGGTGTCACAATCAGGTCAGAGATACTACAGACTGCCTGTTTCAAAACATCATCCACCATTGCAAACGCACCAGTGAATGAAGTCTGCTTGCCGACATAACTGAGAAGTTTCTGGTTGGGTATGACAATCAAAGTGTCAACCGCTTCCTTAAGCTCCAGGATTCCTTCCTCCGCCTGTTTCATTCGCCGTTTACCCTCAAACGCAAAGGGTTTGGTAACCACGGCAACCGTCAGGGCTCCCACTTCCTTGGCGATACGTGAAATGATGGGTGCGGCACCGGTACCCGTTCCACCACCCATTCCAGCGGTAATGAAAGCCATATCCGCTCCTTCCAGCATTTCGCGAATGGTTGCTTCACTCTCTTCGGCGGCATTCCTTCCAATCTCCGGATTGGAACCCGCGCCGAGGCCACGGGTCAGTGCTACGCCAATTTGAATTTTCCCCGGGCATTCGGATTTTTCAATTGATTGCAGATCAGTATTGGCGATAATAAACTCCACGCCTCGAATATTATCCCGGACCATGGAGTTGACGGCATTATTGCCTCCTCCTCCTATACCAACGACCTTGATAGTTGCTGAATAATCGCTTTCGTAATCAAACTCTATTGAACTCATTTTACCCTCCAGGTTTTAAAAAAATTCATCTGCCCAATCTTTCATACGTGTAAAAATTTTGTCGAACAGGTTCCTTCCTTGAAGTTCCCGGTTCCTTCCTGATTTGAATCTTTTGGATCCGTACTGGATCAATCCCGTACAGGTGGCATACATGGGATTGCTCACTACATCGATCAATCCCCCAAGCCCAATGGGAGTTCCCACGCGCACGGGAGACTGGAAAACATCCTCTGCTAATTCGGCAATACCCCGCATGCTTGCTGCCCCGCCCGTCAGGACAATTCCGGATGAAATGATTTCGCGGTAGCCGGACTCGTTTATTTCATGATCCAGGAGTTCAAACATTTCCCGCGTTCTGGCTTCAATTATTTCGCTGAGAATCTGGCGTGAAACCGTTCGTGGCTCCCGTCCTCCTACACTCGGTGTCTCAATATTTTCTCCTTCGGCAACCAGAGGGGTGTAGGCGCATCCATAGGAATGTTTGATTTTTTCTGCTTCTGCATTTGGGGTGCGAAGGCCGATGGCGATATCATTTGTCATCTGGGCACCAGCAATAGTCAATACGGCTGTATGTTTGATGGCTCCCTGGTAAAAAATGGCCAGATCAGAAGTTCCTCCACCTATGTCAATCATCCCAACGCCTAGTTCCCTTTCATCCTGGGAAAGAACCGATTCGCTGGAAGCCAGTTGCTCCAGCACAATGTCCTGAACTCCCAGGCCTGCCTTATTAACGCATTTGACAATGTTTTGCGCAGAGGTCACAGCGGCAGTAACGATATGAACCTTGGCTTCAAGCCTAACCCCTGCCATGCCCAGAGGAGTTTTGATCCCGTCCTGGTTGTCGACAATGAATTCCTGAGGAAGAACGTGGATGACTTCTCTATCAAGAGGGATGGCAATGGCTTTGGCCGCTTCAATGACGCGGTCAATATCTGCCTGCGTGATCTCTTTTCCTTTGACTGCGATGATGCCATGACTGTTCATGCTGTTAATATGGCCCCCGGCAATACCCACAAATACGGAATCGATTTCGCATCCCGCCATCAATTCAGCTTCTTCAACAGCACTTTTTATAGATTCCACTGTGCTGTCTATGTTTATGACCACCCCTTTACGCAAGCCTCTTGATGGATATTGGCCCAGTCCGATGATATCTATTTTTTCATCATCAATGACCTCGCCGATGATGCAACAGATTTTAGTTGTTCCAATATCCAGGCCGACAATATAGTTACTTTTTTTGGCCATGCGTCCCATTTCCTCCTAGTTGGTTGGTGTCTTCATGGATGTTGAGTGGGCGGAGATTCGATCCCTGACCACGACTTGATCCTTGAATGATAAGTCGATCATCTGGATTTTGACGGTGTCATCTTCCAGAGTATCGAGGACAATCATAAATTTTTTGAATCCTTCTGTTAACGTCTCCATGGACATTTGGATTTGAAGGTCACGGTTGCGAGTGAAAAATATGATTCTTGAGTGCCCCTTTAGTTCGGCGGTGTCCAAGGGATTTTTTTTAAAAAAAGATAGCTTGTTGAAATAATGCATTGTCTTGAGGCTTTGAATGACCCTTTCCCCGGAAAAATTTTCAGGTTTCACACCCTTAGAGGGTTGTACGATTAATGGCAAATGGCGGTACTCAGGTTTTTCTTCCGACAGGATCACTCCAAAGTTATCCATTAAAAATACCTTTTCGAATTTGATCCGGGCGTAAGGAACACGTTCGGTCAATTCGATTTGAATCTTCTGAGGAAATTTTCTTTGAACAGATGCGGAAAGGATCCAAGGGTGCTCCGCGAGCCTTTCAGAGGCCCTAGACAGGTCATACGCAAAAAGGTTTTCCCCCTGGACCTGTCCCAACCACTCCAGAAGCTGGTTTTCCGACAGAGCATTGTTCCCGCGGAAGGTGACGTCAGTGATCTGAAACCGAGGATCGGAAGTCAAAAAATTAAAACTTGCATAGCACAAATAAATAACGACCCCCGCCAGGAAAAGTTTTGAGGCCAGTTCAAATAATATTCTTGCCCAGGAAAAATCACGGCCCGCGCGTCTTTGCTTTTTCTTTCTTTCGGAGCGAAGGTCCTCCCACGCAACGGAGGAACTTTTTTGGCCTACGATTGCAAAACCCATAACTACTCTGTGTAATCCCGTTGAGCGGTTTTTAATATTTCAACGACTAAATCATCAAACTCCAGGCCCATCTTCCGTGCCGCCATTGGCAGAAGGCTGGTGGGGGTCATCCCGGGAATGGTATTCATTTCCAATACCTGGGGTATTCCCTCATGATCCAGAATGACATCTACACGGGGAAAACCTCTTCCCCTCAACACCTGGAATACCTGTTTCGCGGTTTGCCTGCACCGGTTCGTCTCGTTTTCCTCAAGGTCTGCTGGGCAAATATATTCCGTTTTTCCAGAGGTGTATTTTGCCTCATAATCGTAGAAGCCGGACTTAGGACGGATGTGAACAATAGGCATGGGTTCCATTTCATTCATCCCAATTGCCAGAAGTTTCCCTTCAATAAACTTTTCAACAATAACTTCTTCCGAATAAGCGAATGCAGTTTCCAATGCAGGTTCCCATTCGCTTTCATTTTCAACGATGGTTATTCCCAGGCTGGACCCTTGATTGGTTGGCTTGACAACCACTGGAAGACTCAAGGTCCGGCATATTTTTTCGTTCGGATTTCTATGGAATACTTCATAATCGGCTGTGGGTATTCCATGGGATTTTAAAATCTCCTTGGATTTTAATTTGTCATAAGCAAGGGCACTGCCTATGACTCCAGACCCTGTATAAGGGATTTTGAAATATTCAAGCAGACCTTGAATGCATCCGTCTTCCCCAAAGGTTCCATGCAGGGCGATGAAAGCCAGGTCGATCGGGTTCGACTGTAGCGTTTCCCCAATTTGGTGGTCGACTTGAATTGGCAAAGCGATCAATCCTTTCCTTTTGATGGCCGCAATGACCGAGTTCCCGGTGACGATTGAGACATCTCGCTCGGGAGAGAGCCCTCCCATGAGCACTCCAATGGTTTTATCTTTTAAATTATCCAAAAGCCTTGTTATAAATTTCCTTTAATAAGGTCCGCCCCGGCCCTTGGCCAAAAGGGCCGGAAAACAAAGGAAGGAGGGGTACCTTTGTTTGCGGACCAATTTAATATTGGTTTTTCTCCAATTCATTCACCTACGGTGACAATTTCAGTTTGTAATGTAATCCCTGTTTTCTTTTTAACTTCTTTTTGAATATGCTCAATCAAACGGGTCACATCCTCAGCTGTGGCCCCTCCTTTGTTGACAATAAAATTTGCGTGCTTGATCGAAACTCCGGCATTGCCAAAAGAAAGTCCTTTGAGCCCCAGGGATTCGATCAATCTTCCCGATGTGTCGCCTTCAGGATTTTTGAAAACGGAACCCGAGTTGGGAACTGTTAGTGGCTGAGTCTGCGACCTGCGCGAGAGATGCCGATCCATCGCGTTCTGGATTTCAGGGCGGTTTCCTTCTTCTAGCTCCAGCTCTGCTTCAATAATGATTCCTTCGCCATTCGGGAAAATGGTTTTTCTGTATTCGAACGAAAGCTCGTCGCGTTTTAAGGTCTGGATTTCCCCGTCCGGAGTGATCCGGGTTACACTGCGAAGAACCTGACCAATGTCGGTACCTTCTGCCCCGGCATTCATGATGATAGCTCCTCCCAATGATCCTGGAATGCCTACCAAATGCTCGATCCCAGTCAGGGAATAGCGAGCTGCGTGTTTGGCGAGGTAAGACATCTTCACTCCAGCCCCGGCTTTGATCACGGCCCGCCGGTTTCCGGATTCCTTGCGGAAGAACAGGGGACGTTTGATATCCTTGAATCGATCCTTTAAAGAGATAACGATTCCCCGTATTCCCCGGTCACCGATTAGCAAATTGGTTCCCTCCCCTAGAATGAAAAGAGGCTGGGATCCTTTATTCTTCAAAATCGTTTGAATGTCGCGGACATCTTCAGGAAAAATTAATACATCCGCAGGGCCTCCAATTTGAATAGAAGTATAGGGGGCCAGAATTTCGTTTTTCAGGACGTTGCCTTTAATTTTGTGTAACCAGGGAAAAGAATGGCTCATAGTTTTACTCTGATGAATTTTTTGACCCAGAACGGTTTTTGGGTATTCCATTTTGGTTTTGAGATTAAACTCATTTCCTGTGCCAGAATGTGCTATGTAAATCAATCGGCGTTTCCAAGCTTCGTTAAGCATAGATGATGGTCCTCTCCTTTTGAAAACGATCAATCATTGAATCGGGATGCGAGCTTGTGGCTCAATTCCCCGATATTTCCTGCGCCGAGAGTCATGACGATGTCCCCCGGTTTAAGGATCTTTTGTAAATGTGGGATCACGGATTCCGTGCTCCCGATATATTCCACATTTTTATGTCCAAACTCTTTCACGCCTTCCGCGATTCTCTGGGAATGGATGCCTTCTTCAGCTTCTTCACCGGCTGAATAAATATCAAGCAGAAGCAGTTGATCGGCATCGTTGAAAGAGGAGAAAAAACTTTCCATGAGGTATTTCGTACGTGAATAACGATGAGGCTGAAAAACTATGACGAGCCTTCGATCCGGCCAAACTTCTTTTGCCGTTGATAGGGTGGCCTGGATTTCTGCTGGATGGTGGCCATAATCGTCAACAATTATCAGAGATTTTGATTGTTTAAGGATTTCGAACCTTCTCTGTACTCCCGTAAAAGTTTTCAGCGATTCAGCGATAGTTTGGAAATCCATGTTCAATTCCATTCCGACTGCAACGGCCGCAAGGGTATTGCACACATTGTGGCGCCCCAAAGCCCCGGACAATATTTTTCCCAGTTTTTTACCCTGGTGATAGACCGTAAAATAGGTTTTCAATCCCTCCACGGAGATATTGCGGGCGGTGTAATCGGCCTGGGATTTCAAACCATAGGTAATGGTACGTTTCTCAATTCGAGGGAGTAAAGATTGAAGGTTGGCATCGTCCAGGCACAGGATCGCGGCACCGTAGAAAGGGATTTTGTTGAGAAATTGCAGGAATGTAGATTTCATATTCTGCATTGTCCGGTAAAAATCCATATGTTCTTCGTCAAGGGTTGTGACCACCGCAAGCGTAGGAGAAAGCTTGAGAAAAGAACCATCACTCTCATCCGCTTCGGCGATGAGATACTGACTCTGGCCGAGTTTGGCGTGTCCACCCATATTTTTGATTCTTCCGCCAATCACCACTGTAGGGTCAAGGTTTCCGGCTGCCAGAACCGTGGCGACCAGCGATGTTGTAGTGGTTTTTCCATGGGTGCCCGCAATGGCAATCCCATATTTCATCCTCATCAG
>JYMV01050806.1_pt1 | contig 12500 bp, 17 predicted proteins | sample 338911 | NCBI WGS metagenome assembly JYMV01 (sample SAMN03354496, study PRJNA234377) | hydrothermal vent metagenome | biome: Deep sea; feature: Hydrothermal plumes at the Eastern Lau Spreading Center, Western Pacific Ocean; material: Seawater | place: Tonga | collected 2009 | depth 2000 m m | reverse complement strand
CAAAGTGCCGCAAGTGGTGATGAGCAACGCGGCATCTTCCAGGTTAGTGTATTTGTGCCAATCAACGGTGATAACTTTGATAACGATCAGTTGTCAGCTATTGACCAGCTAATCACAGCATTTAAGTATAATACCCAAATGGTGTATACTACACAGACGGTTCAAGTATTAAGTAGCACTGTTAACACTGGCTCAGAAAGCGAGTCATGGTATCAGCGTGACATATCAATAAATTATTTAACGTTCAGCAACAGATAGGAAATTATTATGGCTAGTTCAGGTGAGATTAACGGCACCCCGTGTATCGTACAAAATGGAACAGGTGAAATTGTAGGTCAGGGTTCTTTAACTCACACCTATGGCGGCACTTTAATTGAGACATCAAATCAATCTAACGGTGATTTCGTTACTTATATGGAAGGTGAAAACGCAACTAAGCAACACGTATTTTCTGGTGAGTTTACCTATAACAACGATGTTCAATTCCGCAAGGTTCGTGGTGATGTGTTTGATGCTATTAGTGATACTTACACACTTACATTTGTTTCAGATGCTACTACTGACGAATCATTTTCAGGCACGTTCTTCCCTACCGGATTAACTGATAACATTGGGCAAGGTGTAAAGGTTACAACTTCATTATCATTTAACTCAAGCGGTGCAGTAGTTCACGTACCAGCAGTTACCTAATGCAATTTGACCTTTGCTATAAGCAATATGAATACAAGCTCAATTTAGCGGCGTGTAAATCTTTCTATGAGCAAACAGGGAAAGATTTAAACTACACACTATTGCGCTATCTTGAGGCTTGTCGTGATGGCTCTACGCTTGATGCAGCCAAACGCTTAAATATCTTATTTGGTCTAGAAAGCTTTGATGTGATCGCAAAAATGCTTCATTGCCTAGTCAAGCAGGAAGATAAAAGCATACCTCTTATTGAGATTGAAGATGCTATGTTTCGTGTTGGTTGGATGCCTACTATTGAGGATGGTGATCAGTGCGAGCCGTGGCCTTTAGTTGTTGCTCTCATCGCTACTGATGTTAGTGACTATTACGCCAACCTTGATAAAAAAAAAGTAACTATCTAGGCTGTAGCACAAAATTACAAAAATTTAGTGTTGATTATTGGGGTTACTTTAAATACTGCGTAAAAGAGCTAGGCATAACACCGAGTGAATCATGGCAGCTTGATTTGATAGAGATAGAGTGCTTATCTGACCTCAAGCAAGATACTAACGATTTATCTATCATGCTTAACTTTGAACGAAAACTTAACGGAGCTACGCAAGAGTGGCTTAACAGGGGTGACATATCGCAACCGAACCGCTAATAGTTGTCCTTGATGCCAAGACAGCAAAGCTTGATACAGCACTAGAAAAGACTGACGCAAAGCTTGATAAGCTTGACGGCTCAGTCAAAAAAACCGATAAATCCTTTGCTAACTTTACTAAGGGTGCCGCCGCTGCTGCTGCTGCCGCGCTTGCAGTTGGTGCCGCTGTTGGTGCCGCCGTCAAAGATGCCGCCGCTTTCGCAAGAGAGCTAGAGATTGCCTCTAATCGTTCAGGTGAATCAGTTGAAAGACTTCAAGAGTTAGCTTTTGCATCTAACACTGTAGGCATCTCACTTGAAAAACTTGGCGACATTGGCAAGGACACAAACGAGAAAATAGGTGAATTCTTAGCTACTGGCGGCGGTGGGTTTCAAGATTTTATTGATGTAATGAAGCTTACCACGCAAGAAGGTGAGCGCATGGCTGAGCAATTCTCAACTATGTCGGGCACCGAAGTGTTGCAAGCTATGGTTACTCAAATGGAGGAGGCTGGCGTTAGTGCCAATCAAATGTCTTTCGCTCTTGAGGGTGTTGCTTCTGATACTACTGATTTAATCCCGTTATTGAAGAATGGCGGCGATGCAATGAAAACATTAACCAGTGAGTTTGCTGACTTAAACGTCACACTATCAAAGACTGATATCGCAAAAATCAAAGAGGTTGGTAAGGAGTTTGATAAATTTACCGATTCATTTGGTCAAGAATCAAGGCAGCTTGTTGCTGAATACTCAGAAGAAATAATCAAAGCTTTAAATATCACCGCTTTCCTTGGTGAAAAAACTATTGATTCATTTAATGTTATCGCTGCTGGTTGGGGTGGCCTAATTGCCGTTGCACAAGCTGCGCTAAATGACTTTGTTAATGGCACAGAGACATTTGATGCTGCACTAGCTGACGCTGCTGGCAACTCTGCCATGATGCTTAACGAGCTTGTAGGTGAAGACTTCTACGAGTTAGGTGTTAACTATGGCAAAAATATAGCTGATGGCATGGCTGATGGTATGCAGCAAAACCAAGAAAAGGTTTTAGATATAACCATTAAGGGCGGAAAGCAGCTAACTAGTTGGGAAAAGCTAGATAAGAAACAAAGAACAGGTGTATACAAAGACTTCATAAGCGCATCTAGTAAGCTTTCTGAGCAGTACATGGAAGATAACAAAGGTGTTAGGTCTGCGTTAGTCGTTATGGATACAGCAGCAGGTATATCACGCGCATTTGCTGAAAATAACTTTTGGGTAGCGCTTGGTCAGTCCGCGGTAATTGCTGCAAACGGAATTACTCAACTTAGCAATATTCAAAGTGCAAGTAAGGGCGGCGGCACTATATCTAGCGGAGCAGGAGCGCCAGCATCGCAAGCGCCACCACAAGAAGATATATCAACGCTAGAGTTGTCAGAGCAGGATGAAGCATCAGCCTCAGTGGTTACCGTTAGGTTTGCAACCGACAGCGGTGATGATTTTCTTGACTCACTAGCTAATAGCTTGAATGAAAGAAATAGGAATGGTCGATAATGATAGTAACAACATCAAACATACTGCTAGGCAATACACCAACCGTGATAGATGGTATCAATGCAGTATTTGACACAGCGAATATAACAGACCCCGACTTTTCGACCCTATACACCAGCTCAAGCAACTCTGTATTAAGTGTTAGCTTTGGCGCTACTGGTGCGATCAATTATGTAGCGGTTGCAGGCGTTAATATTGAGGGCGCAAAAAACTTTACTAGCAACTTAGCCGTTGTTAACGGCTCAACAGTGATAGCTCGTAACTTTGTGTCTGCTAACGGGTGTATAGTTGCTACATTCCCTAGTATGTCTTTTTCTGATTTGCGAATATCACTCATTAACGCTAGCGCAGATAAGCCGCCTAGTATTAGATTTTGTGCTGCCGGAAATGCTCTAACTATACCTAACGGTGGTGAGCAGGCGGGGTATAACAGGCAATTCTTAAATAGAAACAGAAAAACGATTAGCTCACTAAATAGCCTTGCTGCACCTACATCTTATTTAGTTAACACTATGGCACCCAAAGGCACGTTAAAAGTACCTAACGTAACTAAGGGCTTTTCTGAGAATGAGTGGCAAGACTTTTTGACGTTCTCTGATGTTAATTATTTCTTTGTTAGAGAGCAATCACCAGCACCGATTATCGATGGTGCTGGAACACAATCCACTAATAACGATAGCGCTTATTTATGTTTTGAGCCTACTGGCATCAAGACTACAGCGCATGGTCAAACAAGATCGTTAAATAATCTATCTATAACCTTTAAGGTGTTTACAGGTCTATGAGTACTTTTGAACAGTCTAGAGGTTTGTTTGTACAGACACACTTCACAATTATTGAAATTGATTTACCTGTTGTTGAGGGTGAATGCACTATATCCGGCCTGCCAGGGTTCGGTACACCTTTATCATGCGACCAACCAAGCAACGCAACAAAGACTTATAAATTTACACAGATAGGCGCACCTTTTGATATTCCAGAAAGTGGAGTGCTAAGGCTTGTAAAATCTATCAGTGAAACACCAGCAAGGCTTAACACTGGTAAGGGGTTAGCAGGTAGGGGGACGGCTTCAATATCATTTGTGGATATGGAAAATAAAGATCCGAACCCTGACGCTCCCGCTGTAGATAGTACTGTCATTTCTCAAGGCTCATTTTTATCTAAGTTAGCCGCCAGAAATGAATTAACCAATAAACCTATCAGAATTAAAAACTATCGAAAAGAGATTGATGGATCAATTGATTTAGAAAATGGGGCGGAAACTCGCCACTACATTATTGAATCAATGAACTCGATGAAAAATAATGAATGGTCGATAAAGTGTAAAGATGAATTATCACGGGTTAATCTTGGTGATAGTGTGTGGCCTTTGCCTTTGGATGGTGAGTTAAGAGCTTCCGCTGATGATTCACAGCTTACCTTTGATGTTGATTCAACGGTTACTTACCTTGTAGGGGATACCGTCAGAATTGGTGAAGAATTAATTAAAATATCAGCAGTAAGCAATATAGGTACAGGCTCAGCACAGATACAAACAGCATCGCGTGGGTTACCTATTGTTTACACGAACACGATATCACGCACGGTAAAAGAAAGTCACGAAGCCGGTGATGAGATTTATGTCTGTGAGGTTTCAGATGATGAAAGGCTTGATGATTTACTTGAAAGAATATTAATTGATGTAGGTGTTGGCGCTTCATTTATACCAAAGTCTGAATGGATTGCTGAAATTGATTTGTGGCAACCTAACGCTAGAATCAATACCTTGTGGCTTGAGTCAGTATCAACAGATGAAGTACTTGAAAGTATATTAACTGATTACATGATTGATATGTGGTTCGACCCAGTAGCAAGAGAGATTAAAATTGCAGCTATCAGCCAATGGCAAGAGTCAACATCATCAGTAGTAGAAAATAGTGAGATAAACTACCAGTCAATAACCAAGCAGCGTGTTGAAGAATTAAGGTCAACAAGGGCGCTTGTTATTTATGACAAACGATTCTTAGCGACTGATGACAGTGTTGAAAATTTCAAACGCGCTTCATTATTTAAACGTGTAGGGTTAGAGGTTGATGCTTTATTTGGAGAGCCAAAGACTAAACGATTTGAGTTCTCTAGCTTATTAAATAAAGACCAAGCCGACTTGCTGGTTAACAGGTGGGTTAATAGGTATGTGAATCCTTTTAGATACACATGGACCACACCAGAAAGAAAGCTAAACTTTAATACAGGTGACGTAGTTGATTTGATTTCCTCTGCTGACTCTGGCTTTAATGGATTGCCTTCATCATCATCAAGATGTCAAATTATGTCAATAAAGCCCAATTACAAAACAGACGGAAGAGATTACACCGTTGAGGGTTTGAGCTATGAGCCTGTATTTGATGTTGGTGCAGAAGTAATAATCACCGGTATAGTTTTTGATGTTAATTTATACATCCAATATGCTGGCGCACCTTCACAACCTGTAGAGCTTACTTTTATTATTGATGCTAATTCAGGTAGTACGGGTAATTCAATACCGTCATTTAAGGCAGGTGCATTCCCTGCTGGCAGCAAGATTATAATAATAATGATTAACGGTGCCGACTTACAAGCAAGGGGCGGCAATGGCGGCAATGGCGGCAGTTACTCAGATGAAGGGGGCGAGGTAATTATAGAGCCACCAACTAATGGTACTGATGGTGGTGTTGTTTATGATGCGGAGGGGGTAGACACTGATATATATTTTAGTGGGCCAACTCCTTCTGTTACTTACCCTGTTGCTGATGGATTTATTAGAGCGCCTAGCGGTGGTGATGGTGGGTTTGACGCGTCTCCATCTGTAGGCGGTAATGGTGGGGATGGTGGTAATGGTAGATTTGTCGGCACTGGTGGTTCGTTCGGGGTTTCTGACCCTGGCGGCAACAATGGAGCTGCTGGCGATAATGGATCAGAAGATGGAACGAGCTTAGGTATTGATGGTTCTAATAACAATGCTTTCGGCGGAACAAAAGGCAAAGGTGTTATTGATAGTGGCGCTACTGTTACGTTTTTCGGTGACACTCCTGCTAGATATGTGAATGGTGGTGGTGATCATGTATAATAAATTTTATTTGAGGGATTTATAATGGCTTGTGTTGAATTTGCTGCAACGTGTTTTACTGCTGGCGATAATATAGACATTGATTTTCAGTATTTTGAAGATGATGGAGTTACACCGATAGATCTTACTGGTGCTACTGCTAAGTTACAACTATTAACTAGTGTTACCGCCATTAGTCAAACTGATGATTTTAACGGCGGTATAACTGTTCCCTTAGAAGGTTCTGGTAGGTTCAGTCTCGATGCTACAGAGTCCCAAGCGTTATTGCCTATACCTACTACTGAAGGTGAGCCGGCTAGCGCGTCATTTGTTTCTAAACTGCAGTTTACATTCTCTGATAGCACAGTAAAAAGTGTTGCTGGATTGAATGTAACGATCGAACAAAACGGGGTTAGATAATGCCACTATTAAGGTTTTATTTAGGTGATAAGGGCGATGACGGCGCCGATGGAATTGATGGATTTACTCCTGCTGATGCTGGTGGCTCCCTATTGAGTCAGCCGCTACTTGATTCATTTATTGATAATAAAATATCAAAGAGTGCAAACATATCATCTACAATACTCAGTCACTCATCATACGTTGATAGATATGGGCGTAATGAATGGTCAAACAAAGAGGAGTACACTAATTATGTACCTTTCTCTAATGACTTTTCTCAGTGGGATGATATAAGTGGTAGATGGTCTGTTATTGGCGCTACAATAGACCCGTTAGGGGGCAGTGACGCTGTAGAAATAAACCTTGATGTTGACACTGATGTATTGTCTACACCTACTTACATAGTTGAGGATATAGTTACGATAGCGCCGTTAAATGGCTGTATATCTTTTTATATCAAAACAATCTCTGGTGATGTTACTGGCCTAGACATTACTGTTGGCTCAGACACTCACACTTTGCCGCCACCGACCTCTGAGTATATGCGGGTTGTTTTCCCTTTGTATATTGCGGGAGCTTTCATTTTGTCAATAAACCCAAGAGGAAAAACAGGTGCACGAGTAGCACTTTATGGCGCCCAGGTTGAGGATAACTTAACAGCAAGAAGATTAATAGTTACCAACGGTGCACCTGTAACGAAAGACAGTGAGGCCGGAACTATTAGGCAGAGTGATAAGGGTGTACTAATTGAAAGCGGAAAAACAAACGAAACACATTTCTCTAATGATTTGTCTAAATGGTCGATAGATAACGGCACGATTGAGCAATCACCAATACCTGATGCGTTTGGTCATGTATATCAAAGCACCCGCGTAGTATTTGGATCGCTTCCCAATATAGAGATATCAACAACGACTGATGCGTTAGATAACGGTGAGACTTACACAGTTTCATTCTGGGCTTACAACACGGGCGGCTCATTAAGCTCAATTATAGTGTCGTTGGGTGCTGGTGCTGATGTTGATTTGGGCATACCACCTGTATCAGGGTTCGAAAGAATGTCAGCCAAGTGTGTTACAAATAACACTGACGAGTTAATAATAAAGTTAGAGTCATTATCGTTAAACGCTCAGCTTCTTATATCGTCAGTTCAGATTGAAAAGGATAACATTACATCTTACATACAAACTGGCCCTGCTGGCGTGGCAAGAATACCTGAAAACTTTAACATGGCATATGATTACAACTTTCCATCACCCGCGCTTAGTTGGTCATTGGTTTTTGGTAAAGAGGTGATGATTGATAACTCTGATGTTAAAACAATATTTAGCAACGGTGAAGCTGGTTCCAATGAGTTCTCTTTGTCATATCAAAACAGATTGTTAACGCTAAACATGGGCGGCAATACAATCACTGAAGACATGTACGACTTTAGAAAAGTAGCTTTAGTTTTCGACGGTGCACAAGTTAAGTTTTATGGTGAAAAGGTGTTAATATCAACGCAATCTATAGCGCCATCAAGCTTTATATCTGCTTTGGTCTATATCGGGTATAATGGTACAGACGAATATATAAACTCATACTTGAGTAACTTCATGGCTTACAACGTAGCTTTGACAGAAAACGAAATAATTTATTTATTGGGGGTTTAGATGGCGGTATCAGCAATTGATACACCGGTAAAGGTAGAGATATCTAAAAACGGAGCAAAAGGTGCCAACGGTACAAATGGCACTGATGGCTCAGGGTTTAACAATGTCAGAAAATCACTGATAGATAATCCTCTATGCTGGCTGTATAAGAAAAACGATTTAGCTAACACGCTAAACCAATTACTTAATGTTAACAGAGGTGTTACCGGCAATTATACAGACATCTATGGCCGCGCCCAGGTGGCGGCTATTGACGAACCTAGAGAGGAGGTCGATGGGTGGCTGTTGACTAGCAATGAAACTCATACCTTTGGTGTTATAAATAACATACCTGATCTTAATTCACCATTCAGCGTAGTAATTAGAGTGGGTGATTATCTTGAAGGGGTAGAGGAGCAAGCTATTATATCAATACCTGCAACCTCTGGGAATCTACTTACCATAGGTAGTAACTCAACAGGTAAGATAGCCGCAACGCTTCAGGGTAGTGATAATATCCAATACGAAGCCGGTACAGTTATAGATGCTGACTCTACAGATACAAGAGTGATTATTGTTGAGTACGATGCAGGCGTAATGAATGTGTATGTTAATAACGCGCTTTCTGGGTCTGTCACGATACCAACTGGCATAACTAAAGATATGAGTATAGACGAATCAGTAGTAACGCTTAACGGTGATTACACAGTGAATTTACAGGGCGTTCGCTTTTATGATTTTATACTCAATAGCGACGAAAAAACTTACATTAACGATTAAGGGTTAAATTATGAGTAGAGATTTTGGAACGTGCGGAGAAATAACTGTCGTTGGTGTTAGTGGTGACTTGACAAAGTTGTCACCTGATTTAAGTTATCCGTCCACAAAAGCATCAGCTAGCAATGTGACAACTATAACACCTATAGATACAACAGGCGGGCTAACTACGCTACTTAGCCTTACAGGTAAGTATGCAGTGTCGTTTTTACTGTTGTCACAACTAGTATCCGAGAACATAACCGTCAAGCTAACTGTTGATGGTGTTGTGATATGGGATGATACCTATGCTAATACTGCCACTACCAGTAGCGTGTTTCTTGGGTCATCATCTAGCCTAAACTCAATAGGTAGTGATTCGATCATAGCGTGTGCAACGGATCTTTTATTTGAGATCCAAACAATCACAGCTAACAATGTATTATTTCAATTTGTAGCAAGGCCAATATTATGACATTAAATGTAATTTCAGAAACACCAACACACAAAGTAGAGAGCGCTGGAGTTTTATATATTCCAACGAAATCTGACGCCGAACGAGAATGGCAAGAGTCAGAGCTTTTACGTACTGATAACTGGCCTGATGATAGACCTCCTGGCGGTGTAGTTATGTTGGCTTACCGTGTAGAACTACGTGATTACAACAATCAATCAGACTTCCCCAATGGAACAAGGCCAACACTATGATTTACACAGCTTACGGTAAAGGGTGCAAGCTAACACTTAACTTTATATTCGCTGGACAATACGGGTTACGCGCTGAATATAAAAACGCAGACGGTGATTATACTTACATAGCTGAGCCGACCATTATAGACTCAGGATTAATAACTAAGGAGTTAACCGATGCAGCTTATCAAGTCGCTTTGGATGAAATTAATATTGCTACTAAGGCGTTGCTTGGGGAAGTCCCGACTGAGCCAGACTCGGGAATTGATCGCATTCAATGGTTAGTTGATAATAAAACTATTGTCGTTGATAACGATTTAAAGATAGGTTAATTAAAAAGCCGCCCCGAAGGATGTAAGGGCGGCACAACTAAGCTAGCCGTCGCTAGTCCTTGTTTGTTAATTCTTTAATCTGCTTATTAAATGAAACTCTAAGTGTCTCTATATCTTGCCATGTGTATTTTATAGGGGCGTTATTTTCTTCACAGTAAGCTATTATGCCTCGCCCTTCATCCTCACCAAACCGAGCAATTAACCCCAACTCATACCGCTTAGCATCACCGCTCAGATGCTTATTGCAATTATTGTTATGCTGAAGGTAGGAGTTTTTAACGTCATACCTTAATCGACCATTAGCGCCCACTGATTTAAAATGACCGTTACACCATTGATCATTACCTAAAGGCTTTTCGCAACTAGTACATACAGGTTCAAGGCCTCTGTCACTAAACCACTTAAATTCCTGTAAACGCCTTAGCTTATTAAATACGGGTTGCGTTTGCTTATGCTGCCACTTCAAGGATGTTTTATCTAAATCCTTAACGGCTTTTTTGTTTGCTTTTTCTTTGATTGCCTTGCCTTTAGCCTTATTTGCATAGCCCCATTTAGCCGCACTATCAAAGTTACAAAACACACCTTTAGGGGTAACGATAAATACACGCACATATTCACCGCATGATTTACATTTGCGCTTAGAGTTAGCCATGCATCACCACCGAACAACTTATACTAACCACTATCAACCCTGTAACAACAAACCAACCTAATATATATAATAGGTAGTGTTTCATATTCGGTGTGATACTCATTTCTTATACTCCAAATTTAAACCAAGTAAACCAAAGTGGTGCTGAAGCTGGTCACGAAGAAGCTTATGCATGCTCGTGTCGAACAGCCTTGTAACCGGTAACTTAATCATTTCCTGCATTTGCTGCTCATAGCTCAGTTGAAAATAACCTTTAGCTTGTAACCCTTCACCGATTAGATGCCCCATATAATCATCAGCGAGCAATATAGGCAGTCCAAAATGTAATTTGATATAACAGGTCGCTTCAGGGATGGTTAACCCTAAAACATCTGATATAGCAGGTATCCAAGCTTGATAAGCATTGTTAGCTGGTATGCTTCTTTTCTCGCTTTTTTCAACTACCGTTAGCGTGTAATCCTGACTCGGGTTAGCGACAAGAAGCTCTTTAATCTTCTTGTCCGCTAAATCATAAGTGGTTAACTTAAGTGTGAAGTGCTTAATCATCCGATAAGCCAATACAGCACAGCCCAACAAGCTAACCCTGCAACAATGGTAACTCCCCATGAAATATCAGTGTACAGAAGCTTTTTATAATCAATCATTTGATTTCTCCTTAATTCGCAGCTAATTTATAATAAGTGTTCTTACATCTGCCTTCTTGCTTAACCTTTTTAACGATGAGGTTATCACGCAAAAGGTGTGCTGCTGCTCTACTAATAGTACCTTGAGTTAATCCAGTGTTGTATATAACCTCTTTACAAGGTGACCAGTCCAGCCCAAGTACAGCAATAAACCGCTTAATAGTATCACTGCTTGAACTCTGCATTAAATTACCCGCTCTTGTGCGTAACTTTTCTGCCTTGTGTTTGTTTATATAATCAGGCTTCATTTTCTGGATTGAATTAAAATTTAACATTATGCCGCCTCTACTAAGCTGTAATAATTTACGGGACGTTGAGCACCAGGTAACTTAACCTTGGCCGTAACTACGGTTTTCTTGTTAACTTGCGTGGTCAAGCGTCTTGATACTGCTGCTCGACTTCTGCCTGTAAGCTTTGCTAGCTCAGGTACTGATGCTGCTTTAATCTTGATTGCCTGCAATAGGTCAGATAGGAATATTTCACCAGCCTCAGCCCTTGTGCAGCCTATCATGTCACCAGCGGTATAATCATCTACACTGCCTACTGGCTTAATTAGCCTTAACGCTTTCATGTTTAACATTGCTTATCCTTAATCTTTATTGAATTCGGCGCTTCATTGCCGAACACGTCCCAACCTTCTGCGCTTTCACGGGCGAACATTTCAAGCCTTGGTAAGTCGCCGCACAATTCAATTATTAAATCACGAACCTGAGTAGGCTTTTTACTATGCTTAATTGCCTTACCTTCAAACTGAATTTGTTCATCAGCGTTAAATACCGCTCTAACACCATGCGAAGCTGGTTTAAATTTACCTTTGGTTGCGATGATCACCGACTCACTACCAGCGCGAGTATAAAATCCCATGCCAAAGTGTGGTTTATTTTTCTGTGTAAGTTTATTCCACACAAAGCCATTCATGTTTTTAATGGTAAAACCCCAAGCATGAACTAAATCAATTGCCTCTTGCGGCATTGCACCAACGTACCACATAAATAAAACAGCGTTATCGGCGGTTAAAGAGTTAACATCCATATTCATTAAGCCTTTAATGCCAGTAGTCAAATATTGATGCGCTGCGCCTGACTTCATTGATCCACCAGTTTTCTTGTTGCTAAACTGCCATGGTGGATCTGCATATATAATTTCGTACTTACTCATTACTCACCGCTCCTACTATTTAATATCTTCAGGCTTAACGCCTACTGATTCGGCCATTTTAATAACATCGTTTTTCGTAAAGTAAACAAAGTCCATTTTCATATATTTATTCTCTGTTTTTAGAAGACGAGTGAAGTATTACATATACATACGAAACAGGCAAGTTATTTTATATAGTAATTTATATAACATTTTATATTGACACCCTCCCCACTTGAGCTAATATTTGTTGCATCAACGCAAACAACTAAGGGAAATGATTATGGATGAACAAGACCAGCATAAATTCAA
>JYMV01034369.1_pt1 | contig 12501 bp, 10 predicted proteins | sample 338911 | NCBI WGS metagenome assembly JYMV01 (sample SAMN03354496, study PRJNA234377) | hydrothermal vent metagenome | biome: Deep sea; feature: Hydrothermal plumes at the Eastern Lau Spreading Center, Western Pacific Ocean; material: Seawater | place: Tonga | collected 2009 | depth 2000 m m | reverse complement strand
GGTTTAGCCATTTACAATAAAATCCTTTAATTTAATAGATTAAACGTCTATAGTATTTATATGATAGTGACCTCAGAGTCTGGTATTGTTAGTTCAACTTCTTCAAGTTTTTCAAAGGTATTTAAGTCCTTCCTTGAATCAGTTTGATAACATATAGTAGGAAATTGAAATGCAGTATTTGTTCCTTGCTGCATCTGAGATATATCCTCTGGAGAGGCTACCTGGTTAGTATAATCTATATAAGACGAAGAAATAGAATCTTCTCTTGGAATTGTACAAATATACAATGTATTATTGCTAGTTGCAACCTGCCCAAACATACGCATTACTTCTGTATTAGTATTAAATTTACTTTCAATCGTTGGATATGTACATTCTCCCCAATGATCCCAACTTGCTCCATTTGCCCAAAATGTATTTGCGCTACCCTCAATCCCAAATGCTATCATGTTGTAAATAATATAATCAGACCCATTGGACACAAGATTTGGTGTAATGTCAGATACAGATACTTCATCTCCTATATTGTCTCCTAATAATATCCAGACTAAATGGTCTTTTGTTACCGTTGCTGATATGCTTCTCATAATATAGTTACTCCCATCCAGCCAGAACCATTGCTTTTATGTCACCTGAAGTCAGGGTCACATTTCCGGCTCCAGAAGATATGGTGCCAGGGGGAATGTCTGGGTGCCCGTTGGCATACCAACTTGGCCTGAAGTCTCGCATGAATTCAAAGTATGATGCAGCATTTCCATCTCCGGGCATTATTTGGTCTACCACAGATTCATTGTCTGACCTTAAAAGAGTCAGAAACGACGCATCAGTTGTTGCAGTCACAGAAAGATTGGTTCCAGCCGGAATGTCATTGATTGAGATTGCAGCATAAGATAATCCACCTATCGTCACAGTTCCTTTTGTGACCACAATTTGATATAATTCGTCAATTGACCATGAGTAGTCAATCGTTTCTCCTGCACTCATGATGTTTGCAATGACCAGACTCTTCGGGTCAAATGTTGTTTTTATATTTGACATTAATATGATATTCCTTTTCAGTTATTAATTATTGTAGTGGCTACTTGGTCGGCCGATAATTGCTCTGCCTTTAATGCTCTATCTTGTGCAACTCGTTGTTTTACCCGCTCTTTGATCCATGATGTATTAGCAGTTCCGTCTGGGTTCAATTCAAGCTCAATATTTTGTGAGGTAATAATCTCAACGCCATCATCTGTAATAGTGACAACGCACACTTTTGTTTCTGTATTGATGCTTAATATATCTATTTCTATGGCGCCCATAAGTCTTCATGCTCTCCTATTATGCAGGTGCAATAACTTCATACCATCCATATATAGTGTTTGCTGAATTATTCACTACTGTATTTGATAATATCAAATTTGGATTTGAAGTATTTGCAATAATTCTTCCAGCTACTCCACCAAATTCTACGGATCCTCCGCCAGTAATTTGATTTCCGGGATATCCTCCTCCCAGCCACGCGGCAGTGCCATACGGATTCAGAGTCCAATCTCCCCCGCGTCCAGAGGAACCTCCCGTTTGGTCGCCCGCGCCGCCACCACATCCTGCCGACATCCATCCGTTATTATGGATGTTAATATGAGTACCTGTAATTACCGTTGATACGTCCGATACACAGTATATAATATGCCCCCCGTAAGAGCCGGCACCTCCCCGAAGATTGGGCGTAGCTCCTCCATCCGAGACTTGCGCTCCTGCTGATCCACCAGCATCAGGAGTTCCTTGTACCCCATCAGCTCCATATGCAGATAGTCCACCAATCCACTTCCCAAAACCAGATCCTGCCTGCCCAGCCGGAAGAATACCACTATCATTAGGATCACGAAAAGAGGTTACAGCCGTGCCGCCATGCTCGGGATGCAATCCTTGCCCGCCGCCGGCCCCTCCTTGCCCTGGGTAGGTAAGTGTTTTGGATCCAGTTATGAAAACACCGCCCCATCCCCCAGATCCCCCGGCTCCAATAAGCATACCATAATTATTGACTGTGATATTTAATCGCGCAAGAATATCTTCAGTCCAATCAGAAGTATTAAATTTAAAATATAGCGCAGGATCAGACCTATTGGCTTCATTTATATTAATGCTATTGGCAGTATTGGCACCAAGTTTCATTCCCACTGGTATATTTAAAATCACATCAAGATTTGCAGTTGCAGGAAGGCTAATTGCGCCTGTTCCCACCCGAGCAAATTTAAATGCATCATCGGCAGTTCCTCGCGTCCCAATAAAATCATCAGGAAAAGTGATTGTATAATAATTTCCATCTGAATTTAAACGAGAGGTGGCCGTGCTTGTGTCAATTGTAATGATAAGGTCGGTTTCTGCACCAGCCCCAGATGCCTTCCCTTGAAATGATTGAACGGCGGCATCCGAAGCCCTAGGAGTGCTTCCCTGTATTCCTATAGCAATGCCTGTTCTCATGGCAAATCATCCCTCAATATTATTAATAGTATTGTTATTAGTACAGACCAATGAGGTCGCCATCGCCCGAAGTCGTGTTTTGTGAGAGATTAAATACATTACTATGCCAAACAGCCTCTAATCTTATAGGTAAGATTGTTCCTCCTACAACGTGTTGGAATAGGATATTAGCCTCTGGTATAGATGTATTTGAAACACCGACAGGGCGACAATAAATGTTTACAGTAGTTGTATTTCCTACATACAATGCACGGATAGAAGTATCTAATACAATATCATTATTTGGGGTAATTGAAACTGCATATTGAGCAGGGCTATCTAAGTCTGTTCGGTAAGCGGTAAACGGATCATTAGGATTTCTAGGCATCTTTATCATGTCTCCAGTAAAATAAAAGGTTAACTGTATTTATATATTATTCAAAGGTCAGATCAATATTCAGGGAATCGTCTACATCTAGATCTACTAGGCCAAAAGTTTCCAAGTCTCTGCATAATTCAACATTGCATTGGCTTCCTACTTGAAATGTAGTATCAGAATTTTGGAGCATTATATGTTCGTCTTCAGATACATTGTTTAATTTTTCCCATTCTCCTAGAACTGCACTTTCTCTAGGAATAATTGTAAGATATACAATATCATCAGTTAAAGAAACTGCGCCAAAGAGAGATTTTATAGAACGATTATGGAGATTAGGAGCATCATGACTTTCTGAATATTTTATCCAAGGGCCTTCAATACTATCTTTTTTAAAGGTAGCTGCGCGCCCTTGAGCCAAAAATCCAATTGGATTACCAGCAGGGTATCCTTCGGCTGCATACAACTCATCCTTGATCTCTGTGTTCTTGATAATGAACAAAAAGTGATCCTTTGTTGCAATCATTGTAGACACCCTCATTGCTTTTGTTCTCCTATACCGCCTACAGAAATAGAGGCATTTTTCTTTCTGACCTTATCTCTTCTATGGCTAGAAATTCGCGAAGAGATTTTATCTTTAATCCATGCTGTATTGGCTGTTCCGTCTGGGTTCAATTCAAGCCCAATGTTTTTTCTTTCAAGGACAAGTTCATCACCATCTTTAATAGTTATAACACAAGATTGTGTTTCGGTGTCTATGTTATGTACATTTGCCGTGATTGTCGTCATGGCTATATTCCTTCTCTATATATTTCAGTTGCAGGCAAAGAAGAATCTATGGTGCTGTTTCCGGTGAGGGTCCAAACTCCAGGGGCTCCTCCAGAAGTGTCTATTATATCATGAGAATCCAGCCAAGGGTTTCTTCCCTGGACTATTCCATTATTGATGTTAGTAATTCGGATAGACCTATAATAAGTATCATAATTATCATCAGATCCTACTATCACATAACCAGGATTGCCTCCTGTGTTGGCAATCCAATTTCCCGCAGAACCTTGCCCATGATTTCCTGTGGCACCTCCGTCGCCCCCATCAACTTCATAACCACCGGCGCCTCCACCCCCTCCTCCCATAATAACTCCTGTATTTGAATTAACAATTTCAATCAAAGGTTGAATATTAATAGGATGAATAACTTCTATTGCATCGCCTCCATCTCCTCCATTTCCAAAAAGAGATTCGGTAATATTATGAGTAGAAATCTCATCAGCCACAGCTCCACCTGCTCCTGCATCAAAAAAATCAGATCCTAGGGCCCCATCATCTCCTAATAGATTTGTGGATGTCAAAATTTCTTGGGGCCCAACCTTTGCCATAAAATCCTACGCCAAGATAACCAGCATAAGATGGATCTGTTTCAGATGTTCCATAATTTGAATCTCTTCCTGTTCCTCCACCACCTCCGCCTCCGCCGCCACCTGTGGCCCCGTCAGAAACATCTCCTTGTTTTGTGACAGTAACGTTTCTTCTTGTTCCGAAGCCTCCTGCGCCACCACCACCGACAATTCTTGAATGATTATTAATGGTGAGTGATATTCCCTTGTTGTTAGTAAAATTCCATTTGGTTTCACTAAAGTCTAGAGTAATGGCCGGAAGAGGTCTGCCTGTGGTGGTAGAAAATAGTTTGGATCCATAATTCTTCCCTGGATCTAGATTCAAGTTAAAGTGCATATTACCATATATTCTTCCTGTTGCATCACGATTGGCCGCAAATGGATCTGTGGCTGGATCTCCTACTGTTCCTACAAGATCGTCAGGAAAAATGAAATTGTTGATGATGGATGGTGTCGCGTCCTTTCCGCCGTATCCTGCCCAATGTTCATCCTCGTTCACCTTGTTGCTGCCAGTTGGAGTAGCAAATGAAAATCCAGCGCCCGGATCAACAGAGGCCTCTGGGGGAGGAACACTTCCGTTGGAATAGACAACATAGGAAACATAGAAGGTGTCCCATACATCCTTTTGGGCCAATGACTGCTGAGAACCAGCACCCCCAAGCCCCATACTACCTATCCAATCCCGATGGTCCAGATAGTCTGCGGCCGGATGTCCAGCCGCGTATCTCATCGAAGTTCCACTAAACGCATGAGGTCCGGGCAGCCATGCAGTTCCTGGCCCTCCCAATCCGTATATACCATGATTTAGGGCCCCATCTATTCCGGTTCGTCCGGGGAGGTGCTGCTTTCCCGGTAAATTTGGATCGCCGAACTGAATCTCCCAGGCGTGGGCGCTGTAATCTCGCCCTGGAGCACTAATATAAAAATCCCTATCTATTTGGTTCGTCTGGTCACTCGCACTAATCGAAAATGCTCCGGACGGATATACATAATTTATTAGATCAAACTTTAATATACCAGTAGCTAGATTTAATCCTGTGAATGCAGCCCCATCGGTAGGATCTACGTCTATACTATCAATTACCGAAGCATCGAATGTTTCGTAGGGGACAAAATAAGGGCCATCGAGATCAAAGTATTCAAGAACATCTGGATCTCCTTCGGCGAAGTCCCACGGGTTTCGGATGGGACCCGTCGTGACTGACTTGTACCAATCCCTGATTTCGGTTCTGGATAACATTTTCGGAAAATCCTTAAATTGGGCCGTCTCCGTGTCGCCAACACGGTGCCCAGCAGGATCGTTATTTGGATTCCGATTTCGCCCAAGGTAGAAGGTCTTGCCGTACAAGCCTATGCGGTCATCTGGAACCTGGGGCCCAGGAAACATAAAGGGCGCCGGATCTCCCGGGACATCCGGTAACCAGTCACGGTTATAAAAATCATCAAAAAAATTAACATCTGGATACCCTACTTTCCTTCGCGAGTAGACCCCGCCCGTGGCTCCCTGGGAGGCGGTCACCGCTTCTCTGCGACTATAAATTTCAATGTCCCAAGGAGTGTATTCAAACGCCAATTCATTTATAAAAGTCTCGGGAAGATAATGGCCGGTCCAAACCGAGTTCGCACCGGGGAAGTCGCTCTCTTCCCAAATCCTTGATGGTCTTCCCGTCTTCGGACCTTCAACATCCCAGTCCCAACCTGGTGCTCCCCGAAAGAATGTACTTCCGGGGTCCTCCACCCCGGCGGCCAGAGTCCCTCCGGGTGTAGTTTCAAATGTGGCCGGAGTATCTTCCCCCTCAACTCCCGTTGTTTTGTAGCCGGCATACTGCGCCTCGGCGACGGTCTCGTATCCGTAGCGAACGTTTATGGTAGACTGATGGAGACTTTGGGCACCATATGGGGGTTGCATATGAGTATAAAAGGTCAATGTGTCATTTGAAAATGGATTCACAAAGAATTCTGTAGGATGCCCTCCCCATCCGAACATATCTCGTTTCCCGTGATCGGGTTCATTGACCGGTAAATTGGGATTTTCCATTCCTATCATCGGGCCACCATGCCCGCCGTCGGCGGGCGTCCATGTGCTGGGCCTGTTGAATATATGCCCAGGCCAGTTAGAGTACCTGGTCCCGAACAGACCCGGGGAGTCGCTCAACTCGGAATTTCTATCGCCAACCATGGCAGACTCTGGAACTCCAGGAAGTTCTGCAAATAAAGTGCCATGTAGATACTGTTTAGTTATCCAATACCAGTCATTCCAATTATCCTTGCTAGTAAATGGTCCAGCAGGATAAGTTTGTCTCCATATATCCGGGTTCTGGGCGGCCGCCCCGCCGTAAATATCATTAAATTTCCAAAAAAAGCTAGTATGACGAGTAGTTTCTAACGGAAAATTAATATGTGCAAAATCATCAATTGCATTAAATCCAATACCCTTTTGTTTTCCTGCATTGATTTGGAATGTCCTATCAACAGGCTGTCTCAGGCCAGCATGGGTCGGAGTCATATATGCATCAACCGTGATTGAAGTCGCATTCACATAAGGAATAAGCCCGACAATTCCCTGAGCATTTGTAAGGGCCAATGAAAGCAATTTAGAATTTTTAGTTAGTTTTTCTTCGGCGTCGGTTGCATCTATAAATCCATATACGTTAGCGACCTTCTCTGCGGTTCCAAAAAAATCAACAAGGCGGGCCCAACTAAATTCTTCTTGAGTTCCTCTGTATTCTTCTGCCCCTAACCCTCCCCATTTTAGGCGCATCCAATTGCTGTCCATGTGGACGATTTGAGATGCATTGGCAGTACCTGAAGTAGGGAATCCTGGAGTTCCGGCCGGAAAATAAGCCCCAAAATCAATATCACTCCAACTCCCCCCATCGCCCGTTGTTTTTGTATTTGCATACCAGGGATGAAATTTTGAATATGGAGCTCCTGTAAGGGGATGCGTGCCATCATTGCCTATTGCAAACCGAAGAGCAACCTCTGGAATTTCTCCATCCGGAAGAGGATTGTTGATAGTAATAGTGTGCGACCCCGTGTCTAGGTAATTTCCCTGTTTGGATCCTAATTTAGTTCCTAATGCAAGTGTTCCAAATGTAGAAGTATCGCTGTTCCAACTAATGCCCGTAGTAAACATCCGATCCATGCCGGTCACGTCGGGATCGTCCCAACCATAGCCATATTCCCAGGTCGCGACCCGACCATACTCGTGGGCCTGGGTAGTTATAGCAGAAGGTCTTCCGGTACTTTCATTAAAGGTGTGCAAAAACGCAATGGGTTGATAAGCCTGCCGAAGCGTGCTACTAGTAACTCTAGGGCCCAAAATAGTCCATTGATGTTCTACTATAGGTTTAATATTAAAATTATCTCCAACTCTAGCCCCTATCATCTCCCCCCGCGCAGAAAAGGCCTTTCTCTTACAGGTGATCTTGAAAGTCCCTGTCTGGATAATAGTCAAAGAAGAATGAGGCTCATTTGTGTCAAACATCAGATTGCCATATTGGCCGTGTTCCGGGTGTGTCACATTTGCCCCTGGAGTAGAGACAAACAACCCAGAACCTAACTGAGTATTTGCATGGGCCCCTAATACAATCCTATCCATTTAATTTATGTTCCTTTCATTCTATATAGGGACCAAGAAACAACGTGTTGCTTATATGGAGAACCATTTGTAAAAATAATATCGACTGTATTGGACACACCAAACCCTTTGTTAAACACGCTGACATCTGTATCTGCTCCTTTTCCTAGATAGTCAGAAACAATCGTATTCGTTTCAAACCAAGCAGAGGTATTGGCAACTGTATTGTCTAGTGTAACCAGCCCATATGGATTTATAGGAGTAGTTGCAGCTCCGGCATCAATGAGACAAAGCCTTCTTGTTGGATTTGCAGCCGAGAATATAATCTTTGATCCATCTGCCGACCATGTTGGATGAGAACAGTCAAGATATGACGGGCTTACTTGTCGGGCCGCAGGTGTGGAGCTATAATCATCAATTACCATAATCTTTCCAAGAGAATCGACCGAATCTCCCTTTACAGTAAACACAATGCTCTTCTCTTTACTGGCATCTCTTGGACCAAATTTAGGATAGGATATAATCTCATCGGCTCCTGCGGAATATATAAAGATTTCAGGCGGGCTAGCAGGATTCTCAAATCTTTTTGTCCAATAAAGTTGATTAGGGCGGTGATTAATTTCTTCTCTTGCGACTTTAACACTTAAAAATTCATCCTGTATTGTTTGGTCTTCTCTAAGCCCTTTGACATAAACTACTCTGCTCTTATTATTAGTGCCAATTTCCTTAGAAAAAGATGGATGAAAATTAGTATGCCCAGTAGAAACCAAAGTCGGGGAGGTTACTATTGTAAATCCTGAATCGAAATTTACTGAGCTTTTGTATATTACTGTATTTCCATATCCTCCTGGATTAGTCAATCCATCGGCCGACCAAACAATGAGTTGATTCGTAGTATCCCTGTCTCTCCAGGTAGGGCTATGGTTGCCTCCTGCATTTGTAGGATCTCCTGGGGCAGTAACGGTTCCTAAATAGTTTCCGACTTTATCAGTAACAAAAATATGACTAGTATTGCTCCAAACAATTTTTTCTCCATCGTGATTAAAAGATGGTTCTGCTCGCCCGTCTGCTGTTGTCACCGCAGAATGCACCACAGGATCGCCAGGAACAATGTATCTAGGATTTGTCACAGTCCTGGCCGTCAAAGAATAGCCTAACGTCGATCCAGTAAGGGCTGGATTTGACAAATTTAGATGGTCCATGTTTAGATAAGGGGGCACCACCACATAGTCAGTCGAGCCAGGGGTTCCCCAGGCCTGCGGATATGCATCGGGATGAACATTTGAATTTGGAACCAGACTGTTCCATGTGACCCTGACAGTTGCATTCTCTTCATCATAAGGAGTCCGAACGCCCGTTTCTATTTTCTTGATGGTTGGTGTGATGACACCATTGGTCAGATTGGCAACTGGAACCACATCCGTTCCTTTGGCCAGCACTTGCATGAAATCTGGAGCAGTCGAATCAAATATTAGGTCGCCATCATTGGCCTTTCCAGCGTCGGCCGCGTCGAGTGCGGGCTGGCCCGCCGCGCCTGAATATGGCGCAGAGACAAACAGCCCGGCCTTTCCGGATCTGCTATGAAGGAGCCCGGGTTTGTCAAAGGTAAAGGTGGCGCCTGCCTCATGAGCAGTCTGGGCAGTTCCATCGACTCCTCTTGTGACGTTAAAAAAAATCCCTATATAACCAAGCGTAACGGCCGTTCTAAGAAAACTATCATATTTTATTCTTTCTTGTTCAATCAGTCCTCCTCCGGGATCTGGAAAATCATCCGCCGAAGATTCTTCGGTTCCGGAAATATTAAACCCTATATCCGAATCAGTTATAGCCCCTACTAAAGATCCAACATTCCCTGTCGCAGTATGATGAATAGGAGCAACTCCCATGACGACCCGGTCAAACACTACTCGGTTTACTTTTGCCCAATAGGTATTATCAGCAAACACAGCCTGATCCGGGGCGTATAAATTTCTTATGTTAGCTACAGTAAGGGTTCCTTCCTGCCTAAGAAAAACACTACGGGTGGACGAAAACGGAGGCCCACTTGCACCAACGTAGTTCCAGAGCAATTGCCCCCACCAATTGGTGTCTTTGGCTGTATCCCAAAAATCGGTTCCCTCCTCATTTACTCGCAGTCTAACCACAACTTGATTGTATATTGATCCATTAAACCCCCCTTGGTATGGAGGATCGTGGGGCAAGGGCGGCAAGTTTTCCTCAAGAGGAAATCCCAGCCCTACCGGGCCAATTGACTGGACATTATATTGCCCAGTCACAGGAGCATACCCATCAATAGTAGCAATAGTTGTTCCTGCGGTGTTAAAGGCCCATGGAGATGTAGAGCCTCCCATATCGGTCCTGTGGAATTCATCGACCACATCTTCCTCATGAGCAAACTTATTTCTAATGACAATAGAATCAATATGATAGTCTACGTCTACAGATCCATGCCAAAGGTGGAGTCTAATTGCATTAATCGCCTGGATGCTCGTCGTGCCATTCCACTTAGGAATACCCGAAAGGTCCCAGACAATATCTTTCCATTCTCCATATGCCATTTTATACTAATAGCCTCCTAGGTATACTCGGGGAAAGAAACAGGAACGCGAAGCACCCAGTATTTGTATTTTGGAGGATGGGCCATGTCTGGATCATAGGTAACTTGTTCTGGGTATATGTACGAGTATTGAAGGAGCCAATTTGAACTGACACCAGAAGAAGTGGCTGTTAGATCATTTGTTTTATAAAAAACTTTTTGGCTATCCGCAGAAAATTTAGGGCCAAAAGAGTCCGTGGAGCCAGGGAGGTCGTATCCCCCAAGCCATACATTATCCGTAAGGGCCCTTTGATTTGTACATTTTTGGCCAGCCAAGATTGCATCTAATCCTGGAAAATCTACAACATATATATTACCTTCTGCTTCATAGGCTATACTTTTTTCATCATAAGAAAGTATAGAATTTTTCCAGGCATGGGCTATCCCCCCAGCAGGGGTTATATCTATTGCACTGGCCACTATTGTTGCCGACAAAGTGCCATCAGTAGGAGTAGTAGTCCATACCTTAAATAAACTACCACCACCTATCATATATTGTCCATTGGTGTTTGGAACAAAAAAATATGAGGTACTAAAACGCACCCCAGGACCAAGACCACCAGATCCTCCAGAACTAAGAAATGCCTCGGCGCCGTGCTGGAAGTTCGGTGCGCCGGCGTCATCATACCAGTCTTTAATGCTAGTGCTAGTTAAGCCAGCCTTTCTACCCAACAAAGGAGGATATCCTGAGCCACCAAAAAACTGGGTCCAATCTCCCCAACCAAAAGTAGCACTTGAATTAAACATGGCAATCCCTGCGTGTTTCTTTGTCTGAGCAATAGTTTCCCCAGCCAAACTATTGTCCCCTGTGTACCATATTCCATTATGTCTGGCCTGGGAGATGTCAACATTATACATTAATCGTGGAGAAGATGTCATCTCTACTGAAATAAAATGAGAACCAGAACTATGCCCTTTAGAACTAAGTAGCCCATTATTATCAATAGTACCACCGTTCGAGAATTTCCTTACCGTAATTTCATCTCCAGGAGGCCCATTAGTATCTATTTTATTCAATTTATAAATTATCCAAGTGGACTCATCCTGCGCGCCTCGGTCGGTGAACCGGGTGGCATAAAAAACTCCATTTCCAGTAGCATCCCAAACAAGGCTTGTGTGTGAAGATCCACCAGCTGATCCCGGATTTGGAGCCTCAAAGAATGGGTTTTCGGACTCGGCCGGCGTTGGTACAACGTGCATCTGATTATGCGGAGGAGTGTTGGTCTCCCTATTAATATTTTCATGAAAAATTCTAGGATTAGACCCATCTATATTTGCAATCATTAATTCCCCACCAAGATCACTCGGGTCGCCGGCGGATGAAACGTAAGTAGAATAACCAGCAGTATATAAAATAGACTCTGGAACAATCCCTGGAGGAGAAGGAGCAAAAAATGGTTCTCCCTGCGCGCGGCCGGCCCCGGAGCCGATACTATAATCATTAATTGGACTTCCTCCTACGGCTCCTCCGAAACTAAAATAAGATTTCTGTGGCTCGTCCGGCCATTTTTCGTCAGTTCTAATATCAAGTGTATGTGCTTTGGGAGCTGGAATTCGCTTGTTTACTCCACCACCAATATAGGCCGTCTGATTGAACACATTCGATGTCGTTCCTGGTTTTACGTCTACAAACTCTGTGTTCTTATTGTCATAAGCCAAAGAAGTCTCTGGAACCACTCCATGTGGATGGAAGATCCCCTGAGAAGAAATGCGTTTGATGTTGTATTGGGTTCCTTGCATATAATCTGTGGTCCTATTATCTTCGCTATGAATCCAATGATTGCTTTGATGTCTATATGGATAAAATCCTCCTGTCTCTCCACGAAGAATACCATTGGCCGTATATATTGCATTATCATCAATATCAGAGGCCTCCCTTACTCTCTCATAGGCAAGAGGAATTAAATTTTTATCTGTTGGAGCAGGGCCATTTGGTCTGGCTAACGCACCATTAAAAGGAAGCCCAGAGCAAGAAAAATTAGGCCACCAACGATACTGGGGATATGAAGTTCCGTGTAGTGGAATGGCCCCGGGGTCGAAGTTGGTCGCGCCGTAAAGAAACTCCGTAAGAGAGTCTACAAATCCAGATTGGCCTCCACTTACAATATGCCCC
>JYMV01052254.1_pt1 | contig 12502 bp, 4 predicted proteins | sample 338911 | NCBI WGS metagenome assembly JYMV01 (sample SAMN03354496, study PRJNA234377) | hydrothermal vent metagenome | biome: Deep sea; feature: Hydrothermal plumes at the Eastern Lau Spreading Center, Western Pacific Ocean; material: Seawater | place: Tonga | collected 2009 | depth 2000 m m | reverse complement strand
AAACTGTGAAAACCGTAATGACCCTGACTTGATACAGGCATTTCTAAAGAAATGGTGGGTTGAATCAGATTTTAAAGCGCCAAACCTCCCGATTTCATTACGTTCAAAGGTTCCCGGGCTGTCACTATAACAGTATTAAAAACAATACTGGAACAAAATAGGTAAAATAGTACCAAATTCAGTGAAGTAAATGTCAAAAACATTTGTACGTCACACATTGATAAAAAAATATTTTTGACATTTTTGTTGATTTCTTTATCTTTATAAGATTGTTCGGAATTCGGTAATTTTGTTATTACCCTTATTTCGTCGTAATATTTAGATATATAGATATAGATCAATAAACGTTAGAAAATACCGAAGTGACAAGTTATGAAGAAGATCTTTTTGTTTCAATATCAGTTGTATGCATGTGATCAAGATAGCCTCCAATCTTGGAATCATTCAGTGAAAGAAGGACGTTATCTGTATAGAAGAACGTGCAATTAGAAGACAGGGCATGCTTTTTTTTCTTTTCTTTTTTTCTTGATAATCTCTGCATGAAGTTTGCTTCATGCGAAGAAAGGAACGCAACGTCGCCGAAAACAGGAGCAGAGCTGGTACACAAATATGTTGTCAATCAGAACATAGAGCATTTTACGAAAATACGGATTTACCCAGTATCACCATTGTGTTTGGAATCAATGAACATCAGTTCATCACGTGAGACATCCCTAACTCTGTGTAGCTTATATTTATAATGTTCCATACATAAATATTATTATTATAGGCACTTCAAGTGTTGCCATGTTTAAATAAAACATTGACATTTCAGTTTTTGAAGAAAAAATGTTCTACTTCTTCATAATACTAACCGCCTTCAACAAGTTCAAGATTATTTCAGATATTTTAACTCGAACATTTTGTAGGTTGTCAACCATCTTCTAATTTATATATCAACACAGCTGCTTTAAAGCTGTCTGATTTATGCTGAAAAGTTCTACGTAGGGGGGCACTCAAGGAAATAATATTAAAAATATTACAGCTAAATAAACATTCTTTAAATATGTTTTTCTACTTGATAATCTCGTTATTAACCCGAAACAGCTAAGGATGAACAAATAAATGTTTAATCATTTGTTTGGATAGTATTGATTTTGATATTTGTCTTACTAAATAGCAGGCAGCAGTAAATAAAACGTATATATCTAATTTAATGTGCACGATCCATTTCTGGAATAACCTTCATCCCACACGTGTGACCACATCTCACATTTGAATCCAGCCTATCCAGAAAAAGGGTAAGACAAATTTAAAGAATTAAATAAGTAAATATAATTAATTTTTTTTCAGTTGAACAGGGATTTTATTTACACGATTTTTTTTGATTTTTTTCTTTCTTTTTTGTTATGTAAATAATGATAAGTGATATCGGTGTTATTCGTATGACGTCTGATAAACAGATAACTAAGATTGTTGATATTCATTCTCATTAATGTTCCACATACAACTACTAATCGGAGTGCGATGTGGTTTCGATATGTTTAACACTTGTATCTATTAAGCTGATTTTATTCATTAAATCTTCTTTGGTTTGTGGAAAACTTAGGAAATGTTTTCGAGAAATCGGATCCAGGTTCCCTGAAAGAATAATAGTTTTTTTTCTTAAAAAATCAACTCTTTGTATACAGGAACAGGGAAACCAGAGGTCAATCAATTGATATGGAAAATATTAAATTTAATTGTTGAATGATATTGTCGCTAAATATATCTTGGATAAAGTTAATTTGATGCTTGTACAAAAACAAGATTTCTATTATGAGTTCATTTTTATTTACTTCCAGGAAAATATCATGGAAACTGGCAACACCACTGCCAATATTGCCCTTTTTACTGCCCAGGCAATACGACAGAGGATACCTTCTGTGATATACATTGGAATACTTCTCGTCGTCGGTGTCGTCGGCAATGCAATTGTTCTGTTTATATTTACAAAATATTTTAAGGATTCAAGTTACCGTGTGTTTGTGAGAACATTAGCCATTGTTGACTTATTATACTGTATAATTCACATGCCTCTGGAAGTTTTATATTTACTTGAACCTTATGGTTTCTACAGTGCGGTAATGTGTAAAATATATTGTTACTTTTCCTATTGTATAAATTATATGTCCGTTATTTTGGTGTATATGATGGCAATTGAACGTTATATAAAGATTTGTAAGCCTCTATCAAAATGGCATATGTTTTCCAAGCTTTCACAAAAGGCGGCTATTTTAGCTTGGTCCATTGCAGTATGTGCTAGCATTCCCGGACTATTCACGAACGGTAACCACGTGATACAGTTAGGGAACGACACCCTGATCAAATGTGGGATTGACGATCACAACAACAGGACATTTGTTGTCATCTATCTGTCTACCGTTGGGATTATTTACTTGAGTATGACATTTTTTCTCATCTTCGCATACAGTTCAATAGTAAGGACCATTTGCAAGAGACGGAAGCGCTTGATTCAGGAACAGCCACCAGTTTCAATTGTATTGACTCGTATGACACGCTTCGCTGATTCAAAACGTGATCTTAACATTCATGTTCACCATAGCAACAGAGAATATCACACAAATCTCATCAGAACAACACGGACTTTGATTATACTCACCGTGATTTTTATCACGGTTCACGTACCGTTTTTCAGTTTATGTATGGTGACGGCGCTGGATCCTTCTTTCACAGATTATTCAAATGATTTTCATACAACAATGTATGAAATAGGCTATAGGTTACATATGATAAACAATGTTATAAATCCATTTGTGTACGGATTTACGGACTTCCGGTTTCAGCGCGCATTTCGCTTACTGTACGGAAAGTGTCGATATAAAAGACAAGTGAGACATTTAATTGGACATTCCTGTGAGTGAATATCTCCGGTAAATATTTAATTAGTTCTTCACATTCTCTTCATAGAGCATATGCGTGCTGTACGACGAATACCGTTCCGTTCGTTCTCATTTCTGTTGAAAATATGTGTAAAATCTATTAAATATATAAATAGTAGAGAAAACCGAAGGAGTAATCAAGAATTGATAATCTAGAGACACATACAACATTGGAAACAATTAAGATACAGAACGAAGATAAACTAAGAAAAACAAAAACCGACCCGAAAAACGAAGAACAACACAGATCCCACCTGTATGATGAATGCATGACCATGGACATGTCCAGAAATAAATGCAACTATAAATAAAATAAATATTGAAACTCACATGCGCTTATTTAATCAATCTAAGATTATCTTTCTTTGTGAGGGTCTTATTTTCGTGATACATTGGCATCTAAAGTAATCTATCATCAGTGATCGTCCAATCATATGTAAGACAGTAATTGACCATTCGGATAACAGCTTTTAGTGTGTGGTCGGATTTATAACTTTACATGTTGGTATGATATTTGCGGATTAGTCGATTGCAAGTATGACCCCCTTTTTTTCCTATTAGGGTTGTCGTTAGATGTTAATATATAGCTACCCAAAAGATCAAATCCACATCTACTTTTAATTAGATTGTGGATAAATTAGCAAAATGAGTTATCAATACAACGAACAACACGCACACCGCCCTTGTTATACGTTCAACGGACGCAAATACAAACAATTCCTAATATTTATTACATCAACAAGTGAAGAAAGTAATCTGGAATTACCTTTAGTGGGGTTCGTGTTACTCGATCTTTAACTGTATATGTATGTTTTATAAATCATTGTTTGTCCTTTTGTACTTTTTCTTTTGGCCTTTGTGTTGTCTGTTCTTCTTTGATATACGGATTCTGATTGCCCCTTTGGTATCTTCAAACTCTTCTTAATAGCCGGCTTGTATTAAAGATATATGTTTATGTTAAGTAAAAAAATTATAAATGACAATACAACATTAGGCCACCAGTTAGTGGAAAACTGACAAATAAGAATAAGCCTCATTTACCAAACAAATAACGGACACACAGGACACAATTACAAACGGCCAATATTTAATTAAAACATCATAAAGATGCACAAAATATGATTAAGTTGGAAAGATATTATGTTTTTAAATTCTCGGGCTGATATACAAACAATAATTTATCATCCTTCCCTCCGGCTATATCTACCTGCTGGCGCCATAAGCAAAACTCGCATCAAAGTCCGCGTGAGCTGAGCAGCACTTATCAACAGTCAGCAGGAGTTATCACCAAATTCTCCTAACATTTAAACGAAACTTTCTGTGAAGATGGCAAAAGTAAATAAAATTCATCGACACCATTAATTAACATTATTTTTTTTAAACCTATATCGAATTAGGAACCTTAGTGTTAGAAATATCAACAAACATCGTCCTACAAATATATACTCAAAATTATTGATAGCCTCTGCTGGAAGGTTGTGACGTTCATGTTTTCTAAACCGGAACGGCATTGGTAAACAAAACCTTTAATGAAAATGGGTGACTTTGATGTTTGTAATAAAAAAAAACCAATGAATATCACAATTAAAGGAAAAATGCAACAATCTTAAAATTTATATAAACTTGTAAAAATTAATGGTATATTTGCAATTACTTATGAACTACGGTTATAGGGAAGCGTATTTTGAATATTTTGAATCATGTAATTTTTCCCGCGGAAATACAAATATAGATGTATTCGTGTTTAAGGTTGATTTAAGGATGACAAATATGTCATCTGAATGTGAATATGATTGATACTGAAAAATATCAGCCTGCTCGACAGAATATGAAGCTTGTGACTCGTTCGCCTTGCTCACTCGCCAACTAACCTCAAATTCTGGCTCGGCAGGCTGATATTTTCGGTATCAATCAATTCACATCCAGATAACATATACGTATCACACAAAAATATTTAATCCAAGTTTAACTACCTTATAAAAGCAAACAAAATGACGTCATCACGTTCGGACCACTCGTGTTTTTTCAATATTTAATATTGTATTTTTTATCTACAACATCAACAAAATGAAGCATATTTAACATAAATATATAAAGCGAGGATTTACGTTCTGAGTTCCGTGTTATGGTCTCCGCTACGACTTCCGCATAGAAACGACGTGCGGTTCGTCTTCACTTCCGGTTGTATGTAGGAGGGTTAATGTCTTGTTAACGTTATTTGTGTTTGTTTGCGTATAGTGGTGTCCAACATATATTGTGTTTTGTTTTTCTTCGTCTTGTGTATTCTATGCTGCCAGTTTCTCTTGATTGTCAGTTGTTTATTGCCTCTTCGGTATTCTCTAACGTTTATTTACAATTGGAAAATGCATATTTTACATCGGAATTATTACTTTTAATATGAATTTTAAACTACGTACCTTTTTTTTATTTTTAAGGATGTTTTCTGCTTAGGAATGTTAATGTCTACCGATAAAGGTCGTCGTTTGCAAATTTTCGATTATGCACACGAAACCTTTTTTCCAAGAAATGCGCGGCATGCTGCAAGTTTTAATGTATTCTAATATTTGGACTATCTGGGTTATTTTATGGAAATCGTTCATAGTTGTCTCCGGTCGTACTTGTGTCCATTAAGGCTAATATTATCGTTCGTAATTGTGTCCATTGAGTCTAATATTATAAATATTACAACTTCAGGTCCACGGGGATTAAATATATTATGTATGCATGTTCAGGAGTATGCCGTTCTTTATAATAATGCTGTTCCCTCGATTATATAAACGTTAGAGAAAACCGAGAATGGACAATCCAAAGAAATTAGCAACATTAGATACACAAGACACAGGAAGAAGACAAAGAGAACAACAAACACAACACAGAAAACTAAAATGACGAGGAACACGGATCCAACAAATAACCGGGGGTGAACACAGGCGCCCGCGAAGGACAAACAACAATGGTCTCCCTCAAGACACCCGCTATTACTCATATAGTCAATATATATTGGAAAGACACCACTATGCAAAAGCTAACACAAATAACGTAGATAAGACATGAGCCCTCCTACAAACAACTGGAGGTAAAGACAAACCGAACATCGCTTTTATGTGGAAATCCTTGCGGTGATCAGAACGCGGAAGACAGAACGTAAAGATATACGATGGGAAAATGTTGGACATCACTATGCGTAAGCATACACAATGAGACATTAGCCCTCCTACTAACAACTGGAGAAAAAGATGAACCAAACATCGCCGCCATGCGGAAACCGCAACGGACACCACAACGCAGAACCAAGAACGCAAGGACACATAAAAGGACAAACTAAAAAGATGAGCAACACGGATCCCAACAAAAAACGGTTGTGAACGCAGGTATTCGCAAATGGTAAGCAGTTCCTGCTTCTTATAAGACACCCGTCGTGTTACTCATTTAGATAGATGCGATGCAGATAATCACTGAATCGAGAATTGTTCAGTGACAGAACATCATCTATATAGCAGAATTTGGAATTAAAGGCCTGTGCAAATTTTCTATCGGTATTCTTGAGAAACCCTTGAAGAAAGTCTGCCACATAAGAGTGTAAAACAAATCGGCGAGGGTTGGAATTTTACTCACATGCGGAAAGCACCGCATCATTTCACAAAGAGGGAAAGCTAGGGCCTATAAAACTAATCTAATCCCGCCACTATTTATTGAAGTGCCGTAACCATCCAGGCAAATAAGCGGTCATGTATTTGTGTTAGGGGTAGCGATTTTGTCTCTTTTGTATTTTTGCTACTGGATATTGGAAATGTTCAGACAGTGTGGTAACTATTGTTTTCCATTTTATTATACACAACTGTGGAGATTAACATGCTTCACAGCGACAGTAGCTTCTAGAAGAACAGTAATTTCTTCCCGTCAAGTCTTAACAAAATGTATAATAGTGCATTTAAACTCTGGAAGCGTTTCGGCTGATAATGTTTGCATTTTACTCAAAGACCTTTGCTAAATTTTATCAAACCATAACCATACAATAGGTTCGTAAGTACATATTTACACGTTAATAAAGCTGAATATAGTTACCGTATTTGCTATTTATTCATATTTTCAATTTCAAGAACTGAAAGGATGGTGATTGGTAATAATTTCATAATGAATTCGTATACATGTATGACCCAAAAAAAAGCTTACACTACCGTATCAACAAAACGAACAACTACCTCTAGCGAACTTCCAATCATTGAACACAAAAATACCACGACATATACCGTCGAAAATCCAGGTAACTGCTTGGGGAAGACACAAAAAGTGGCGCGGTTAAATCGATTAAGAAGAGTTTGAAGATACCGAAGGGGTAATCAGAATCCGTAAATCGAAGAAGAACAAACAACACAATGGCCAAAAGAAAAAGTACAACGGCAATACAGATGAAAACAAGGGATAAACATACTATTATAGACTCGCTTTCAATTGGTATTTATTTACGGTTATGTTTTTTTTTATGAATTAATACTAAAATAACATTTCCTACTTGAACCAGTCAGATGAAGAGACAATAAGATGGATATTAGACCGCCCATCTAATTATCAATCTATCAAACAGGAGATGTAATAGTTGGTCAAAAATAAAACACTAAAAACAAAAATGGCGGGAAGCTATGTAAAGCTCTTATTAGCAATGGTTTTTAATTTAACAGTAAATATGTCCGATACTAAAGTAAGAGACAACTAAATCATTAGGAAGACGATAATAATAGAATAGTAAGAGATCATGATAGAATTCAGATAAAAAAAAATTATAATACAACACCGCCTTGTGGGTTTAATTATGATATTACAGCAACATATCAATAATAACCTATCAAACTTCTGCATAGTACTTCTACTTCTACCAATTACTGACCGCCTTTAACAAGTTGAGAATTGTGTCAGACAGAGGTTGTACATGACTATTGCAAAAGGCTAAAACTATTTCCAGATTTCATAGATTAGAGGAGACAGCAGTATTGGGTGTAGTAAAAACCCTCACTGTTTTTGTTTCCTGTTTGTACTTGGATTATGTTAGGAGAACTACGTCATCGCGCATAAAGTGAGTATTAAAACTCTAGAATTTCTAATAATTTTCTCCACTATTTTATTTTTCATCTGTGCAAAAGGTTACATGCAGTATTGTCAAAATGAAACTTCACATAACATGTCGGCCATACATAAATATTTCAATGCTGAGGATCGTTGAGGGATCGACTACGTAAGTCATCATTTCTGAATTTATATGATAGCCATCTTGAATTTGTTGGTTCATACGGATTTGCAAAAAAAAAAATATTTTCACATATCAACTAAAGAATCCTTGTTCTTTTATCTGGATCTTAATTTGCTCCACTCTATGATATAACTACTTACTCTTCACGAACACTTGGGTTCAGAACCGGTTTTTGATGTGGTCAGTTCTGCTCATATTTTTAGTTTTCTGTGTTGTTATGTTGCCAGTGTCTCTGGATTGTCCATTTTTGATTGTTCCTTCGGTTTTCCCTAACGTTTATATAGATATATATTAAAGTTGTTTATATTTTTCATATATTTTCAGATTAATGTAATGAATGACCTTAACTCGTGCGAGATTCTAAACGGCACATATGATGAGACTACCAACTGTAATAACATGCCTAGCGTTATTTTCACGGGACTGACTGATTTTGTCTGTTTATATAATTATGAGTTTTGACTTTCCCTTTGTAAGATTGTTCGGAGTTCGGTAATTTTGTTATTACCCTTATATAGTTATTGGTGTGACCGGTAACATCATAGTTCTGTACGTCTTTACTGTGTTTTACGCTGTGTCAGCATACCGTGTCTTTGTAAGAACTCTTGCGATTGTGAATTTATTCATCTGCGTGACGTATTTGCCTCTAGATATCCTATTCCAAATTGATACACTAAGAACTATTACAAATAAGGGTAATAACAAAATTACCGAACTCCGGTGTTGTGTAAAATATATCAATGGATAGTTTATGGAATTAATTATGTGTCAGTTAGCCTTGTAATGTTAATTAGAGCGGAACGCTACAGGAAAATGAGTGATCCTCATAAAAAACAATTGTCAACTACAATGGCGCGTATATTTGCCTTACTTGTTGTTCCGAATGGCATGCAGAACGATTAACAGAAAAAAAAGGATAATTGACGGGAATGTCAGTGATGATGTGTCTGAGAGAAAATAGTAATTTTGTGCATAAAATTAATGTATTTTGTAATTTCTTTTATAATGCAAATATGATTTAGAATATATTTTGTTGTATTTGTATAGACACATGTTTTGCAAATTATCTCCCATTGTAAAGATAACTCTCGCATGGTGCGTCACTGAAGCACTATGATCCAATCAGTAGACAAGCTTAGTCATTCGTATAAAGCTTCCCGTCTTTTAGCTCTTATTAAATTATCAGATACATTTTGAAATTCTATACTGTTTTTCATTTTATTTTCAATTCTAAAAGTCACTTCTGTATTCTTCATCCTGTCACGACTGTACAAAGGTACATACATACAAATTACAATAACATACTACAACATACAAAACAATATACATAATTTATAGGAACTGTGGACTCTTCCGGAGCACATGAGTTCAGCACCCCCTTGTTTTAGCAGAGTTCGTGTTACTCGATCTATTTTTTTCAGTGTCGTGTTTTGTAGATCATTGTTTGTTCTTTTTTCTTTTGGCCATTGTGTTGACTTACGTCTTATGGTTGCCCTTTTTGTATCTTTCAACATTTCTTACAATTATAAAGGGATCCGTTTTGTCAGCTTTTCATTTTATTGTAACTGGTCACCACATTGCTATAGCAATATAAACTATTGGGCGATTCAGTTATTAGTAGTGAAGATCTTGTCGCTGGAATACCCAAAACGGTAATTATTTTGTCAAATCCCCCAACTACAATATTTAGAAATATTTTTTTTACAACGGCACAATTTGACAAAGATAACATTTAATTGCAAATCTCTAGTAAGTTACTCAGTCCACGTGGTAAAAGCGGAATGATGAATTTTTTTTTTCATGCGTCTTTAAAGCGTGTTTATAAATAAATCATAATTGATAAAAGATAGATGAACATCATCATTTACATATAATTCTCTCGATTTATCAACACCAGGATATTTTAGCAATATAACAATTACGCTTCCACTGTGTATTTGTTTGCTTGTTCGTTCCAGTTTAAAGGTACATTTCGAAAAAAAAAAGCCATGCCAATCTTGGTAAAATACAAAACCACACAATTGAGTAAGGAGCAAGATGAAATATCTTGCAGAGATCATGGCAAAGGCCTACATTGTGCATCTGTAACACCAAATCTAAGTTTACCTTGTAAAACAATTGTATGTAATGGACTCAATTCAATGGTATCAGTTACTCCGTTAAACCAGACATTGTGGTTCATATCAGGATTGCCGTGATAGAGGGCTACTGCGAAAAGGAAAGCTACTGAACCAAGGGTTCCTGTGATTATGGTGAAGTGAACACTTTGTGAGTTCTACAGTCGTCGTCATAATAAAAACGTAGAAATCAAATTTAGTGCGCACGACTCGTTTCTATAATAACCTTCATCAGGTGACGCTCAAAGTAGAAAGGTTTGGACAGTCAAATGATGTTAAATAATTAGTTTTGGAAGCAAGTAAACCAAAGGGCCTAAGCAGGACCGCCAAAATCGGCTAAGGTCACCTATAAATTGGTATACAGCTATGAAATATCTGTGTCACCGATGACAACGGATATGTTCTGTGTCTCGTAGTAACAATCGCGTACATCTTCCCTCTTTCGTGACTTATGAAATAACCGGATTATATCAAGACTAACACGAAAGGGAGGCAATAATGTAGCAGGAACTGCCTACACTACCGGAAAACCTTGATTAATTCCCGGTAATCGTTTGTTTTTGTGTACATGTAATTGTTTGTTGATCATTATTTTGGTGGGTTTTTTTTAGTCTAAACATATTTAGTCATTTAATCAACAAACTACAACATAACACAGAAATAAAAATACGTGGTGTAGCATTCGGAAACAAGCTTATTATGGATATATTATATTTTGTCTTTTTTGTCCTTTCTCTGAGGTTTGCCCTCTGTCAGACTTTCTACAACGCCAACACTTTTATCTCATTTGTATAAGGATAAAACCATATATGTAGAACGTATGTTATCTGTTTATATTTAAGTACATAGGTACAAATTTCTATTAAAAATTTCAAAATTGTGTCGCATACAAGAAATTGGTTTTACATACAAAGTATACGTTCTATGCATCTATGGTTTTATCTTTTAAATTTTCTTTTATTTGTGCATATAGCACTATGGTTTTATACACAAATTCATCTTATTCCTTAGGGTCTTATAGTTGAGGAAAATAATTTATAAATTTGTAAACATTAGTCACGCCACGATATAGTTCACTTCTTAAGTTAGCGTTACACATCAGTCAATCAATCATTTGACCACTGTATTATCTGTCCTACGATTAACGGCTTTTATATGGTTATCCCTTTGGTATCTTCAAACTTTTCTGAAATGTGGGAATATTATGTAAACCGATGTAAAATTAATTCCATGATTCACCATTTTTTTCTCTTTTTTTAGTGGGTGTCCGTGTCATCATTATGTTGCTGTGGGGTGTTTGTTTTGCTTTTTGTTCTGTGTCTTGTGTCCAATGATGTCTGTGTTTTTGGTTTCATCTACCGTTTATTTCTTGTTCGTCGGCCGTCGTACAATAATAAATTAAAATAAATCCAGATTGATCAATAGTCCCTAGTACAATGGGAAATATTACCACATATTCCTTACATATGATTGAAGTGGGTTTGTCTATAAATATACTATTATGGTCCTTATTTCAGGAAGACTTTCAGATTTTGTCAACACGAGAGAGGTCGTTTTCCCGAGGGCTTTACAAATGTGCATGTCTACCTAGTATGAGGGGGCATAATTGTCTTCATTTTTTTTTCAGTTGTCATGCGATGAGGATATTTCAAAATATAAGAAATATAATTGTTCTAACCTGAGTGACATTACGACTCACACGTATATGAATAAATGATGACACAACCGGACGTTAGTAATTAATCGTAAAACTTTACCCGTATTTCAGGATGACAATTTAAGTAGCGGATTCATTCATAGCACAACGAACTAACAATACAGGCGATAAAATGGATTTTAGCACAAAATATTTATGGGGAATTACACTATTTCTAGTAATTCATACTATTCTCGCGCAAAGTAAGTTTCCAATAATATATATAGGACGTCAATTTACACGATAAGATGGTTGTATGTATACCGACGTCTTCTGGTTCTGTTTTAAATAATACACTTTGTATTTTCTACTCTGAGTGAGTACCATAACAAGGGATTTCACAAATTATTATTTTTTGAAGGATGATAATATCTTTCATAATTATAAGGGAAAATTTCCAAAATTCTGTTTTTTAATATTATACTTACAGGTACTTACAGGGCCGTTTCTGAACGCTGGCCGTCGACCACTATGCTCAGTTCCTTCTCTTCATCAATTTCAATTTCTTCTTAATTATAATAAA
>JYMV01042627.1_pt1 | contig 12503 bp, 13 predicted proteins | sample 338911 | NCBI WGS metagenome assembly JYMV01 (sample SAMN03354496, study PRJNA234377) | hydrothermal vent metagenome | biome: Deep sea; feature: Hydrothermal plumes at the Eastern Lau Spreading Center, Western Pacific Ocean; material: Seawater | place: Tonga | collected 2009 | depth 2000 m m | reverse complement strand
TATAACCAATTACATGAAAAGGTTTGCAAGTTTTCAAATGGTTTAAAAGAATTAGGTGTAGTGGAAGGCGACCGGGTATGTTTGTATATGCCTATGATTTTAGAGGCAGCTATCGCGATGCTTGCATGTGCCAGGGTTGGTGCAATCCATTCGGTTGTGTTTGGTGGTTTTTCACCTGACGCTTTGCGAGATCGGATTCTTGACAGTAAATGTAAAATAGTTATTACAGCTGATGAAGGAGTACGTGGTGGTAAACCTATACCTTTAAAGGCTAATGTAGACCAAGCCACAAGGGATTGTGATTGCGTTGGTGCCATAGTAGTTGTTGAAAGGACAGGTGGTAAAGTGACCTGGAGTGAGAGAGATATCTGGTATCACGATCTTATGAAGAATGCATCTCCTGAATATCCCTGTGAGATGTTTAACGCTGAAAATCCGCTATTCATTCTCTACACCTCAGGTTCAACTGGCAAGCCAAAAGGAGTGCTTCATACTTCTGGAGGTTACCTACTTTATGCTGCAATGACGCACAAATATACTTTTGATTACCAAGAAGGAGACATCTACTGGTGCACTGCAGATGTTGGTTGGGTTACTGGCCATTCCTATATCGTTTACGGACCACTAGCAAATGGTGCCACTACAGTAATGTTTGAAGGTGTCCCAAATTACCCGGATGCTTCACGTTTCTGGCAAGTTGTTGATAAACATCAGATTAATACTTTTTATACTGCACCTACAGCAATTAGGGCTTTAATGGGAGCAGGAAATGAACTTGTTCAAAAAACCTCTAGGTCAAGTTTAAGAATCTTGGGAACCGTTGGTGAACCAATCAATCCTGAGGCATGGGAATGGTATTACCATATTGTTGGTGAAGACAGATGCCCTGTAGTCGATACCTGGTGGCAAACCGAAACCGGTGGTCATATGATCACGCCGATGCCTTTTGCAACCCCTCTAAAACCAGGTTCTGCATCGAAACCATTTTTTGGTATTGAGCCTCAAGTTGTTAGCGAGAGTGGTGAAGTTTTAGAAGGTGAAGCATCGGGCATTCTAGTGCTTGCTCGTTCTTGGCCTGGACAGATGAGGACGCTTTACAACAATCATGAACGCTTTATAGAAGCCTATTTTTCAACCTATCCGGGTAAATATTTTACCGGTGACGGAGTTAAACGTGATTCGGACGGTTATTACTGGATTACTGGTAGGGTAGATGACGTTTTAAATATATCCGGTCATCGACTAGGAACGGCAGAAATTGAATCAGCCCTCGTCCTTCACAGTAAGGTCAGTGAGGCTGCGGTTGTTGGTATGCCTCATGAAATTAAAGGTCAGGGTATCTATGCGTATGTATCACTCATGGCAGGTACTGAAGGTAACGAAAATCTAAAACAAGATTTAGTGGCTTTGGTAAGAAAAGAAATAGGCCCAATCGCAACGATTGATAAAATTCAATTCTCTCCAGGTTTGCCAAAAACAAGGTCAGGAAAAATCATGCGACGCATATTGAGAAAGATAGCAGAAAATGATTATGATGATTTAGGGGATACTTCTACCCTAGCTGAACCCGGGGTTGTGACTGATTTAATTTCAAATAGAGTTAAATAAAAAGAAACTTTTAAAATATTTAGTGGTTTCTTATCTCTCATGAATGTAGCCCTTTATTTTTTAGTTTTATTTTGCTGGGGGACTTCTTGGTTCGCTATTACTTTTCAGTTAGGTGATGTCGCTCCTCAGGCTTCTATAGCTTGGCGGTTTCTTCTAGCTTCTGGAATATTATTTATTTGGTGTTTGATTCGTGGCAAAAAACTTTCCTTTTCTTGGCGTAGTCATATAGATTGGCTTATTCTGGGATTTTTTCTATTTTGTATTAACTATATTTGTGCCTACTTTGGCAGTTTTTACTTGACATCTGGAATGGTCTGTCTGATCTTTTCTACTCTAACACTTTTTACGGTTTTTAACGGTTTTATATTTTTTAGAAAGCCTATTAGGCTGCCCATTTTAGTAGGTGCAATAGTTGGAATTATTGGTCTAGGGGTAATATTTTCAAATGAACTAAGTACTACCCAGTGGTCAATAGAAACTGGAGTTGTAAAAGGCTTTATTTGGGGTTTGCTTATGACTTTTTTTGCCTCAATTGGTATGTTATTTTCTGGGCAGATGCAAGCACGGAAAATGCCACTTTTACAAAGTAACGCTTTCAGTATGCTTTATGGCTCAATTATGATTGTGAGCTATGTAGCAATAAGCGATATTAGTTTTGGATTTAGTACAAACTCTAGTTATGTTGTTTCGCTATTATATTTAGCTATAGTGGCATCTGTATTGGGTTTTGGGGTTTATCTTAAGTTGGTCGGTAATATTGGTGCTGATAAAGCCTCTTATGTCAATGTATTTACTCCAGTTATTGCTTTGCTGATATCAACTTTCTTTGAGGATTACCAATGGAGTTGGACTGGCCTGGTTGGAGTTGTTTTGATCATTGTCGGTAATATACTAGTGCTTTTTGCTAAACCGCTGCCAGGTGTTAAAGCGAGGCTTGGTTAGAGCTCATCAATATTAATATTAATTATTGTTCTCTTTGGGAGTTATTTTTCAGAGCTCTCTTCAGAAGTATCGTCTGATGTTTCAATCTCAATTTCGTCGTGGTCATCAATTTCTTCAACTTCAACTTCTATAGTCTCTTCTTCCTCTGTTTCAGCATCCTTCACGGATGACTTAAAGCCTTTGATTGCACCACCTAGATCACTACCCAAATTTTTGAGGCGCTTACCACCAAAAATAAGTATTACAATTGCTAGAATAATAACAAGTTCAAATGGTCCTGGCATTTTCCACTCCTAGTATTTAATATCTTTATTTAGCTCTAATTTTTCTTCAGCTAACTGTAACTCAAATTCAGCTAATTCTAAATCTACTTCTGAAGATCTTAATTTGTCTTCAACTAATTGTAATTCATTTTTGACTAGTTGTAGTTCTTTTGCCATATTTTTTAGATTATTGTTAGCAGTTGTGAGCTCTTCCTGAAGCGGTTTAATTATTTTTCGAGCGTCATCTATTTGACTTAATTCATCTTCAAAAACTTTAGATTTACTTGAAGAAAGGATTAATTGTTGCTGCACAGTTTTTAGTTCAGCACGAGTAATAATGAGTTGACTATTGAGATCATCCAGTTGAGTTTGAAGCTCGTTTTTATTCTCTATGATTTCAGCGAGCTCTTCCTGCAATTTATTGTCAGTTAAAGCTGCATTAGTGACATCAATATTAGTTTCTGATGATTCGAGGTTGATTTTGGCATAATAGTAACCAATAAAAAATATTACGATTAATGAGAGTACGTAAAAAGCTGTTTTTTGTGACATTTTTTTTGATTAGATAGTTTTTCCCAAATTAAAAGTGATTTATCAAAAATAGATTGGTCACTTGTTATTGATCCACATTGCCACTTCTTTGGCATAGTATGTAAGGATGGCGTCGGCTCCAGCTCTTTTAAAACATAGCAAGGCTTCTAAGACGCAAGATTTTTCGTCAATCCAATTATTTTGACTGGCAGCTTTAAGCATAGAATACTCTCCACTGACATGATATGCGAAAGTGGGAATACCGAATGTTTGTTTAACGTTGGAAAGTACATCAAGGTAGGGAAGACCCGGTTTAATCATAACCATATCTGCACCTTCTGCGATGTCAAGTTCAACCTCACGTAGTGCCTCATTAGAGTTAGCTGGATCCATTTGGTAGGTTTTTTTATCAGCAGAGCCAAGGTTTCCTGAAGATCCAACAGCTTCTCTGAATGGGCCATAAAAGGATGAGGCATATTTCGCAGAATATGCGAGAATGTTTGTGTGTATAAGTCCTTCTTCCTCAAGTGCTTTTCGAATGGCACCAATTCTGCCATCCATCATATCTGAGGGGGCAACAATATCAGCACCAGCCTTGGCGTGTGATATAGCTTGTTTAATAAGTACGTCTACCGTTTCGTCGTTCATTACATAGCCATCATTGTCTATAAGTCCGTCTTGACCGTGACTTGTGAAAGGGTCTAGGGCGACGTCGGTGATGACTGCTAATTCTGAGAAGTTTCTCTTTAGCTCTCTGACGGCTCTTTGAACGAGGCCATCTGAGTTGTATGACTCTTCTGCTTCAAGTGATTTTTTTTCAGCTGCAATGACAGGAAACAAAGCGATCGCTGGAATTTTTAAATCGACAATCTCTTTTGCTTCAATCATCAATTGATCGATGCTGAGTCGCTCAATTCCGGGCATCGATTTAATGCTCTCTCTTTTGTTTTTTCCTTCAACAATAAAGAGCGGATAAATCAGGTCATTGGTAGTGAGAGAATTTTCACGAATTAATGATCGATTAAATTCGTGTTTTCTCATTCTTCTTGGTCTATGAGTTAAAATGGACATCTCTTCTCATCAAAGTAATATTAACCAAATTATACAATAATGAAACAATCTTCCGAAACACTTGCCAGTCTGTCCACCGTCAATGCAGCCTTTGTTAAGCCTTTACCAAATTCAAGCAAAATTTTTGTTAAGGGATCGCGTGATGACATCCTCATTCCCATGAGACAAATTAAACTCACCGATACGATTGGCGACTTGGCTGAAAAAAATGAACCAATCCATGTTTATGACACTTCTGGGCCTTATACTGACCCAACCAAATCAATTAACTTTAGAGATGGCATTGAATCTCTTCGAACTAACTGGATTGAAGAACGTGGCGACACGGAAGTGCTTGATGGTTTCAGTTCAAGTTATTGTAATGAGCGTCTTAAAGACAAGAAACTTGATGATTTAAGGTTTGAACATCTGAAGCCACCTAGGAGAGCTCAAAAAGGGAAAAATGTTACTCAAATGCACTATGCGAAGAAGGGCATCATTACACCAGAAATGGAGTTCATTGCAATTAGAGAAAATTGTCGTTTACAGGAATATAAAGATCAAATTGGCCAACATCAAGGTGAAAGTTTTGGAGCTGCAACCCCGGAAATAATAACACCTGAATTTGTTAGAGATGAGGTTGCTCGTGGGCGTGCGATTATTCCTAATAACATCAATCATCCTGAAACTGAGCCAATGATTGTTGGTCGAAACTTCTTGGTTAAAATTAATGGCAATATTGGTAACTCAGCGCTCGGTTCTTCAATTGATGAAGAGGTTGGAAAAATGGTTTGGGGTATCCGTTGGGGTGCCGATACAATTATGGATCTTTCGACGGGTAAAAATATTCATGAAACGCGTGAATGGATTATTCGAAACTCACCAGTACCTGTAGGAACTGTTCCTATTTATCAGGCCCTTGAAAAGGTCAAAGGTGTCGCAGAGGATTTGACTTGGGAAATATTCAGAGACACTTTAATTGAGCAAGCTGAACAAGGTGTTGACTACTTTACAATACATGCTGGCGTTAGACTTAAGTATGTTCCTTTGACTATGGACAGAGTTACTGGAATCGTTTCTCGTGGCGGCTCAATTATGGCTAAATGGTGCCTTGCTCACCACACTGAAAGCTTTCTTTATACCCACTTTGAAGATATTTGTGAAATCATGAAGGCTTACGACGTCACTTTTTCATTAGGCGATGGGCTACGACCAGGCTGCATAGCTGATGCCAATGACGAGGCTCAATTCGGTGAACTTGAAACACTCGGCGAGCTCACAAAAATTGCATGGAGGCATGATGTACAAACCTTTATTGAAGGACCAGGCCATGTCCCAATGCATATGATCAAAGAAAACATGGAAAAGCAATTAGAAGAGTGTGGTGAAGCGCCTTTTTATACTTTGGGTCCTCTGACAACTGATATAGCACCAGGCTACGACCATATTACATCTGCTATTGGTGCTGCACAGATCGGTTGGTATGGATGTGCAATGCTTTGCTATGTGACTCCTAAAGAGCACTTAGGCTTACCTAATCAAGATGATGTGAAGACAGGAATTATTACCTATAAGATTGCGGCGCATGCCGCAGATCTAGCAAAAGGACACCCTGGAGCACAGATACGTGACAACGCGCTTTCTAAGGCACGATTTGAGTTCAGATGGGAAGATCAATTTAATTTGTCCCTTGATCCTGATACTGCTAGAAGTTTTCATGACGAAACGCTGCCAAAACAGGCAGCTAAAACTGCCCATTTTTGCTCTATGTGTGGGCCCAAGTTCTGCTCAATGAAAATTTCTCAAGATATTAAAGGTTTGGATAGTGAGGAAATTAAAAAAATTCAAGAGATTCAACGTGAAATGGATAAAAAATCTGAAGAATTCTTGAAAAATGACAGTGAAATTTATCTAAAAGAAGGCGCTTAAGTTAGAGAGTTTTTTCAATGACAGTCTTATGAAATACTTTAACTTATATTAGGTATTATTAATTTCATCAAGCGGTCAATTGCGCCGCGATGTTTTTCAAGTAAGTTTTTCGCGTTTTCACCAAGTTTCTGTCTCTTGGGATCGTCCAAAAGTAGACTTGATATGGTTTTCATAAGGTCATCTGCATCGTCGACCTGAATTGCAGCGTCCTTTTCTAAGAGCAGCTGTGCAATCTGTTCAAAGTTAAACACACTTGGACCAAACAATATCGGTTTCGATGCAGCAGCTGCCTCCAGCATATTTTGCCCACCGGTATCTATAAGGCTGCCACCGATAAAAGCAATATCACAAACACTGTAATATGACAACAGCTCTCCCATACTGTCGCCGAGCAATACCTGAGTGTTTTCATCACACCTCAGTCCGTCAGATCGTCTTTTCACATCAAGACCACTGTCAACAATTAAATTATAAACTTCGTCGAAACGCTGAGGATGTCTTGGGATGATAATCATGAGTGCATCGAATTTGTCTTTAGTATTGACGTAGCTTTTTATAATTTTTTTCTCCTCCCCTTCACGCGTGCTTGCAAAAACAACAACACGTCTTTGACCAATCATTTGTTGTAATGATTGGGTTGTGTTGGGGTTATCTTTTTCGTTGCTGTCAAACTTAAGATTACCAACTGTGACAACCTTGTTTGGTGACACGCCAAGTGACAAAAAACGTTCACTTGAGTGCTCGTTTTGAGAAGCTATTAATGTCAACTGATTGAGCGTTTTTTGAACAAGATTGGAGAAAAATCTTTGATATTTACTGAACGAACGCTCTGATAGACGAGCATTGACAAGCACTACAGGTATTGCTTTTTTATTGAGATTGTTTATAAGATTGGGCCATATTTCCGTCTCTAGTAAAATGCAAGCAACGGGATTAATTTTTTTAATAAAAGGACCTACAATAAAGGGCAAATCAAAAGGGAAGAAGTAATGTATTACCCGGTCCTGGTAATGATTCCTTACTGCTTCAGCGCCAGTAATGGTAGTTGTGGTAATTGCCAGTCTGTGTTCAGGATAGATGTCTAATAATTGATCAATTAGTGACCTAGCTGCATTAAATTCTCCTACCGAGACGCAATGAACCCAGATCACCTTACTTGAGGTTTTAGTGACAAAGCCCAGCTGATTTTTGAGTTTAGCATTCCTGAAAGGGCTCTTTCGCTCTTTAGCTATTAGTTTAAGGATTGCTATTGGTAGACTAAGGTAAAGCAGTAATGTGTATATGAATCTGTTCATCTAATGCTTTTAATGGCCTATCTTTCGTTTTAAGGTTATATCGATTTGCATTATTTGTGCAGAGCTGTTGATAAGGAAAAAAAGGTATAATAATTGCCTGCTATTATAGCTTTTTCACGTAACTTTTATGGCGTCTATTTTGTTTTTTAGGTGCTTGTTAAGACTCCAAGTGGTCGAACAATAAATAAACTTAATTGAGATATTCTAACTATTGAACTGATGAAATTTGTAGACTCAGCAAGCGTTACAGTAGAGGCCGGAAAAGGTGGTGCGGGCTGCCTCAGTTTTCGTCGTGAAAAATACATCCCAGATGGTGGTCCCGATGGTGGCGATGGTGGTGACGGCGGGAGTATATTTTTCCGTGGTCAAGAAGGCTTAAATACGCTCAGTGAATTCCGCTATAAGCGCCTATATAGAGCCAAAAATGGACAACCTGGCATGGGTAGAGATAGGCGTGGAAAATCTTCAGATAACTTGTATGTTGAGGTTCCATTGGGAACCAAAGTAATTGACTTAGAGACTGATGAAGTGATTGGTGAAATTACTACTCATGAACAAGACCTTTTAGTTGCAAAGGGTGGTTTTCACGGTTTAGGCAATGCGCCCCTAGGCAAACCTCTCCAGGTACTCCTGGTGAAATCAGAGAGATAGGCTTGGAGATGAGTGTGATGGCAGATGTTGGACTTTTGGGCATGCCTAATGCTGGAAAGTCTAGCCTTATTAGGCAAATCTCTGGAGCTCGACCTAAGGTGGCAGATTATCCCTTTACCACATTGCACCCAAACCTAGGCGTTGTAAAAGCTGGTTCACAACATTTTGTGATGGCTGATATTCCTGGTTTAATAGAGAAAGCTAGCGAAGGTGCTGGTCTGGGCTTTGAATTTTTAAAGCACCTTTCAAGGGCAAGGATATTGTTACATGTTGTTGATATTTTGCCAACTGACGGTTCCAACCCGGTCGATAACTATTTAGCTATTGAGTCGGAGCTAAAGAAATTTGATGAAGAGCTTTTTACCAAACCTCGCATACTCGCTATCAACAAGGTTGATTTGATTGAAAAGGAGAATCTCGATAAGGTCATCAATAAGTTTGTGAAAAAGGTTAAATACAAAGGAAAAGCGTTTAACATATCGGCATTAAATGGCTTTGGTTGTAAGTCCTTGGTATTTGGATTATCTGAATTAATTGAGCGAGAAAATGATGAAAAATAAGTGTTGGGTTGTGAAGATTGGTTCTGCGCTATTGACTAACAATGGTAAGGGGATCGACAAACAATTAATTGCGAGATGGGTTGAACAAATTGTTGATCTACAAACCCAAAATATTGATATTATTCTGGTCTCGAGTGGATCAATTGTTGAGGGTATGAAACGTCTCGGCTGGACAGAAAAACCAAATGACATTCATAAGCTACAGGCAGCTGCCGCAGTTGGCCAAATGGGCTTGATTCAGGCTTATGAATATCTTTTTGCAAAGCACGACATTCATACAGCACAGGTACTCCTGACACAAGACAATTTAACCGACACTAATCGCTTTGAGAATATATCCTCGACATTAGAGAATTTATTAGAGTTTGGCACAGTCCCGGTTATCAATGAAAATGATACCGTTGCTACTGAAGAAATTAAGTTTGGAGATAATGACACCTTGGCTGCCCTTGTAGCGAACCTAATTAGTGCCGACAAACTCATCATTTTGACGGACCAGAAGGGTGTGTTTGATGACGATCCTCGCAACAATAGTGAAGCAAAATTGATTCATAAGATTCGTTTTGACGACAAAAAACTAGAACGAGTAGCCGGCAAAACCAGTGGCTCTCTAGGTTCTGGTGGAATGTACTCAAAAGTGATGGCTGCGAAGCAGGCGGCGGAATCAAAAACACCTACCCATATAGCTTGGGGAAGGGAAGAAGAGGTTTTAACTAGGATGCATTCAGGTGAACACATAGGAACAATAATTCATTGCTAGCATATATCGGTTTAGGCTCTAACTTAAAAGGACCAAAAGAGCAAATAGAGAAGGCTTTGAAGGTAATAAGTGAGGCTAAAGAGACGACATTGTTGTCGGTTTCAAGTTTTTACCAATCAAAACCATTACTGGATATGCCTGGACCAAATTACCTCAATGTAGTGTGTAAAATTGAAACTGACTTGAGTGCCCTTGATTTGTTAAACTTTTGTCAAGAGATTGAGGATAATCAGCACCGAGTAAGGGGGGTGAAGTGGGGTTCGAGAACGATTGATTTGGATATACTAGTATATGGTGAACAGGTTTTGGCAACCAAAAGACTGACCATTCCTCACCCAGAAATGATCAACCGGGCTTTTGTATTATTACCCTTGTTTGAAATTGAACCCGGATTAAAGCTACCTCTACTAGGGCCATTAAAAGGCTTACTAGAAAGAATTCAACCATCAGACGTTGAAAAGTTATGAAACATTCTGATTTAAATTTCTACAAAGAAAAAGGTGAAAAGATTACTTGCCTGACTGCTTACGACGCCTCAATAGCGAAATTAATTGATGATTGTGGAGTGGACGTCGTTCTGATCGGTGATTCTCTTGGTATGGTAATTCAAGGTTACAAGAATACACGCTCAGTTACTATGCAGGATATGCTATATCACACTGAGATTGTGGCAAATTCCTGTCAACAAGCACTCGTGATTGCAGATATGCCTTTTCAGAGTTATGACAGCAGTGAGTTGGCATTAACAAATGCTCAAAACTTAGTCAATGCAGGTGCAGATATGGTCAAAATTGAAGGTGGCCAAGAACACGAAGAGGTGTTCCGTGTTTTATCTTCAAATAATATCAATATTTGTGGACATTTAGGGCTCCAGCCGCAGAAGGTGACCGAATCAAGTGAATACAAAATACAAGGCAAGGACGAGAACTCAGCTGAGTTAATTTTGAGTGATGCTCTGTTACTTGAGTCTTTAGGTATTAGTTCACTTGTTCTGGAGTGTATACCAAGTGCCTTAGCGAAAGAAGTTAGCTTAAAACTTAACATTCCAACGATTGGAATCGGGGCAGGCAAGGACTGTGACGGTCAGGTTCTGGTTTGCTATGACATGCTCGGCATTACTCAAGGAAAATTACCTCGTTTTGTGCGTAATTTTGTGAGCACTGAAGGTACGATTCCTTTGGCAATCAGCGCCTTCGTCAAGGAAGTCAAAGCAGGAACATTCCCGTCAACTAGCGAGAGCTATTGATGCATATATTTGAGCAAATAGGTCCTCTTGAAGAGTACTTAAATAGTTGTCGTGAAGATGGTCGAAGTATAGCTCTAGTGCCAACAATGGGTGGTCTGCATGAGGGACACCTAAAACTAATCGACAAGGCAAAAGAGTGCTCTGATATGGTTGTGGTTAGTGTTTTTGTGAACCCAACCCAGTTCGCCGAAAATGAGGACTTTGAAGCTTACCCAAAAACCCTATCAGAGGACAAGAAACTTCTTGAAGCGATAAAAGTAGCCGTAATGTTTGTTCCCTTGGATAATCAAATCTATCCAGATGGCAGTTCACAAGACTACGAAGTCGGCGAAATGGGCAAAATACTGTGTGGCATCTCTCGACCAATACACTTCAATGGCGTTGCTCAGGTGGTAGCTAGATTATTTGATATTGTCAGACCTGATTATGCTGTGTTTGGTGAAAAAGATTACCAACAATTGCTGATCATTAACTCTCTAGTTGAAAGGCAAGGTATAAAAACAACTATTGTTTCTGTCCCAACTGTGAGAGATGAAGATGGCTTAGCGATAAGTACCAGAAACAATTACTTAAACTCTAAAGATAGGGCCAAAGCACCTCTTTTTTATCAACAACTTATTGCCACAAAAGCAGCAATACAGAGTGGTGATGATATATCAAGGGCCATTGAACAAGCTTTTGATGTTGAATATATTGAAGTTCTAAATGCAAATAACCTTACACAAATCACGACATCTTCTAGAAAAATTATTATAATATCTGCTGTGAAGTTGGGAGAAACTCGACTAATTGACAATATTGTATTCAGGAGGTTAGATGTTTAGTATTACAAAGGATGCTGAGATTTATGTTGCTGAACTTTTTGAGCAACAGGATGAAAAAGACCTAGGCTTGAAAGTGGACGTTGAAAAAGCGGGGACCCCTGTTGCCACAGTGACATTTAATTTTTGTATCGGTAATGATCTACCTGAAAGCTACAATGAGTACCCTTACAAGGGTTTTAGTGCCTATATTGATGACTCAAATAATGAATACTTGAAGGACTCCAAGGTTGCGATGAAAATAGATGGTGCGACCAAAAAGCTCACCATCACTGCACCGAACGCTAAGGGAGAGGCTCCTAAAGATGATGCTCCACTTGAAGAGAAGGTATTGTTTACAATAGTCACTGAAATTAACCCTAATCTGGCATCTCATGGAGGCTTCGTTGAATTAGTAGAGATTACTAAAAAGAACGAAGTGGTTCTCAACTTTGGTGGCGGCTGTCAAGGTTGTAGTTCTGTTGATTTAACCCTAAAATCGGGTGTAGAAACTCAACTCAAGGAACTCTACCCTGAGATTGTCGCAATACTAGATTCAACCGATCACTCCAACAAAGAGAACGCCTACATGTAGGTTTTTTTGTGTGTAGAGTTCTGCTCTAAGAGTTTCATGACAGTCCAGTGTTTCTTTAAAATACATTAAAAAAACAACTCTTGAAATTTATCAATCAATTTAGGGTGAGTGAGTGGAAAAAATAATTGTTTATACGCATTCAGACTGTCTAGCCAAAGATAATGGTCCAAATCACCCAGAAAGAAAAGAGCGCTTAGAAACTGTTCTTGAGTCAGTTAAGGAGCTGGATAGTCCTGATATAGTCATCAAAGAGGCGCCATTGGTGGCACATGA
>JYMV01020111.1_pt1 | contig 12506 bp, 10 predicted proteins | sample 338911 | NCBI WGS metagenome assembly JYMV01 (sample SAMN03354496, study PRJNA234377) | hydrothermal vent metagenome | biome: Deep sea; feature: Hydrothermal plumes at the Eastern Lau Spreading Center, Western Pacific Ocean; material: Seawater | place: Tonga | collected 2009 | depth 2000 m m | reverse complement strand
GAAGGGATGACTCTGGCTGAGATAAAATCTCAATTTCCCGATGAATACCCGAAGTACTTGGAGAAAAACCTCGATTACGCTCCCAAAGGCGGTGAGACCACCCGGGACGTGAGCGCGCGCATGGCCAAGATCATCGATGAGATAAAGTCCAACCACCTTAATGAGGCAGTGCTGTTGGTGAGCCATGGCGGCGCCCTCAGGGCAGCCATGGTTTCTTTGCTAAATATGCCTATTGAAGGGAATTGGTCGTTCGTGTTCGGCAACTGCGGGCTCACAACGGTCGACACATACGAAGACAACGCGGTGCTTCGTCACTTCAATGACACTTCCCACCTCAACGGCACAGTGCATCACGGTCTAGGGAGTTAACGAGATGCCTGTGGCGACAAGGTTGCTCTCCTAGATGGCTGGACAAGTGTTAATGGTCCAAGGCACCGCCTCCCACGTGGGGAAGAGCGTGATGGTATCGGCGCTCTGCCGCATCTTCCGCCAAGACGGTTTTCGGGTCGCTCCGTTCAAGGCCCAGAACATGTCTAACAACTCCTATGTGACGGCTGACGGCGGAGAGATCGGGCGTGCCCAGGCGGTCCAGGCCGACGCTGCCGGGGTTGAGGCCAGGGTAGAGATGAACCCGGTGCTGCTGAAACCCGAGGCCGACCACATCTCCCAGGTAGTTGTGATGGGGCGTCCATTGCTTACGGCCAAAGCCAGGGATTATTTCGGTCTCAAACCCCAGCTTTGGGAGGCCGTGCACACCTCGCTAGACGCTCTCCGTGAGGACTTCGACATCGTCATTGCCGAAGGCGCCGGCAGTCCCGCCGAGATCAACCTGAAGAAAAACGAGATCGTGAACATGCGAGTAGCGCGATATGCCGATGCTCCAGTCTTGCTCTGCGGCGATATCGACCGTGGCGGCGTGTTTGCGTTTTTAGTAGGCACATTGGAACTTTTGGAGCCTGAGGAACGGGAATTGATCAAGGGCTTCATCATCAACAAGTTTCGAGGCGACCCCAGCCTGCTGACGGACGGTATTACCTGGCTGGAGGAACGCACCGGCATCCCCGTGGCCGGGCTGGTCCACCACTACCGCGACATCCACATCCCGGAAGAAGACTCGGTGGCCCTAGACGACACTTCCCGGCCTGCCGCAGTCCAGCCGGCCTTGGACGTGGCCGTGCTCCAGCTTCCCCACATCGCCAACTTCGACGACTTTGACCCCTTGGCGCGGCATCCAGGCGTCGAGTTGAGATACGTAGACTCGCCAGCCCAACTGGGTCGGCCTGACCTGGTTATCATTCCAGGCACAAAAACCACGATTCCCGACCTGGCTTGGATGAACGAACGCGGACTGACCCAGGCCGTGAAAGAGCTGCACGCCAACGGAGCTGCGGTGATCGGGATCTGCGGCGGTTATCAAATGCTGGGCACAAATGTCAGTGACCCTGATCATATCGAGTCGTCGATCACTGAGCTGGACGGCCTGGGTTTGATGGATCTGGCGACAGTGTTTGAGGGCACCAAAGAGACCCACCGCATAAACGGAAAAGTCGTTGCGGCCACCGGTCTTTTGGCCGGAGCGGCCGGGATGCCGGTCAGCGGCTACGAGATACATATGGGAAGGACTGTGGGCCAGGGATTCACTCCCACATTCCTGATTGAAGACCGGGCCGATGTGGCCGTAACTGGAAGCGGCGATCCAGAGGGCGCCCTGGACGCGACTGGAAGCGTGCTGGGCACCTACATCCACGGGTTGTTCCATAACAGCGAACTGCGGGGAGCCATGTTGCAGGAATTGGCGCGGCGTAAGGGAGTTTCGCTTCCGGACGCGACCGCCGGCGTGGATCTGGACCGGGAATACGACAAATTGGCGGACTGGGTCCGCTCGAGTCTGGACATGGACCTGGTATACCGGTTATCCGGGCTCAGCCGCGACTATGACGCTGCCCGAGTCTCTACAATCTAATGGCATCCCGGCTTTTTTTGGTGCTGGGGGGTGTGAGGTCGGGGAAGAGCGCGTTCGCTGAGAGCAAAGTTGCGACGCTTAGCGAGGGTCCAATACTGTACGTAGCTACTGGTGTGGCGGTCGATGATGAGATGAAGGAACGCATCCGGCTCCACCGGGAGTCCAGGCCGCAGGAGTGGTCGACTCTGGAAGAGCCTACAAAATTGACGGAGAAACTGGCACCGATGCTCACCGGCGATGGAGCACCTGGGGCAGTGATCATCGACTCAATGGACGTGTGGGTGGCCAATCTGCTGATGGAAAACCAATCGGAGAATAAACATCCTCTAGAAGAGATCGTGACAACCGAGGCGGAGCAGCTTCTGAAATTGGTGGTTGATTCACCTCAAGCATTCGTCTTTGTCAGTAGCGAAGTGGGGTTGAGCTTAGTGCCGACGGAGCCGCTCGGACGCCGCTTCCAGGACCTCTTGGGGACGATCAATCAACGGATAGCAGCCGCAGCAACCGAGGTGTTCTTGGTAGTTGCGGGCCTACCCACGAAAATTAAATCCAACGACTAAAGCCGTAGGCGCGGAGTAAGGCTTTTTGGCCTCATCAACTGATAAATCATCAGAAGATTCAGAAGAAGGAGAAGTCAATAGGCTCCTGGGCAGCGCCACTGTGCGTGCGCCTGGAGTCTGCGGTGAGCTGGCACAGGGGGTGATCGAAGGGATCCACTTCCTGGTTACCTGCCCGGTGGATTTCTACTCCAGAGTAAAAGTCGATATCTATTCCGATGGTCCCGGCGTGGAAGCTCCCGAAGATTGTGACAAGGCCGCGGCCGCTGTTCGCCGCACACTCTTTCACCTGAAGAACGCCAAGGTCCGGGCTAAGTTGACCATCAACAATCCCATTCCTCGGGGTAAGGGCATGGCCAGTAGCAGCGCCGACCTGGCGGCCGCTATTGCCGCCACCGGTTTGGCCTTAGGCGAAGAGATATCTCCCTATCAGATCGCCCAGATTGCTTTATCCATCGAGCCCACCGACGGCATCATGATTCCAGGCGTGGCGCTTTTCGACCACCGGGCCGGGATCATCCGCGAGAGCTTGGGCCCGCCTCCTCCAATGGAGATTGTGGCCCTGGACCTGGGCGGCACTGTAGATACCGTACAGTTCAACATGGTCGACCGTTTCCAGCGCTGGCAGTCTGTCGATGAGCAAACGGGAGAGGCCCTACGCCTGCTACGGCAGGGTATCGAGGAACAGGATCCGGCATTGGTCGGCCGGGGCGCCAGTATCAGCGCCGAGGCTAGCCAGACGGTTCTTGCCAAACCTCGCCTGGCTGAGGTCAAGGAATTCGCAGAGTCGGTTGGCGCGGTTGGAGTGAACGTTGGCCATAGCGGCACCATCATGGGGGTGCTCTTGGACGCACGGGAGCGCCGCGGCAAATCGACCTATCACAAGGCCCTCTCGGCCTTCCCAGACGCCGAATCTGTGTACCATTTCCGGCTGCTGGGCGGCGGCGTGCAGCGGGTAGACGCCTAATCTTCACATAACGAAATAAAGGACCGTAATGGCAGAATACAAAGTAGCAGTCATTCCCGGCGACGGCGTGGGTTTGGAAGTAATCGACGAGGGCAGAAAAGCCCTTGAAGCCGTGGCATCCGTGACTGGCGACCTCAGCTTTCAATTCACAGAATTCCCATGGGGTTCCGAATTCTACCGTGAGACCGGGAAACTGATGCCCGACGACGGTATCGAGACCCTGAAGGCATTCGACACCATTCTGTTCGGCGCAGTGGGAGACCCAAATATCCCAGACCACATCACCCTGCACGGACTGCTGTTGCCCATGAGGCGGAGCTTCGATCAGGGCGTGTGCATCCGGCCTGCCTACCTCTACCCAGGCGTGGAGTCGCCGCTGTCAGGCAAAAAGGCCGGCGACATCGACATGGTCATCTTCCGCGAGAACACCGAGGGCGAGTACGCGCCGGTGGGCGGACGTCTTTATGCAGGCACGGCCCACGAAACGGTGGTGCAGACAAACATGTTTACGCGCCGTGGCACGGAGCGCATAATTCGCGCTGCCTTCGAGTACTGCGTGCGGCGCGACAAGAGGAAGAAGGTCACGTCTGTGACCAAGTCCAACGCCCAGTCGTTCGGAATGGTCTTCTGGGATGAGGTGTTCACGGAAGTGTCCGCCGATTTCCCTCAGATCGAGACTGAATCGCTGTTGGTCGACCGGGCCTGCATGGACTTTGTCCGCTGGCCTGAGGATTTCGACGTGGTTGTAGCCTCAAATCTCTTTGCAGACATCCTCTCGGACATCGCCGCGGTAGTCACGGGGAGCATGGGTCTTGCGCCCAGCGCCAACATCAATCCCGATCGAGAATATCCGTCGCTATTCGAACCGGTCCACGGCGCCGCCTTCGACATCATGGGCAAAGGGATAGCCAACCCTCTAGCGACAGTCTCCGCTGTGGCCATGATGCTGGACCACCTGGGAGAGCAGGAAGCGGCAGATCGGGTGGACAAGGCTGTGGCCCGCTGTCTGGAACAGAGAACAGTCCTAACCGTGGATCTGGGCGGCACCGCCTCCACATCAGAGATGGGCGACGAAGCAGCGCGGCTGATCCGCGAGGGGTAGTTCCTACGTTTTTTGAAGGGGTGTTGAATTGGCGATAGGTTGGGGGTTCATCGGTACCGGGAATTATCCCAATTCTCGAATCGCGCCGGCAGCGGCTTTGGCAGAAGACACGGCGATCATCGCAAGCTATAGCAGAGACCGAGGAAGGGCTGACGAGTTCGCAAGCAAGCATGGCGCTCTGGCCGCCTACACCTCGGTTGAAGGATTATTGGCGGATTCCAGAGTAGACGTCGTCTTTGTAGCCTCTCCCAACAATTTGCACGCTGCACACGTTAAATTGGCGGCAAAAGCCGGAAAACATGTTCTGGTGGAAAAACCCATGGCGACCACGGTCAATGACTGCATAGAAATGGTCAAAGCCTGCAAGGCCGGCGGCGTGAAACTGGGCGTCGGATTTCAACTCCGCTACCATCCGGGACACGTCGAGGCCAGCAGGTTGGTGCGGGAAGGCGGATTGGGTGTGGTGGCCCTGGCTCAGGTATTGCTGGGCTCAGGCGTGCGGGGACAAATCAAAGGTGACCCTCGGACAGGTCTGAGGGGATGGTGGGAGTCGCCGGAGATGGTCGGTAACTCCAGGTCTATGATCGGCACCGGCGTGCATTGCGTGGATGACCTTGAATTCATACTGGGGCAGACGGTGGTGGAAGTAGCTGCGATCACCGACGGCCAAACAGCGGAAACCCCGCTGGAGAACCTGGTCTCGTTGTCCTTGATGTTCAGCGGCGGCGCAATCGGGACGATGTGCTGTGGGAGCCGGATCCCAGACGCCATCAACGACCTAACGGTTTATGGAAGCGACGGGCGGATCTTGCTGAAAAACGCTGCCAACCCTTCATTGGGCGGCAGTCTAGAAGTAACGAGCGAGACCGGGAATTCTGAGGCGTCTTACGAGCCCGACCCGCTGGCGTTGGCGAAGTGGCAGATCGAGGGATTCAACAAAGCTATATCCCGGGACGAAGATCCGCGGGCATCGGGCCTGGACGGTCTCCGGTCGGTTCAGATCACCGAGGCGATGATCGAGTCTGTCAGAACGAAAAGAACGGTTAGGGTGGAACCGATCCTGACCTAGGGTAGATTGCCTAAGTCGACCCCAGCACCACGCCGACTATGCGTTTCTCGAGGATCTGTCCGAGTTGGATCACCTGATCCAGGCGGTCGTGGTCTCCGACGGCGCCGATGAAGACCACGCCCAAAAGACGGCCAACTCGGAAGTCCACCACCGTAGAGGAGATCAGGCCGTCGATTCCGCCCTGTAGCACGCGAAGGCCGACCGCTTCGTCGAAGAACCCAGTGGGCTCTAATCGGGTCGCGGACACCAATTGATGTCCCTGACCAACGCTCTCTCCGACCCGGTCCTCAAAGTCTTTTAGGAAGATGTCGTGCATCCAGCCGTGGACCGAGTCCGGACTATCGAATAGGTGCACTACCGAAGCCGCCATGAAGTCGAACCCATCGGACATGGCCATGGTGGACGTGGGGCCCAACTCCCGCATGACGCCCGTTACGCGCCCGGCTTGGGAGAATCTTTCGGCAGTGCTGCCATCAAATCCATTTTCGGCCAGCGTTTCGTTGTCCAGAGCCCCTTCGCGAATCACCTGATGACCTTGGAAAGCTTCGGGGAATCCAGCCTTTTCCAGGACCATCAAATCGAGGGCGGCCTCGCCGACGCTGTAGGTCGCCCGGTCAATAGAGGAACTTGTCAATCCGGTCTCCTGTTTCTTGGACGTGCCTGTAGGGCTGGTCTATTCGCAGGGCTGGTCTATTCGCCAACCGTTCAGGCTCGTATCGTAAATCTAGGGCTATTGAGGGCTAGCCGCAGACCATGGGATAGACGTGCAGATAACGAGAGCTCTCACCCGGGAGGACGCTCTTGGACCAATTGCTGCCGCCGTCCAGGCTGCTGTAAACCTCGCCGCTGTAGGCTGCGCAGTAGATGTGCTCCGGCGCACCTTTGTCGATGGCGATCGCCATCATTCGGCCAGGCACGGTCTCGCCCAAGTCCAGCCGGTCCCAGGTTTCGCCGACATCGCGGCTGCGGAAGAGGGCACCCTCCTGGACAGTGTCGGGAGGCGCGGCCCCGCCGCCGGCACCTGCTGCCAGGTAGATCGTCTTGGGGTCGTCAGGCGCAACGAGAAGGTCGCGGCAATAGGAACCGCCAGGGAACATCTCCTCCACCTGCACGTGCTCCCAGCGCTCGCCCTTGTCCCGGCTGCGGAACATGGCGGTCTGGGTGGCGATGTGCACGGTGCCGGGAGCGGCCGCGCTGACCTGGACTTTATGCAGATCAAGGGTGTTGTTCTTAAGATAGGGGCCGTCGATTATCGAGACCCAGGTTTCGCCTCCGTCACGGCTGGCCAAAAGGCCGCCAACCTCGATCGCGGCGTAGATGTCTTGGGTGTTGCTGGGGTCGAAGGACATTCCGATGACCCGTTTGCCCGTGGGGGGCATATAGGTCGTTATGTGCGGGTAGACCACTTGGCTGGTGTCCATCATCGTCCAGGTGTCGCCGCCGTCCTGGGAGCGGGAAACGGAGCAAGGGTCGTACCCGGCCAGAATCACATCCGGGTTTTCCGGATGGATGACCAGCGACCAAACTTCGTGGTTGGGGCCGGCATCGTTCAACGCCTCCCAGGTCTCGCCGCGGTCACGGGAGCGGAAGACGCCCTTGTCGGTCCCTGCGAAAACGACTGAGGGGTCGTCAGGCCGGATGGCTAGGGCCCGGACCTGGGCATTGTCCGGGAGTCCTTTGGATATGTCCTGCCACTGTTCTTCACCGTCGGCGCGGCGGACGATTCCACCCTCACCGATGTAATCGCCTTCACCGGCCAAGCCGACGTAAACGTATGTCTTGTGGTCTGAGGCTACCATGGTGTCCCTCCAGCCTTATTTCTCGTTAGTTTTAAGATACATGAATTCTTGGAATATTCAATCCCAGTGGTATATCGAGTCTGGACCGTTCGAAATAATCTGCTGCTATGGCGCAGCGCACCGGTCTGCGGTAGTATTTAACACGCCCAGAACAGGGAAATTTTTAGACCTAGCAACACTCATAAGGTATCAATGAAGAACAAGATCTTTGAAACGATGGATGCCGCTGTGGCCGACATACCCGACGGCGTCACGATACTCAGCCCAGGGTTCAGCGGCGTGGGCGTACCCAGGAACCTGCTCGCCGCGTTGAACCGCCAGGGAGCGAAGGGGCTCACCGGGGTCTCCAACAACGCTGGCACGGTAGACGAGAATGTGGACATTGGCACACTGGTCGAAGCCGGCCAGATGAAGAAGATGATCTGCGCCTTCACCGCCTCCACTCATCCGTCACAGGTCACCGCATTCACCCGCATGTACAACGACGACGAGATCGACGCCGAGTTGGTGCCTCAAGGAACATTGGCCGAGCGCCTGCGTTGTGCGGCCGCCGGTATCGGCGGGTTCTACACTCCAACCTCGGTTGGGACCGAACTGGCCGAGGGAAAAGAACATCGGGAGTTCAATGGCCGGATGCATGTTCTGGAATTGCCGCTGCCCGGCGATTACGGCCTGATCCGTGCGTGGAAAGCCGACACCGCCGGAAACTTGGTCTTCCGGTTGACCCAGCGAAATTTCAATCCGCTGATGGCTATGGCCGCCACGGTGACGATCGTTGAAGTTGAAGAGGAAATCGTGGAGGCAGGCGAACTCGACCCCGACCTGATCCACGTAGCCGGTATCTATGTGGACCGGCTGGTGCGAATCCCTGAGGACGGCATCTGGGTCTAAAAACCAATCCTAAGCTGACCACTCAAAACTAATGGCAGACAGCTTACTTCCGGAGATTAATAATGGCGGAAAAAGTGAAACTGGAACGTCAGGCGATGTGTGACCGGCTGGCCATGGAATTTCAGGACGGCTGGATCGTTAACCTGGGAGTCGGCATGCCCACCCTGTGTTCCAACTACGAAGACAGCAGTCGAGAGATCATCAATCACGCCGAGAACGGAGTGGTTGGTTACGGGCCGCTGGCCAAGGCAGGCGAAGAAGACCGGCACCTGGTGAATGCGGGCGGACAGAAGGTTACGTCGCTGCCGGGCATGGCCTGTGTGCATCACGCAGATTCATTCATGATGATTCGTGGCGGCATGATCGACGTCACCGTGATGGGCGCCTACGAGGTTGCTGAGAACGGCGACTTTGCCAACTGGCGCATACCCAGCCGCAAGGGCGGCGGCATCGGCGGGGCCATGGACCTGGCCGCAGGCGCCAAACGGGTTTTCATCGCCATGGAGCACACCACTCGCGACGGTGGGCACAAACTACTGAATAAGTGCACCCTGCCCATCACCGCCCCCGGCGTGGTGAAGATGTTGGTTACCGACTTGGGCCTCTTTGAGATCACGCCGGAAGGCTTCAAACTGGTCGAGCATGCGCCAGGCTGGAGCCCCGAAGAGATCCAGGAACAAACTGAAGCCAAGCTCATCATCGCCGACGATCTGAAAGAGTTCCGGTTCAAGGCCTAACCTGAGAGCTACTCCTATCCCTACTCAGCTATAAATGAGTCTAAAACGTATTCGAACGTATCTTTCAAATTCTCATGTTCGCCTCCGATTGCCTGGGCAATAAGCGTAATAACCCGACCGGACCCGTCAATCACCATTTGATAGGTTGGCCGGACCAGACCGTTTCTCAGCCTCCACAGGACGCAAGTAAGAAAACCAAAACTCCGGTTAGAATCCAGATGGTAAGTGCGCCCTCTCCTCAAATTGCGGTCATAGGACATAGCCAAGGTGATAACCGGGTCTCACAGTATTCGGTAACCACTAATTTGGGAATACTATACTAGCTAGGTCTAAAAAAAGTCCGTCCCGCCGTTGATGTGTAGGGTCTGGCCGGTCATGAAGCCGCATTCGTCGGTGATCAGGAAAAGGGCGGCCGAGGCTATGTCGTCCACCGAGCCCAGGCGTCCCACCGGGATGTCCGCCGTATCGCGCATCCCGCCTTGGGGATACCAGGAAAGGTCACGGGTCGTATCGATGCGGCCTGGAGATATGACGTTCACCCGGATGTTCTTGGGCGCAAACTCTGAGGCTAATCCCCTGGCCAGCCCGATCACTCCCATCTTGGCGGCGGAAACGTGGGAGCGTTGGGCCGTCCCTTTGAAAGCGCCGTCCCCGGTGAAGAACACCACTCTCCCGTACTCGTTCTTGACCATGTTGGGAATCGCCGCATGAGCTACGTGAAATGCCCCGTCCAGCACCACACCCCTAACCCGCTGCCATTCGTCCAATGTCACATCCGTGAACGGCTCGTGTGGCCTGATGGCGGCGTTGCTGACTAGGATGTCCACGCCACCAAACTGCTCCGCGGTGGCGGCGAACATGTTAGTCACCTGTTGGTGGTCTGAAACGTCGGCGATAAACGGCAGGGCTTCCACTCCCAATTCGCGGGCTTCGGCAGCCACCGAATCGGCTTCTTCCTGGTTGCTCCGGGCATTCACCACAACATTGGCGCCCTCTTCGGCCAGCTTTAGGATGATGGCCCGGCCGATGTTCCTGCCGGAGCCGGTGACCAAGGCTGTTTTGCCTTCCAATCGCTTCCCTTCCGAGCGTTGCATGATTGGACCTCTGATTGGATTCTGATCTGAGGACCTCAGGCGTGCCTGCAGACGGCCTCTAATCGGTGGGCGAGATTATAGCATGGGGTTAGGTCCGTACTCTCTCGTAATCCGTATTCCCATGGAACGTCGTATAATCCAAAGCTGTTATGCAGATAATCAATTTTCGCCAAACGTTATCCACACCGAGTCCGGTGCTGGGACCGAACTCTGAATCTAGGAAGCCGGCGCGTTCCGGGAACCCGGAGGCCTGCTAAGCTTCATGCAGCTTTTGTCCCTGGTAACCTGGTTGTTGCGCCGCCGGCTGAGCCAATCCTGGCCGTTGCTGGCGGTCACTTCGTTCGGCATCTTGGCTTCGGTGACTATCATGTCCACCGGCGCCCTATACTCCCGTGCATTGGGAGAGGCTGGGCTGCGCCACTCTATTTCGTCATTCAGTCCTGAGGTCCACAACGCCCAGATAACGGCCCAAAACCGGCCCTTGGGGCGGTCCGACTACCTCCCATTGGAAGCCCTGGTTGAAAAATCCTCCAACGATCGCCTGGGGGAGATGCTGCTCAGCTCCGAACGCTTTGGCCGGACCCAGGTGAACCTACCTCTGCTGACCACGCCTACCACACCCATCCTCGGCTCGCCGTCCGGCCGTCCGTTCTTCCTCACCGGCTTCGAAGAACACTCAACCCTCACGCAAGGCCGTTGGCCAGTTAGCAGATCGCTCCAAGACTTGGCGGATGATCAGGCCATCGAGATTGTCCTTGGGTCCGAGTCCTCCCGCCAACTGAGTTATTTAGTTGGAGACGAGATATTCTTGGTCCCTAGCCGTGCGTCGTCCGACCGCATTCCCTTCGAAGTGGTGGGCGTGGCCAACCCCATCGACGCCGACGAAGAATACTGGATGGACAACACAGGCTATTTTGAGCTTGGCTCGGTTGGCGAGTCAGTGGTTGTCCCGATCTACATGACCGAGGACGATTTCTTCCAAGGGATAGGCGCGCGCTACACGACTTTGGTGGGTGACTTCGGATTTTTTCTGTTCTTGGACGCCGGGTACCTGACCGTAGGCAACGCGAAAGAGATGAAACAGCAGATTGTCGGCCTTGAGACCGACCTGAACAAAAAATACCCCCGCACCCTGGTGCTAACCCGGCTAGGACTGACTGTTGAAGAATTTGATCGGGCGCTCACACTGGCCAGGATTCCATTGTTGCTGTACCTCTCCTTGGTCGTGGTGGTCGTCCTCTATTTCCTGGCCCTAATCACTGGGACCCTGGGCCGGAGCCAGGCCGAGGAAGCCGGACTGCTCCGCAGCCGTGGCGCCAGCGTGTTTCAAGTGAGCGGTGTGCTGGCCATGGCTGAGGCGGCAGTGGTCCTTGCGGCCTTGGTCGTGGGCCCGTTCTTGGCCTGGGCGATCGTCAAAACCCTGCTTTTGGACACCATAAATCCGGGTGGGGAGTTCTCCACAGGCATACCTCTGGGACTGTCCGGGGATATGTTCTGGATGGGTGCTTTGGGAGGGGGAATGGCCTTGGTGGTGTTACTGGCCACCGCCGCAGGCCGGGCCAGGATGGGCACGCTCGAGACGTTGCTGTCCAGGACCAGACCGCCGACGGTACCATTCCTGCACCGCTACTATCTGGACATTTTAGCCGTGCTAACGGTGGCCGTGATCTGGTTCCAGGTGCGTGGCCGGGACGGCTTTGTGGCCGAGGGTCTCGCTTCCAAGGGAATCAGCGTCGACCCGACCTTGGTGATTGGGCCGGTGATGGGTCTTTTTGCCGCGGCTGTTTTGCTGCTGCGGGTGTTGCCGCTGGTTGTGCGGTTCTTAGCCTGGGCAGGAACATGGACCGGGGCCGCCTGGTTCCAGTTCTCGCTGGTGCGGTTGGCCCGAGACCCCATACCCCACGGCTCGCTGGCGGTGATCCTGATGCTGGCGGCTGCCTTGGGGGTCTTTGGAGCTACTTTCCAGTCCAGCCTGTCTCAAGGCCAAAGCGACCAGGCCCGCTACAAGATCGGCGGAAACATGGTGTTGCGGGGACCAGCCCTGCATGATGACTCCCCAGAGAAACTGAGAAAGATACCAGGAGTGACTGCGGTCAGCGCCATACTCCGCGACTCGGTTACCCTCGTTGACAGCGCGCTCGGCCGGTCTGTTGATATGTTAGCGGTAGACCCCAATTCCCTGGAAAAAACCGCCTTCTTCAGGGACGATTTCTATCCTGGCGGTTTGCCAGGGCTCAGCAAAGAGCTTCGGCCCAGGCCATTTTCGGGCAGTTTTTCCGGCGCAGGCGTTCTTTTGCCAGAGGACACTATGTCTCTGGGAGTGTGGG
>JYMV01045423.1_pt1 | contig 12507 bp, 10 predicted proteins | sample 338911 | NCBI WGS metagenome assembly JYMV01 (sample SAMN03354496, study PRJNA234377) | hydrothermal vent metagenome | biome: Deep sea; feature: Hydrothermal plumes at the Eastern Lau Spreading Center, Western Pacific Ocean; material: Seawater | place: Tonga | collected 2009 | depth 2000 m m | reverse complement strand
TCGAGGTTTTACTTAACGCTGCCGGGATATTAGTAATGCCCTTCTTGGAACGAGTAGCGGTTACCTCTAAAACCGGTAGAGCTTCATCGGCATGGGATTCTTTCTGAAGAGAACTTTGAGCAATGGACCACTCAGCGTTCAAGAGCAGGCTTGCGAAAATAATTCCATAAATTAGCATAGGTCTATAAGTGTTGAGCAGAAACAGAACGCCAGAGGAGGATTTGGGTGCGCAAAAGTGTGCAAGCAGGAATAATGTTGAATTATCAATCGTTTAACTATTTTAAAAACAAGTGACCCCACGGGGAATCGAACTCCGCTTGGTCTAAAAGTTGGTCTGCTGTGGTCTAATACAAATATCACCCATTAACATTTCTCCAATGTAAGGCTTGAGTGCGTCAATGTATTCTTCATCATCTTCAAGAGTTTTCTTTTTGCACATTTCAAGATGACGATCCGCACACTCATTAAAAGTTGCCTGCTTATTGTTTTTACTCTTTTGCTTTTCTTCTAACTCAACAATAAACTTAGAAAGAATTAATTTCTCTATGTGAATATTTCTAAAAAGGACCATGGAAATTCGCGTGCTCTCTGGGAAGGGAATCTGTTCCTACCATCTTTTTAGTTCTGGCTTTCATTAATGCCTCTGCTGATTCAATCAGATCTTTTACTCCTGGGTAGTATCTTTTTTCTAAAGCGGGACTGCATGGGGTGCTTTCATTCGGTAAAGCGATCCTTTTAATAGGACCCTCCAATAAATTGAACGCTTGTTCATATATTTTTGAGCAAATCTCTGCGGAAATCCCGTAGTTTTCCCATCCAGTGTCGGCAACAATGACCCGCCTAGTTTTATAGACCGACGTGAGGATGGTATCCATATCAAGCGGAGATGTAGACCGTGGGTCTACCACTTCGACGTCGATTCCCTCCTCCTCCAAAACTTTGGCGGCTGCTAGAGCTTCCTTAACCATATAGGAAAAAGCCACAATAGTGACATTCTTACCAGACCGGACAACTTGTCCTTTTCCCAAGGGAACAGTGTAGGAATCATAAGGGACATGAGTTGTTGTTTCATAAAGGAGCCGATGCTCTATAAGGATCACCGGATCGGCATCATTAATCGCTGCAAGCAATAATCCCTTCGCATCGTAGGCGGACGCAGGGAGAGCGATTTTAAGTCCAGGAATATGGGAAAACAGGGATTGCAAGCTTTGTGAGTGCTGGGCTGCCTGCCCCCAACCCCGCCCGACAATAGCTCTAATCACCAGAGGGCAGTTCAATCTCCCCCCACTCATAAATTTCCACTTGGCTCCATGGTTCACAATTTGATCCATGGCGAGCAACAAAAAATCATTACGGGCGTGAACCATAACCGGGCGTTTACCCATAATAGCGGAACCTATTCCAATGCCAGTAATGGCGTTCTCGGACAGGGGAACGCTCATCACGCGATCTTCGCCAAATCGGCGGGCGGCAGCAATTGTGGTCCCGAATATCCCCTCAGCGTCGGCGACCCCGCAACCCATCACATATACATCAGGGTTCTTTTCCATACCCTGGAGCAAGGCTTCGTTAAGCGCCTCGCTATATTTTAAAATTCGCTGATTCTTCACAGAGCCATCTCCGGAAAAAGACTTCTTTTCGCCTCTTTGAAGGCGCTTTCGATTTCCCTTTGAATTTGGATTCTGATCTTGTTCAAATCGTCCATCGTACAACCGCCTTCTTTAATACATTTTTCTTCAAACCATTCCACTGGGCAGGTCTCGTAACCGGAACCCCACAGCTTTTCCTGTTGAGAAAATACAACGGAGTTGGGTTTGGGACCCACATGGTTCATCGCGCGATAAGTCCTAGCTTCAATTAACGTCGGCCCTTCCCCTCTTCTGGCACTTTCTACTGCTTGTAGCGTGACACAGTAAATTTGGAGAAGGTTATGACCCTCCACCATCTTACCGGGAATCCCGTAGATTTCTCCGTGTTGATGCAAATTATCCCGACATCGACGAGCTGACATATGGGATGCAGTAGCTAGGTAGTTGTTCTCGCAAACGAATATCAGAGGAAGGCGGTGCAAAGCTGCAAAATTCAAAGTTTCATGAAATACTCCTTCTTCACTGGCACCATCACCAAAAAAAGCTACCGCAATTCGGGAATTATGAGATTGCTTAAAAGACAGTGCTGCGCCAGCTGCAAGGGGTATGGAACCTCCGACAATAGCTGAAGAGCCCATTATCCCAACGCGTTCGTCGACCAAGTGCATGGAACCCCCATACCCTCCCGCACAACCGTTTTCTTTACCGTAGAGTTCGGCAATCATTTCATTGAGGTCACCCCCCTTAGCCAAATAATGGCTGTGGCATCGATGTGTGCTGAAAATCACATCGTCACTATTAAGGTTCGCGCAGACTCCAACCGCAACAGACTCCTGCCCGATCGATAGATGAACAGGACAACGCATTTCCTGCCTTGAATACTCAGAGGCGATAGCTTCCTCGGTCATCCTGACTTTTACAAGTTGGTAATAAAGGTCTTTAAACCATTGAGGGTCGGTCATATAAAATTGACATGCTCCACTGGATGTTTCAAGTCCCATAAATAACGGTTGGCCTCATCCATCCGGCAATTGACTCTGCAGTCCTTGATGTTAAGTTCATTTTCAACATAATCAATATTTTTACTGCGAGTTTCTCCCAGCCAGATTTCCTGAAAGCTTTTTTCCATAATATTCCCGTAGTTGAACCGAGAGTCTTGTAGGTAAGCACTGCATCCATAAACCGAACCATCCGCCATCACGTAAGCCCAGAAATAAGGAGTTGCTTGACAACGAGAATAAGGTTGAATCTGATTAAGTTTGGTCATTGTGTTTTTCCTTAAAACCACGGAAAAGGATTCATCGTTAAACCTTTCCAATTCTTGATTCAAGTCACGAAACCTTCCGTAATCAATAGCTTCATAAATTCTGGTAATACTTGATCGGTGTTGAGAATAGGGTTTGATCACCAGATAATCACAACCAGTCTCTTTAATTATTTGAGCTAGAGTGACGACTTCATCGAAATTATCAGGAAGAAGCAGCATTTGGGATCCGAGGGTACATTCCCAGCCCATTTCCTTGCGAATTTTGGCTGCAACAGTAAGATTGTTGATTGCAAGGTTGAAATCCTGTTCACGAGTTCCATGGATTCGCGCATAGGTTTGAGGAGTGCCCGCATTGATGCTAACCTTGATCCAGGTGATGGAGCCCAACGCTTCCCGCGCCCATTTTTCCGTTAATGGAATAGCATTAGTGGTAACTGCCACATCTATTCCAATTTCACGTGTTTTCTGAATGATAGCGGGCAGATCATTGTGAAGTAGAGGCTCCCCTTCTCCAGCAAACATAACACTGCGTACCCCAAGTTGGCCCATTTCCACCAGTCGGGCCATAAGGATTTCGGAATCTAGGAACCGGTTTTGGTAACCTATATAATCAACTGCGCAAAAATTACAACGGTGATTACAGGCCCCAGCCGGCGAAATTTCCACATAGATGGGATAGACCGTCCGCTGTTCCAGCCAGTCATTGACCCTAGAAAGATGGTAGTTTAGTTTATGTCCGTCAATTTTGTATTTATCCATTATATTGGTGCTGTGTTTCGATCAACTGCGGTTTTCTCGGCAAATTGAATGTCAACCGACGTATAACCATACGCCTGTAGGTGATCGGTTTTGATTTTTACATCGCACTCACTACACATTCCATAAAAATTACAAGGCCGGTATTGGTCCGAAAAGGTGGCATCTGGATTGAGCAGGTGCCCTATGGAGCAGTCGAGTCTCTGGTGATACAAGTCGGAATGGCATCTATACAGGTGGCCGGTGGGGCCAATGGGAACTACTGTGTTTTTACAAAGTACCTCGTCCTCCACGACTCTTCCTTGAACTGCATCGGGATAAAGGTAGGTCCCATACATTTTGTTTTGATACCATCCAAGATAGTCTTTTAACCTGAACACGATTTTATGTTGATCTGCTAAAATACGTATTTTTTCCGTTTCCTCCGGGTAACCCGGATGATCAATGTGATACAAACCAATGCTGATTACTTCCTGAAGTTCGGCGATTCTGGAAATCAGTTCTCTGTAGTTGTTTTGTCCCTTATGGTAACTGACTCGAATAGTAGGATACGGAGCAGTCCTTTTATTCCACTCCAAAGTTGAAAGGGATTTAAACTTCTTCAAGGTAACGTTCTTAGGAAGAGCCGTCAGGATATCTATGGGATGTTTGACCGATTCAAGGATCTTCCAAATACCAGGGTGAAGGAAAGGCTCCCCTCCCTGGAGAGTCAGTGGAACGCCATCGCCCAACTTCAACCTATTAAGCCCAACAATCCATTGATATGCATTGAGTTCTTTACCAAGGGAAAAATTATTGATGAAGTTGACGTCATTATGATTGGTTATGCAGTAATCACACGAAAGAAAACAGCGATTAGTCAGATAAACCCCAACGTAATCATAATGGTAAGGTATTTCTATATTTTTGAATTGATCCGGCATAGTCTCTTTGAAAAAATATTTTTATCGCACTATTCAAATACCCAAAAGAGGTTATTAGGTACTCATAGTTTTCTCTGAAACCAACATGGATTCTATCTGCTCCAACACCATGTCATCAGAAATGAAGTCCATACAGAACAGCTCATTACTGCATTCGGGACTGAGACAGGGCATACAATCAAAATTAGATTGCGGGAGGACGATTTTCCCTTGTCCGTACAAATAAACCTCACCGGGATGGGTGGGTCCGTAAAGAACAATGATTTTCTTATTAAGGGCGAGCCCTATATGCACACCTAAGCTATCTGATGTTACAAGTAGATGGCATGAATTTATCCAGTCTATGTATTGATAGAGACAATCCAGCCCCATCTGCCAAGAATAGGAATATTGCCAATCCAGTTTTTTGGCTAAAGCTTTCCAATTGGACTTCGACCAAGCCTTGGTCGGATAGGTTTGTCCAACAGACCAATTCAAACCAACATCGTATTTGACTTTCGTCTTTGGCGTATACCCCAGAATATATTTTTCACCGTTCCATGTATGGTCCATCATTTCATACAAGGCTTCCTGCCAGTTCTTTTTATGAAATCTTTTTTTGTTGATACTCTGAGTGATCGAATGCACGTCATCTGAACAATCGTAAGCTAGAACCTCCCCTTTTTCTTCGTCTAATCTGAAACCAAACCGCCTCCATGCTTTTACGGAGTCTGCCAGAGCGCACAATCCTGGAACTTTTTCAAAATTGATTACCGTATCAAACTTTTCCCTTTGAAGCTGAAGAACAGAGTTCAAGTTATATATAAGAATTCGATCTATATAAGGGTTTCCATGAAGCAACTTGAAAGCATGTTCATCCACAAGCCATGTAACATGATTGTCTTTAAGAAGATGTAAAATGACCGTGGTCCTCAGAACATCTCCCAGAGATGATTTATAGGAAATATTCTTATCGAGAGTCTCCGAGTAACCTGTTTTGATAATTAAAGTCTTATTTTTCTTCTTCATGAAAAATAACCTATATAAACAAAAATCTGATATCTGCGAACCCCGCGTTTTTCAAAATGGGCGACCTTAGAAAATCCAGCCAAGTCTATTACTTTTTCGGTTTGGTTTTATAAACTCTTTAGCGTGATCTCCCTCTCGTCAGGGTTTCTAGTGAGATAAACAACTGATCATAAACCATTGGAGTACTTCTGTTTGCAAAAACCTTATGGGTGAAGTTAAACCAATACCCCGCTTCATCCTCGTGCAGAGGTGTCAAATTGGCATAAAAAAAAATCATCTCCAAGGTTCCCGCATATATAAAAGCTAAAAAGCGGAGTAAATTTTTGTAACTTTGAATTTAGGAGCTCGTTTTGTGGAAAATCTGAAGAAATAGATTGAACCATGAAATATTTGAGGAAGTGATAAGGAAGACTCTCATAGACTAGTCATTTAGTGTTAAAACTTTAGCAAACCACTCCTTCCACTGTCAACATAATATATTGATAATCAATAAGTTACACTGTAAAATAAGGGACTTAACTAAAAGGTTGTTGTCCAAAATCAGGTAAAACAGAAATTGGAAAAGCCCAGTTAGAGCACCGCACAGAATTTATGTTTTTCTAGCAACAAGACGATATATACATGAAATACTTTGCCACTCTAACTGAGACCTCTCAATGCATAAACCCACCCGCAACCTGAATCGCTTCGGAAAAGAAATAATCACAAATATACCGGTAGACGCTCCCATGGTTCCTAATGCAGGCCATCGGTTAAGAACTTCTACCCAAGTGGTTGACCGAAAAAAAGTGATGCCGCATAGCGTGAATAAATTAGCTCAGCCCTTAGATTCCAAATCTTTGACCATGCGACAAGGTCAAAGTATGGAGTTTGTAGAATTTGAAGATGAGGTTGGTATCATCCGCAAAGATAAAAATATTTCTGAAAAAACTGTTGACGAGAAGCCCAATACTTTTACAGGACCTAGTTACCGCAATAAGCCGGAAAGGTTTCGGTTTGACGGACATAAGATGCTCCATCATCTAGATCGAATCGCAGCTTGGCAAAACGGAGAGCGTTTCGCCCCTATTCATATTGATATGGGGTTGACCAAATTCTGCAACACCGCATGTCTTTATTGTTACGCAGTAATACAGAACATGTCCAAGGGAACCATGATCGGTCAGGATTCTCTATTACGATTTATAGAAGACTGTGGTCGCCTTGAAGTTCGTTCTATCGGTTTTATCGGAGACGGCGAACCCACGCTCAACCCGGCTGTTTATGATGCTGCGGTATTGGCAGGAAAGCAGGGAATTGATTTATCGATGGCTACGAATGGGATTCTGTTAGATATGGATAGAGCGCACGATCTTCTTAAAAATATGGCGTGGATTCGGTTCAATTTATCCGCGGGAGAACCCGATGGGTTTCAGAGAGTTCACCAGTCAAACCCAAAAAACTTCAACCTACTTTTAGAAAAAATACAAGAACTCGTTCGAATTAAAAAGGAGTTTGGATACCGATGCACCTTGGGCCTACAAATGGTTCTTATTCCAGAGTGCTTCGATCAGGTCCTCCCTGAGGCTAATTTAGGAGCTGAATTGGGAGTTGATTATTTTGTCATCAAGCATTGTTCTGATTCTGAATATAAAGAAATTGGGGTCAATTATCAGGAATATTCGAACGTGGAAAACATTCTTAAAGAGGCAGAAACTTATACCAATAGAAACTATGTTGTTCAGGTGAAATGGGACAAGATCAAAGCCGCGGGAGAATCGGCACTGTATAAGGATGGTTTTCGTAAATACGACGTATGCCACGGGACACCTTTTTTAATACAAATTTCTGGGAACGGCAAAGTATATCCATGCGGTCCTTTCTTCAACAAAGAACGTTTTTTTATCGGCGATATCCATGAGCATTCATTCTTTGATATGGTGATGAGCGATCGTTACTGGGAGGTGCACCGGGACATCACTGCATCAGTAGATGTTCATAAGGACTGCGCAATAGGATGTAGGCAGGATTACATCAACAAGTTCCTGTGGGATTTGAAAACCCCCCCTGAACACATAAATTTCATTTGACTTTGAAAATAAAGTGAATCGAACGATATAAAAAATATATCATCCTAAAATGGGCACATTGAAAAAATCACAATTTGCTTTATCCTCATCAACTTCCATGCACGGAAGTACAAAGTCGGTAACTACACTAATTTCCGCCTTAGATGAGGAATGCAACATTGACAACACTTACCGTAAAGTCAAGTCGGCCCTAACCGGGATGAACATCGACCACCAGATAGTTCTAATCAATGACGGTAGTCATGATAGAACGATGGAAATCATGAACTTGATTCAGAAGCAAGATCCCAAGGTGCAGGTCATCCATCATCACACCCCGCGGGGTATAGGGTTTGGATATAAGGAAGGAATTCGTAAATCAACAAAAGAGTATTTTATGTACCTTCCAGGGGATGATGATTTTGAAGAAAATTCCATCAGAACCGTACTTGAACAAATGGGAAAAAGCGACATTGTTATTCCCTATCATGTGAATCAAGAAGTACGAACTGCCCAAAGAAAAGCATTATCCGGATGCTATACGGCTCTACTTAACCTGTGCTTCGGGCTTAGAATAAAATATTTTAACAGTATCGTTTTGCATAAAACCCGATTTCTCCGGGCTCTGACGATCCACTCCGACAAGTTCACTTACCAGTCAGAAATAATCATTAAGCTAGTAAAAATGTACAAGTGCAACTTTACTCATATTGGCATATCTATTAACGAGCGTGCAAGTGGAGAGTCTAAAGCTGTAAACCTAAAAAATTTCATTGATGTAGGCATTTTTTTCCTCCTTATGTGTTATGAAGTCTATGGTTCCTTGTTCGCACGGCGTGAAGACTTGTCAATTACAGTAAAAGGAGAAGTTTAACACCACGCTAGTTTAATTTCTAAGCCAGTGATGTAAGTATTAATCGCAAATCCGGCTCCATCGAATATCTTAAAAACCGTAACACACACTTTTCTCGTATGATGAAATCCACTTCGCTTATATGATTTAAAGCTTAAATTGAATAACTTAATGCCTTTGCAGTCTAATCGCTGCCTATGAGTAACACACCATACAAAGATCAGGACCTGATCAAGAATTTATCTGTGACCAAATCAAAAATTATTGCATTTGTTATACCGCCATCCCCTAATCATCGTAGGATCACGCGGCAGATTGACTGCTGCCACGAGTCAAAAGCCGACTATTTATGGCAGCCGTACGATTTCATCATTATGTCATCTTTGGCCGCCGATGAAGATCGGGTAATTCTTATTGATGGTACAGCTGATCGTCTCGATGACGAAACTTTTTTTCGGCGGGTTAGAGCACTTAAATCCACAGCTAGCATTGTCATTTTCGCAGTTGGCAGCGCTGCGTGGAGCTCAGATTACAACTACCTGAAACAGGTCCACACTATTATAAGGACGACACCATTGTTTGTGATTGGCGACCTTCTCCTAGAGGATTTCTACGCAAAACTTATCTTAAAGGATTGTGAAGGGATCATTTACAAACCGCATTATGCAAATTTTGATGCCATGGCAGATTTCAGGCGTGGTAGTGATACTATCTTAGATGGAATTTGTACTAACGAAAACTCTGTTGGAGTCTCAGGAAGTAAAAGCAAACTTTCTCACGCAACCATTGGTATACCACGTCATGAGGTTTTTCGACGCAAGAACTATCGATTCCCGTTCGCCAAGCACTTTGAGTACGCGATCGTTACGGCAACTTGGGGTTGCCGCTTTACCTGCTCCTATTGCACCGATGGAAACATTTCACCAATCGCTCGAAACCACAAAGAAATCCTAGACGAACTCACTTATATAAATGCGCTGGGAATCAAAGAGCTTTTCTTTTCTGATAAAGTATTTGGAGACCCAATCAAGGACCGCCTTTTATTACTAGACGGGATGAAACGTTTTAACTTTTCGTGGACAGCTTATTTTCATCCTGCGCTTTACAAACCGGAACTGCTTAACGCAATGCACTCGGCGGGTTGCCATACAATTATAACTGGCATTGATTCAGCTGATCTCGCCTCCCTAAAGCAATACAACCGAACCGTCACTGAATCCATGGTGTCAAATTTACTCAACCACGCTAATCGCCTAGGAATGAATATTTGTGCTGACTTCATTTTAGGCCTAGAGCACGAAGACCGGTTCGCTGCCGAAAGAACAATAGAGTTTGCGTTAGCGTTACCAATTGACTTTGCGTCATTCAATATTGCGGCACCGCTTCCAGGATCCTCAATTCGCGAGCAAGCAGTAAAAAATGGGGAACTAACGGTTGGCGAGGAGGACTATGACACACTTGGCCGCGGCCGAGTCCTAGGCAATCAGCATTTATCGATGGGAGCTCTTTTAAAACTTCGTAATAGCGCAGTACGTCGTTTCTATTTGCGACCCAGTTATATATGGAGACGCCTGAAGAGAACAACATCGTTCGAGCACTTTCGAGTACAATACAGCCAGATGCGCGCACTCTTGGTCAAGGCGCTCTAAAAACAATATTTTGGCCTACCCAGAAAACGTGAATTTGGTGATCTTAGAATTACGTAATTGTGTTCTTGTCCACCATCGCCTCTTTTTATGATAGTGGCTACCAAATTTTGAATAAAATTGAATCTGCAATACGAGTCTCATGCAACTAGAATTAAGACGGTTACGGGGATAGCAATATACCTAGCTGATGCCCTCAGAGGCTTGAGGTTTACTGTTTCCAATTAAAAACCTTAACCGCTTTAATCAAAGAATTACCCTCAGACAGATCATCCTGCATACAAAATAAGGCCAAGATCTTTAGATTTCCCAGAAATTGGAGTCAATAGAAATCCTTGAATGCCATCAAAGTAACTGGTTTGCTCTTTTAACAAGAGCGCTTGCTGAAATTCGTTCAATCCGGTGTTCAAAGGAATCAGCATGAATATGAGATGCCATTTAAAAGGCTCCTTACGTTTGAGTTTGGGCTGACGGAACATGAAAAATGGATGGATCCATTCCCGAGCAAGGTTCTTCCCTTCTTCCCGGTAGACGCCAAAATAATAATTGAGTGGAAAAGCGCGTTGGTTTTGTTTAATGCCGATAAACCCCGCTTCAGATTTTTGCTGGTACTTTTGTGCGTAGGCATGAAGGATAAAGCTTCCACTTTGAGTAGAAATTCTATAGAGCAAGGGAGCAGCGATTAGCCGATCTTCTTTCGTAGTTTTATTGATCTGCAAAGATTGTTTTCCTAAAAACCTGTGCGCATGGGTTTCGGTTGCGGACATCTTCGGATTTCGAAATTTTCCCCACTGTCGGGAAAAGTTCGTATCCACCTCCAGAGGAAACAAGGAACTGGTTTTAACGTTCATCCGGTATATCCGTACCTTACCGATGTCCCCGATAACTCTCATCCCGGACGTGGGCAAGGGAGAGGTTGGCCACCCGGCGGCGCTGGCGATACGGCTTGTGGGGATGTCACGGTGACCGAGAAAGATGATCCCATCCAACTGGCCGTCTTTGAAGACGCGGAGCATTTTTTCAGCGACCAGAGGCTCCAGGGTCCGGCGCAATGCCATATCGTCGAATGAAATCACCACCAGATCATGTTCTGTGGTTTGGTTCTGCACGTAACGAAGCGCTTCGCGCGATTCTTCCATGGTTGCGTACATGATATTCTTCTTAGCTAAATAATCCTGAGCGTGACTAAAAATAGATGGCATAAGAAACGCTAGGCCTAGCATGGCAGGTAATGCCTTGTTAAAGTGAGGCATAAAACGGGATAGGAATCCGATTCCTCTATCAATTCCTAGGGCGGCAAGTAGAATTAAAAAAGGGAGTGCGTATACATAGACCCTTGGAGGTCCCATCATCCCGCTGAGAATCACGAGCAAAGCAGGGGTTCCGAGAAGGATCAATATAAAACCGCGTTGGGCCCTGTTTAGAGCCCATAATCCATAAAAAGCTGGGAGGTAAAGCCAAAAACCCCAAGGCCGGGCAAGGTCCCAGGCGACTTCCTGAAACTTTTGGGGTGTTCCCGTCATTGAGTCGGTGTTTTTAAATTGTTTAAGGTAACTTATGTGTGTTTCAATTCCCCGGGCCAAATCATCGTAAATCATGAAGAAATATCCCGCCGTCAACACCGCTAAGAAAATGAATGGAAGAATCTTTTTACCCAGTCGAGACAATGAAATAGGATTCCCCAGATTTCCCGATTCCCATAGAACGAAAAGAAAAGCTAAACCGCATGCGGGCAAAAAATAGATGTTGCTTGACACGCTGATACAAAGGGCGAATCCAGAAAGAATCAAAATCCAGGCACCCCTATTTGGTAATTTCCCTTCCAGAAGCAGGATCGCTCCAAACACGTTGACTAGCGCGAGCATTTCAGTGAGGGCATACCCTCTTCCATGCTGAGCCCAGTGAAGGTGAGGAGCCGAACCAATCATCAAGATAGAAGCGAATGTCGCTACCCTGAAATTCCCGAAGCATTGTCCAAGACGATAGATGAGAAAAATGGAAATGACCGCGGCGATAAAAACCGGGAGCCGGAATGCGAGCTCATGTTCTCCCAGGATTCTCATCGATGTATTAGACAGGATTGAAAAAAGACTATGCTGGTTGTTCCCTGCGTATTGGAATAGGAGTTGTGATGGTGTGGAGGCGACGTGCTCCAGGTAGGTTTTCGCTTCGTTTCCTTCAAGCGGTACGCTAAGTCCAGGCAGGCATAGCAAGCCAAAGAAAAAGGTCAACGTAGCGGGAGTTTTCCAGGAATGTTTTTTTTTGTTGGATGTTATCAATTTAACGGGCACGCGTTAAAATTTTTTTCACATAAATGTACCACAAATTTCTGTTCTACCCTCTCCACATCATTCAGGCGGTGAATATTGTTGGCTTGATGATGAACCTGATGATGTGCAAATTGCCGAAGCTCCTCA
>JYMV01036849.1_pt1 | contig 12509 bp, 12 predicted proteins | sample 338911 | NCBI WGS metagenome assembly JYMV01 (sample SAMN03354496, study PRJNA234377) | hydrothermal vent metagenome | biome: Deep sea; feature: Hydrothermal plumes at the Eastern Lau Spreading Center, Western Pacific Ocean; material: Seawater | place: Tonga | collected 2009 | depth 2000 m m | reverse complement strand
CAGCATTTTCGTTCCATCGGCTACGCCTACGTAACCCTGGACCTTGAGGGATTTCGCTCGGGCAGCATGGCAGCCCCCTGGTGGAAGCCGAACTAACCAAAGTTGAGATTCGGTCGTTGTCCAAGGACATGGACCTTCCTACCTGGGACAAGCCTGCCCAGGCCTGCCTGTCTTCCCGCATACCTTATGGGACGCCTGTATCCGTGGAAGCTCTCACCCGAATCGCCAAAGCTGAAGAGTTCTTGAGGGATCTGGGAATAGGCCAACTCAGAGTCCGCCATCACGGATCCGTCGCTCGGATCGAGGTGACCCCAGCCGACTTCCCGGCCCTGTTGGACGAAAGCGTGCGCAAGAGCATCGGCCAGCATTTTCGTTCCATCGGCTACGCCTACGTAACCCTGGACCTTGAGGGATTTCGCTCGGGCAGCATGAACGAGGTACTGACAAGTGATACCAAGAAGCGGGCCACTTCTAGGGCCAATAATTAGTCCTCCGCAACGGCCGCTTGCGTTGTCCCCATAATTCCATTCATTCTTGCGCCGCACAACTCGATAAAGAGGGGATGCGGCAATCTCCAGGAGAATAATCATCGACGAAAATCGCTTGCGGGAAGTTCTGCGCCGGTACGCTAACGATGGACTCTCTCTTGACGACGCGGTAGGCCTGCTAAGGGACCTCCCTTACCAGGATTTGGGCTTTGCCAAGGTAGATCACCATCGGGCCATACGAACCGGCTTTCCCGAGGTGGTGTTCGGCGAGGGTAAGACGCCCGATCAGGCCGCCGCCATCGCCCAGACGATACTCCAGCAGTCCGACGTCCTTCTGGTCACCAGAGCCAGCCAAGAGATGTACTCGGCGGTCTTCGCCGGCGCACCCGACGCGACATACGACGAGACGGCCAGGACCGTGATAGTCGATCGTCGTGAACACCGGGAGCATCTGTCAGGAGTATTGGTGCTTTGCGCCGGGACCGCCGATCTGCCCGTGGCCACGGAGGCGGCGCTTACCGCCGAGCTGATGGGCTGCGAGGTGGAGCGGGTATTCGATGTCGGAGTGGCCGGAATCCACCGGCTGCTAGACCAACTGGAGACGCTACAGCGGGCCAGGGTGGTGATCGCTGTTGCCGGCATGGAAGGGGCTCTGCCGTCGGTGGTCGGAGGCCTGGTGCGGGCGCCGGTCATCGCCGTCCCTACCAGCATCGGTTACGGCGCAAGTTTCCAAGGATTGGCGGCCCTTTTGGCCATGCTCAACAGTTGCGCTCCCGGTGTGGCGGTGGTGAACATCGACAACGGGTTCGGCGCCGGATATCTGGCCGCTCAAATTATTCACGGCAGCCACGACAGCACATCGCCCCAAGTCGACAACGGGCTGAATTCCCAGGCGGGGATCAACCAACGGGCTGGTTCTTAGATCAAGATCGTTTACGGTCCGCTATCGGGTCCTCACTTCCCATTCCGGGGGAGCGAGGACAGGAGCCCTGAGGCTGCCAGACATACGAGCGCCTCGAACACAGCCCGGTCGACACAGATTCCCTCCTTCTCAAGGACGGCACAAGCCACTTCCAGATTTCCATGGGTGGGCCAATGCGAACCGGCTGCTTCACCCGCGTCCACCTGGATTTCACTTTCCAGTACGGGGGGATCCACGTTCCATGTATCCATGGCCGGGAGGTTTTTCAGGACAGCTCCACGAGAGGCTCCAACGGTCTGTTCAGTGTCGATCAATCCGGCCATCACCTTCGGGTCGACGATTATTCTTCCTTCCGCTACTAACCTGATGATTCCAGCGACTTGTTCCATGGTATCAATGGTGTATTTAAGCAGATAAGCCGTTCCCATGGCGCCTCCGATGGGGAGTGACCGTAAGGACTTGAACGCTCGTTCGTCATAAGAGGACACGAGCAAGACCAGACCTACCTCGCTGTACTCTTCTCTGAGGTCTTTGAGACTTTCCAACATCGCCGGACGCAACGCCTTGACGCCCAACAGAATCACGTCGGGATCAACCGCCATCGCGGCGGTTAAAAGGGATTCCACAGCCATATCCTCCGACGACCCCAACAGCTTGATAACGGAATGGGTCCCGAAATACGATTCGTAAGGGCCTCTGAGGACCTGCTGTTCCTCAGCCAGGTACAATCCGACATTCCGGATCTTTGATGCAGCCTTCCGAAGTTTGGGCGCAACCGGGCCAACCGTTAGATCACTACTGTTCCTTACTTGAATCAGGTCATCCGGCAAGTGGTCGTCCAAATACCGAAGACATTTAGCCATGTCGCCCTGTTCCAGGCCAATCTTGCCCAAATAAGAAAGCAATTCTTGCTGGCCGGCGTTTCTCGCGCCATCCCTGCCATACCGGTCGTTATTCATATATGGTCCATCCTAGGTATCGATCTGTCGTCAAACAGTAAAAAGATGAGCCCGTGCTCACGCGTGTTGGATTAGGGCAGCTTCCCCTCTTGCACACTTTCCACATACTTCTAGCTCCAGGTTGGGATTGCCATGATGTCATCGGCCGTCCGGTTTTATCCGCAGTCCACAACTACGCCGTAAGCATAGCTGGCCGGGAGACCACACCTAGTGACCGAAGTCCGCTTTTCTAGAATGCCGCAAGGCTGGGTATTAGACAATAGGGTAGACTAGCTTTGAACGCAGAATCGTCCCTAGTTTATTTCGGGTATAAACCCCCAACGAGTTTGCGGGATAATCGCAGGAGTACTAGGTGGTGCCTCCCTTTAATCGGGCAGAGTTGGGATGTATTCTAAGTTTGCTGGGGTGTGGTCCCAGTGGTCCGGGTTTCTCCGTGAGAAGACCGGAATCGGTTTCTACTCATATCTTCTGGATCAGGGGCCGTTGGAATGTGGGCCAACGGCCCTTTTTCTTGTGCATAGCCGTATGGGACGGGGATGATGCATGCCGCCCGGGTCCAGCTTACCCGCGGCCTGAAAATCGCCAAATGAAAAAGCCCCCGGCGCTACCGGGGGCCTTGGTTCACCAAGAGTAATGGCGACCCGTCAAGGGCCAACACCAAAGATACTAGATCTCAACCCTTAGTCGTCATCAGAGTTGGCGCCGGATAGCAGGCCAACGGCCTTCAGGTACATCAGGGCGGCCCGCACCCGGGGATGCATAGTAGCGTCCGGGCCTTCCGACTTATCGTTCTGCAGTTTGCTATAGATATTGTTGATGTGGCGTTCCACGGTTTTCACGTCCCGCGACAGGAGTCCGGCAATCGTATCGTTGCGATAGCCCTTAGCCAGCCAGCCCAACACCTTCATCTCCTTGGGAGACAGCTCCTGCACGACGCCGTTACCGGAATCCCCCGTACAAATCAACTCCTCCATCACCAGGGAGTCCACTATCATCCTTCCCTCCGCCACCGAACACGCCACCTGATTGAGCTGTTCTACCGTATCTATGGTGTGCTTCAGTATGTAGGCACACCCGGACGAGGAGTCTCGAGAAAACTCACGCAAAGCCTTGATCCCCTTCCCATCATACATCGCCATCAGCAGAACCAGGCCCATCTGGGGATAAGATTCTCGCAGCACCTGCAGTTTCTCCACCGTACATTGCTGCACCGCTTTGACTCCCAGGATGATAACATCAGGCTTTAGGGCCTGGACCATTCCCGCCAGGAAGTCTGTCGACGTATCACCGGTGGACCCCAACATCTCCATATTGGGCTGGCCGCTGAATACAGAATGGTAGGCTTCTCTGAGGATCTGCTGCTCTTCCGCCAAGAACACACCGATGACGCGGCTTGGCCGCCCTTCTAGCACGTGGGCATCCGCCGGCCTTTGTTTCGACACTTCTCCGGGGGGATCCTCCCGCTGTCCGCTTTGCAACATGGTAATCATTTGGTCTAGCTCACCATCCGCCAAGCCCAGCTTCGCCAGATATCCGGCCAGGCCGGCGACAATCTCCACCCTATCTTCCCCTTTTGCCGCCTTACTTCCAACCCGAGCCGTTTTTTCGCCCATGAAGTCGATAGTTCCAACTCGTGAGCCCAGCTGTGTCATGCTCACCTCGCGCTTGCCAGGATTCTGTATCGGTTTCTATGCTCCCGGATTCAACAGAGACCATCGCCCCGTCGGGTTCGGACTTCTCAGGCATTCGGTTGGCGAGTTATCGCCATCTGCCCGCCTTGGCCTGGTCCCTTAAATCTCGGCTGCGCTCAGTATGTGTCCCATCAGCCCGCTGAAAATCACCCGAACTAGTGATATCAGGGATGATAAAAGAGGTAACCCATAGAAGTTAGCCCTAGGTCAGCCCGGAGGTAGCTCGTTGAGGATGATATTATGTTTCCCGGCCCGATTGGCTAGCCCACCGTGACTAACGCCGACGCCACCTGAGGGACACATGACCAGCGTCTCAGCATGCCCATCTCCCGCCGAGGCCTTTCAGCCAAGACGATACCGGTTCTTGATCGCCGGTCTGGTCATGGCGGCCCACTTCTCCGTGGGCTTGAATCTGTTCACAATTTCACCGTTGCTGGGGGATGTCATCCGCGATTATGAGATCAATCGCGGATCGGCCGGCCTGCTGATTGCGCTGGCCCTATTGGTAGCCGCCGGCTTCGGACTGCCTGGCGGAGTGGTAATCAGCCGGTTGGGCATCGCCCGGTCTTATACTGTGGGTTGGTGGCTGGCGGGCCTCATGACGTTGTCGTTCTTGGCTCCTAACTACCTCTCCCTCTTGGCGCTACGGTTGTCTTTTGGTCTTGGGCTCGCTTTGGTATTGATAACCACCGGCCCCCTTTTGCTGCGATGGTTCAGGCCCAAGGAAGTCTTGGTGATGAACGGGTTGAACACTGCAGTCTTGAGCCTGGGAATCGCCGTCGCCATTGCCACGGCAGCGCCTCTCGCCGGGATCCTGGGATGGCAGAATTCTCTAAGCGTTTTCGGAGCGATCGGCTCCGTAGGAGCGGCCGCTTGGACCGTTCTGGGGAAAGTACCGGGGGACTCGGTTCGAAAGTCCGGTTCCATGTCTATCAGGGAGATCCCGCGTCTCATCCGAAACCGGCAGATCGTACTGTTGCTCTTGGCTGACGGCGGAGTGTTGGTCCAATACACTGCCCTAACCGCGTGGCTACCCGTTTTTTACACGGAAGTACGTGGCATGACTCCAACAGGGGCAGGCTTTGCAACCGGGCTATTGCCCTTCATCGGGGTATTCGCCGTTCTTCTTGGCGGCTTCTTGCCCTTGAGATTCGGCACGCCCCGGAGCTACTTCATCTGGCCGGGGATCTTGTTGACCATCGGCGGTCCCGCCTCTTTCCTTTTAGGCAGCTCCACCGGTATCTACTTGGCGCTGGTAATGGTTGGCATTGGGTCTTGGCTGTACGTGCCCACCCTGCTATCTCGAACGATGGAACTGGTCAGGAACGACCCGGAGCGTGTCGCGGTGGTTTGGGGCTCGCTGTTAACCTTCTCCGGCTTGGGCATGTTCGTCGCCCCCATAATGGTGGGAAGCCTGCGGGACCTGACCGGCTCCTATCTGCCAGGGTTCTTGATCAGTTCGGTAGCAGCGCTGACTCTGCTGACCGCTGGAATTGCAATGCCTCGGGGTGGGGTCCAATCGCCACGATGATTCGGATGGCCGCCTGTGTAAGGTTTGAGGCTTCAGGAAGCTCATTTATCGGACAAGTGAATGATCCGCCGCCCGTACACGCCACCATTGACATCCAAATTTCCGGCTAGTACCGTTAATGCGGCCTCGCCCAACCAACCTGTGCGGGCCGCTTAAATTCTTCACTAACGTCTCTGAATGGCGAAAAAGGAGGCCCAAATGGCTAGAGCGCCGATACCTACCAGGGAAAGCGTACCCGAGAAATACCGTGATCTGTTTGACCAGGTAGTCAAGGAGAGAGGCGGCCCACCCACCAGCGGCCCCGGGTCGGTAACGCTCAACAGTCCGGAGATAGCTCAACGGACTAATCACCTGTCGGCCTATCTGCGCCAAGGTTCAGGTCTGCCTGCCAACATCCAAGAACTGGCCATGCTCACCACAGCCCGGGAACTGGACTGCCAGTACATCTGGAACGCCCACGCGGCTTCCGGACGCCAGGCAGGCTTGAGCGATGCCTTGGTGGACTCTATGCGGGACGGGCGCGACCTGCCCAACTTGAGCGCCGACGAGGCGGCCGTGGTGAACCTAGGCCGGGACTTTTTCCGAACCCACAGGGTCAGCGATTCCACCTACGAAGCGGGAGTTCAGCAGTTTGGCGTGCACGGCCTAACGAACCTGGTAAACCTGATGGGCTATTACGCCTTACTGGCCTTCAACGCCAACACCTTCGTCATCGACCTCCCCGACAACCGCACTGAAGACACATTGCCGATCTAACGCCAGGGAGTAAAAAAGGAAGGGCGGATATGGAAGTTAAACCCTACCAGGTGCACATCCCGGACTCCGTCCTAGCCGACCTGAGGGACCGGCTGGAACGCACCCGATGGCCTGGCGAGATTCCCGATTCCGGCTGGGACTACGGCTCCAACCTTGGGTACGTCAAGGAGTTGGTGGATTATTGGCGTGACGGATTCGACTGGCGGGCACGGGAAGAGGCGATAAACGCTTTGCCCCACTTCCGGGCTACTGTCCAAGACTTAGACATTCACTTCATCCACCGGCGCGGCAACGGCCCTAAACCGCTCCCTTTGGTCGTCACCCACGGTTGGCCCAGCACGTTCTTCGAACTTATGAAAATTATACCCCTGCTTACGGACCCGGCCGGCCATGGCGGCTCCGCCGAAGACTCTTTCGACGTGGTGGTCCCTTCCATGCCGGGCTACGGTTTCTCCCAAACGCCGGTCCAGCGAGGAATGAGCGTGTTCAAGGTGTCGGACCTTTGGGCGGAGCTGATGACAGAGGCTTTGGGATACCAGCGGTTCGGCGCCCAGGGCGGCGACTGGGGAGCCAGCGTCACCGCCAAGCTGGGTTTCTCCTACCCCGGACAAGTCATAGGCATCCATCAGACGTCGGTGACCAGGCCGGCCCCATACTTGGGCCCCGGGTCACGGCCTCTTTCGCAAGGGGAAGAAGCCTACTTGGCTGACCGGGACCGGTGGCAGCGGGCCGAAGGTGGGTACTCCCACATCCAGGGCACCAAGCCCCAAACCCTCTCCTACGGGTTGAACGATTCCCCGGCAGGTTTGGTAGCTTGGATAGTGGAGAAGTTCCGTGCTTGGAGCGACTGCGATGGGGACATCGAACGCAGCTTTACCAAGGACGAACTGCTGACAAATATCACTATTTACTGGGCCACCCAGACTATCAACTCCTCTACCCGCCTATACTACGAGTCCCAACAGGTCACTTGGGAATTGAAACAAGACGAGATGATTAGGGTACCCGCCGGGGTGGCGGTATTTCCCAAAGAGCTCAGCCACCCGCCCAGGGAGTGGGCCGAACGGTCTTACGACCTACGGCGATGGACCCAGATGCCCCGCGGCGGACACTTCGCGGCCTTGGAAGAGCCAGACTTGTTGGTAGAGGACATCCGCGGCTTTTTCCGGCCTCTCCGTTAGTGGGCTGGACAGCAGGTATGATGTCCCGGCTACAACGCAGCACCCTGAAAGCAATCCTCTGCCTGACCTCCTCTCCCACCGGCCTCTGCTCCTCATCTGTATAATCACTGGGTCTGTATTCATACCCATGGGAGAGGAGAAAAACCATGTCCCGGATACGCGAAGAAGATCTCCCCATGTCCAACGTAATCAAAGTGATGTCCATCCTGCCCCCGGCCATGGAGGCGGTTGGCACGCTGAACCAGGCAGTGACCTTCGGATCTTCCGCGCTTACCCGGGTGCAGGAAGAAGCCATCGCCACGGCGGTGTCAGTTTACAACCACTGCCGCTTTTGAACCATGGCCCACGGAGGGTTCCTCCGTCAGCACTCTGACGACCCTCAACTAGCCAGCCACATAATGCACGATTACACCAAAGCCAATCTGGACCCGGAAACGCGAGGGATGTTGGACTTCGCCACGAAACTAACCCGGGAACCTGCGAATATGAGCGAGGCGGACGTTAAAGAGCTACGGGCACTGGAGCTAAGCGACGAACAGATCCTCTCGGTCGTGCTCATCACATGTACGTTCAACTTCATGACCAGGTTGGCCGACGGACTGGGAGTACAGGTGCCGGAGGGGCGGCAGGAAGCCCACGAGCGCTGGCTGACCGGCCCGGCGCTCCAGCAAGATTGGCTGATGAAAGCCAAACCGTAGGGGTCCGGCCCGATCCACGTTGACACGGAAAACAGGACGAATTATCATCGACTAGGCAACGCGGGCGTAACTCAGTGGTAGAGTGTTTGCTTCCCAAGCAAAAAGTCGTGAGTTCGAATCTCATCGCCCGCTCCACACAAATAAATGTTGTCCCGGAGGTTACTCGCTATCGATGATCCAGAGTTTGTTAGGGTAGCCGACGTCAGTGAGATTCCGCCAGGCGAAATGAAAGCCGTAAAGATAGGGTACCGCCAGGAAGTTTTGCTGGTAAATGTCGATGGAGTGATTCACGCCTGCGACAACTGGTGCAATCATCAAGGCTACCGGCTATCGGCGGGAGACGTGGAAGGGGAAGAAGTCCGATGCGATTTGCACGGCGCGAAATTCAACGTGACCACGGGAGAGGCGACCGGTCCCCCAGCCACTGACCCGATAAAGCTGTTCGAGGTCCGTCTCGACGGATTTGACATCTTGATAAGAAAATCCTAGGCGGAATGTAGTTTTAGCCGACGTAGTCCGGCCTTTTGGTAGCAATTACATTTTTCGGCAACAGTTGGGCCGTTAATCATAAAAAACGGGGCAACTTTTCGGTTGCCCCGTTCGCTTCGCCCGGTTGACCTTTTGCTTCCGAAGAAAAGATCATGGGTCCAAATCTCAGCGCCGGCTCCCCACGTGCGATTACAGAGGTGAGCCAGAACTTATTGAAAATTCCTAAAAGAGTTCCAATAACGGGCTTCTAGAATCAAGCCCTACCGTAATAAAAAAGAAGCCGCCGAAATGGCGGCTTCTTTGCTTAGTTAGCTGTTACCGCCTCATTGAGCTGAAGCAGTCACTGCAATAGACCGGCTTGTCGCCCCTAGGCAGGAAGGGGACCTCGGTGTCGATGCCGCACTGGGCGCACACCGCAGGGTGCATCTCTCGTGGTCCACCGTATCCACCGCCACCACCGCCACCACCGCCACCACCGCCATACCCTCCACCTTGGTTCCGCCGGGCGGACCGGCAAGCCGGGCAGCGGCTAGGCTCGTTGGTGAACCCCTTGGACGCGAAAAATTCTTGTTCGCCAGCTGTGAAGGTGAAGACAGCTCCACAGTCTCTACAAGTTAGGTCTTTGTCTGAAATCGCCATTCGGATGGCCTCCCTATGTGTTGTATTGGTCCAGTTGAGGTCGTCCGATGTAACAGAAACCTAAACTTGCACCGAAACTTATTTTACCAGATATGTGCGGCGCACCATACCCTGTCAATAAGTAATATTTACTAGAGAATACTATGCCTTTCGCTCTTTATGGCGAATTGATACACGCGTGCGGGAAATATCCGCCGAAAAGCGTGGCAATGGCACACTTGGGAGCCTAAACAGTCACGATTTACCCTCTAGAGTGTTTGGGCTACTCCGGCATGTTGCGCAGAATATCTTCTAATGTCTTGTCCAAAGCCGGGTCAAGATTCACCGATTGCTCGAAGGGTGTGTAGCTGTAATCAGACCTAACGCTTTCGATGAGTTGCTTGGCCTCCCGGTTGTTGGAACTGATTTTTTCCAAGGTTTCGGTCAACTGCTGAGATTCGGCCTCTCCCAGCTCCTGAAGCTCCGCCAGGTCGATGTTCAGGTCGAACTTAGCATTCAACCGGCGCATGATATCGTAATAAGACCGGTGGTCCCTGGTTATCCCCACCTGTTCGTTGGTGTTGGTGGAAAATGGATACATGGGAGCCATGGACCCCAAGCGGAACATATCCACGTCCGGATGCTCGAAATGGGCCAATGTCACCAGCGCCATCGCTATGGTGGGACCCCTGCGCCCTTCGCTGCCATAGCTGGAAAACTGCACTCCGATCTTCTCCAGGTCTTCTTTCATCTCGGCCTTGCTGTAGACGCAAGTGACCCGTCTTTCCATCTCCGGCGGGACCGGCCCGTTGACTCCTTCCACGGCCACCGTCGTTTGGATGCCCAACTCGCTGATGGCCTGGAAGAAGGCTTGGCCGAATATCTCGATGTGGAACCAGGGCTCTTCTCCCCTGAAGATGATCAGCCCGTTGCCCGCGTCGTAGAAATAGTTTTCCCGGTACATGTCCTTGGTGGGCAGTCCGTCCTCGTAGGCGGCCAGGGGGCGGAACGTATCGTGGGTCCCCGCAACTTGAAAGGGATAGCAGTCGTGAGAAACCCTCGGAGTCATCTCTCCGATCTTTTTGGCGCCTAATTTCTCGATCAGGTACCTGGTCAATCCTCCGGACACCCGTCCGCCGTCGGACCACTGGCGGCGCCAGCCCGCTATCAGATACTTGGCGTTAGGTTTCTCTGAGAAATTCACTAATTCATCTGGCATCAGGCTCTTCTCCTATACTCTACGAAGAGGCATTGATGGGTGATTTAACTTGGTCTCCGATAGAGACGTTACCAGGATGTTCTACGATTCCATATACCCCGAAAAATACTGCACCCGGACTGGGCCGGTACTGCGCGATCAACTCCCGGGTCTCGAAATCCGCCTGCCCAGTATCCGGGTCAAGGCAAGTGATGACGCACCGCGGGTCTCGGGCCACCACATGAAGGAGCATATCATCTCCGATCTGTATGGTTTGGCCTAGCCAGGTGTCCTCTTCGTGGGGCTCACATCCACCGATCAAAAAGTTAGGACGGAACCTCCGGGCATCCAAAGACAACGTATTATCCGCTTGGCCGTTCAAGACATCCAACGAGGCTTGAGACAGTAACGAGATGGGATATTCATCGAAGCATTGCCCTGGAGCGCTTGAGAGGACCAATCGAACAGTCTGGCCGCAAAAGGCCGAGAGAGCGTCCCCCCAATCCCCGGTTACGACCGACCCCATCACATCGCGGCCCCACAGCTTGGTTGCCACCGGCTCTCCGAGTTCCAGCCGCCCTTCAATCGCAGCGCCACCGGGTATAACCAAACTAAGCCAATCCGAATCGCCGCGATAATCAGCTTTTACTCGCGTCAGCCGCCCCATCTCTCTCTGGGTCACCAGTCTATCACGATTGTCCAACAAAAAGAGCCGCCGGTCTTCCATGATGCCGCTCATGCCAACATGCACCGTTCCGGCGTTGACCAGACCCAGGGACTTCACGGGCGAGAGATTGATTTCTAGTACCGATTTCATGCTGGAATTCAACTACTAATGATACCAGAGACGCCGGCCGGGCATACTTGGCGCCGGCTTAACTCCTGCCCTTGACGCTTACATCAGCGCCCACTAGTATCCAGAGAGCGTCCGCGACTTATCGGGGTATTGCATATCGACCTAAGGAGACGTCCTTTGAAAATCACCGGAGTTACCACCTTCCTCGCCCATCCAGGAGTTGGGAAGAACCTGTGCTTCGTCAAACTTGACACCGACGAAGGCATCCACGGTTGGGGGGAGTGTTACACCCAGTCGGACCGGGACCTTCAAGTAGTGGCTCACGTCGATCAACTGGAGCGGTACCTGGTGGGCCGGGACCCTTTCAACATCAAGCACTTCACCCAGGTGGCTTACGACGACATCGCCGGCCGGCGCGGGGCGATGGACTTTTATTGCGCGATCAGCGGCCTGGAGCAGGCCATGTGGGACATCACCGGCAAGAAACTGGGAGTGCCGGTCCATCAGCTATTGGGTGGGGCCTGCCGGGATAAGATAAGGGTTTACGCCAACGGATGGTCCGAGGGCGCCAAGACGCCCGAGGCCCTGGCCGAGAAGGCATCCCAAGTGATTGAGATGGGCTTCACCGCCCTAAAGTTCGACCCGATTCCCGGTCCCTGGCGTAGCTACGTCAGCCGGGAAGTCGAGGAAGTGGCGGTGGAAAACGTGGCCGCGGTGCGCCAAGCCGTCGGACCCGACGTGGAGATCCTGGTGGAGATGCACCGCCGGCTGGCGCCCATGCACACCGTCCGCATCGCTAGGAACATCGAACAGTTCCGGCCTTTCTGGTACGAGGAGCCGGTGCTGGCCGAAAACGTCGACGCGCTGGCGGCGGTCAAGCGGGAGATCAACATCCCCATCGTCACCGGAGAAGAACTGTACACCAAGTTTGAGTTCCGGGAGATCTTCGAGAAGCAGGCCGCCGACATCATCAACCCGGACGTGTGCAACGTCGGCGGTATCCTGGAGCTGAAAGAGATCGCGGCCATGGCCGAGCCCTACTACGTGGTGGTATCACCCCACAACTACAACAGCACCACGGTGGGACTGGCGGCGACGCTGCAGGTGTCCACCAACATACCCAACTTCCTCATCACCGAGTACTTCGTGAACCTAGAAGGCTTCGGTCAGGAGATCGCCCAC
>JYMV01024065.1_pt1 | contig 12509 bp, 8 predicted proteins | sample 338911 | NCBI WGS metagenome assembly JYMV01 (sample SAMN03354496, study PRJNA234377) | hydrothermal vent metagenome | biome: Deep sea; feature: Hydrothermal plumes at the Eastern Lau Spreading Center, Western Pacific Ocean; material: Seawater | place: Tonga | collected 2009 | depth 2000 m m | reverse complement strand
GGACGCCTACCAGCATCAATTAGTGATCTACACGGGCGAACTCAATGACGGCCAACTCAACGAGGACTGGTTGCAATACAGCGGCGAAAAGACGCTGCCGCCCAGTAGCGTTTGGCCCGGTGGCGTTATAACCAGCAAGAAGCCTTAAAGGCCGAGATAAGGCAATTATTCCTGCACCACTATTTCTGTCATGAAACACCTCCTACTCACAACAATCGCAGCCGTGCTTTTGGTGGGGTGTGCCACCAATGCGGATTACTCGAAACCTCGGCCTCTATGGTCAATCGGACCGACTGAACATGCCTCCCGACGAAACGATGCCAGGAACTCACTCCACAAGGCCTCAAACACAACGAATCGTCATGCGCAACCTGATCTGCCTTCTCACCATCCTCGTCTCGGCCCGTCTGCCCGGTGAAGTCCCTGCCGCATCGCGGCCGAACGTCGTCATCATTCTCACCGACGACCAGGGCTGGGGTGATTTGAGCGTCAACGGCAACTCCAACCTCGCCACGCCCAACATCGATTCGCTGGCGCGCGACGGCGCCACTTTTGACAACTTCTACGTTTGTCAGGTCTGCGCGCCGACCCGGGCGGAATTCCTCACCGGCCGCTACTATCCCCGCACCGGCGTGAGCGGCGTCAGTCGCGGCGAGGGCCGTCTCAATCCCGACGAGACCACCATTGCCGACGTCTTCAAATCCGACGGCTACGCGACCGGCGCCTTCGGCAAATGGCACAACGGCACACAATCGCCCTACCACCCCAACGATCGCGGCTTCGACGAATACTACGGTTTCACCTCTGGCCATTGGGGTCATTACTTCAGCCCGCCCCTGGATCACAACGGAAAGAAAGTTCGCGGCCATGGCTACGTCGTCGATGACTTCACCGACCACGCGCTGCAATTCATTGAGGACAACCAGGAGAAGCCATTCTTCTGCTATCTCCCCTACAACACGCCGCACTCGCCAATGATGATCGACGACAAATTCTACAATAAGTTCAAGGGCGTTGATCCTGCCATGCGTCACCGCGATCCGAAACGAGAGGATGTAATGATGACGCGCGCGGCACTAGCCATGTGCGAGAACATCGACTGGAATGTCGGTCGTATTCTCAAGCGTCTCGATGACCTGAAACTCCGGAACGACACGATTGTCATCTACTTCTCGGACAACGGTCCCAACTCCTATCGCTGGAATGGCGGCATGAAGGGTCGCAAGGGATCCATCGACGAAGGTGGATTGCGCTCGCCCTTTTTCATTCGTTGGCCGGGACATATCGCTCCGGGCTTGCGCGTTCCGCAAGTGACCGCCGCCATCGACCTGCTGCCAACGCTGGCAGACCTCGCCGGCGCAAAGGCGACCGCTGCCAAGCCTCTTGACGGACGAAGCTTCAAATCCCTGTTGTCCGGCGATGCCAGCCAGTGGTCGCCACGGCGGTTGTTCAGCATCAGGACAACGCAGGTGAGCATTCGCACGGATCGCTTTCGTCTGGATGCGGCAGGCAAGCTCTTCGACATCCAGAAAGACCGTGGACAACTCATCGACGTCTCAAAGAAACACCCGGCGCTCGTCGACCGCCTGAAAAAGGCCGCCGCTTATCACCGCGCGGACATGCAAAAGAATTTCACGGCCTACAAAGGTCGCCCTTTCACGGTCGGTTACGCACGATCGACCACCTTGCCCGCCCGCGACGGCATCGAGCATGGGACCATCCAGCGCAGCTCCAAGGCACCGAACAATTCCTTTTTCAAGCACTGGACGAGCGAAGACGACTCCATCACCTGGAACGTCGAAGTCAGAGAAGCCGGTGACTACGCAGCCACGGTCTATTACACCTGCGCGAAGGAAGATGTGGGCGCGACGATCCGACTGGCGATGACCGGCAACGCCGCGTCAATTGAGGCGAAGGTCCGCGAGGGATTCAATCCCGCGCTCTACAACAAGTCCAAGGAGCGCGTCGAGAATTCGCATTATTTCGTTAAGGATTTCAACCCGCTGAAGCTCGGGTCGCTGCGCCTGAAAAAGGGCCGCGGCCTGCTCCGCCTGACCGCACCCAAGATTGTAGGCAAGCAAGCCATCGACGTGCATTCAATTGAACTCGTAAAATCGCCTTGAAACCGGGCTCTTGCCCGAAGGACGAGGATGCGATGTTCCATCCGCCCCGTGCACGCAGAGGCCGAAGTGAGATGTTTGTGTCTTGACCGAACCTCCAATGAATGCCCCCAACGGGTTCATTTCTGCGAGACATTCGGGGGGGTCTCGGTAGACTTCGAGAAATTGAACTTCGGTTTACGAGCCCGTCGACGGGGAGGGTCTTTGAGAGTCATGATTAGGCGTCTATTTCGTTACATTTTGTTCGCTCTGATCGCTATCCTGGCGATTGGCGGGGTGGACGCGTTTGCCGCTAGCCCGAGCGATGGCGCGCTCTTTCAGTCCACGATCGCGCCGATTCAATTCGAACAACGCCAAGGGGAAGCTCTCGCTCGTCAGCTTGGCAAGCGCGCTTGAGGGTGGGAAGTCCGGAGCAGCGATCGTTGTGGGAAACCCGGACGAGAGCGAGTTGATGGAGCAGATTGAGTCGGGTGATATGCCTGACGAAGGGCCGCCTTTGACTGAGGAGGAGATTCGTTCAATTCGGAAGTGGCTTGGCGCCGGAGCCTCTTGGCCGGAGGAGGTGGTTCTGCGGCAGGCGTCCAAGGCGGATAGATCCTGGTGGGCTTATCAGAAACTGGGGACGTCGGCGTTCCAATCGATTGATGCTTACGTCGAGGCCAAGTTGGCGGAGAACGGTCTGAGGATGAATGGCCCGGCGAGCCGACGGGACCTCATCCGTCGCGTCTCATACGATGTCACAGGGTTGCCGCCGTCGGCGAAGGAGGTCGACGCTTTTGTGGCAGAATCAGAACAACATCCTGACGCCGCCTACGCCGCTCTGGTGGATCGATTGTTGGCTTCACCTCGTTATGGAGAGCGGTGGGGCCGGCATTGGCTAGACGTTATTCGCTTTGGCGAGAGTATTGGCTACGAACGTAATGATATCATCAACAACATCTGGCCCTTTCGTGATTACGTGATTCGTTCTCTTAACCACGATAAACCGTTCGATCGTTTCATCCTCGAGCATTTGGCGGGGGATGTTGTTGGCCGGGGCGATCCGGACGTGGAAGTGGGGGTGGCGTTTCTTGTCGCCGGCCCCTTTGACGATGTGGGCAATAAGGATGCCGCGCAGGCAGCGTTGATTCGCGCCAATGCGTTGGATGACATGATCACAGCCACCGGATCGGCCTTTCTCGGAATGACAATCAATTGCGCGAAGTGCCACGATCATAAGTTCGATCCGATCGAACAGAAGGACTACTATCGGATGCGCGCGGCGTTTGAAGGTGTTAGTCATGGCGACCGGGTGTTGGCGACGGATGCGGAGCGACAGGTGTTCGAACAGGCCACGCGTCCGCTGAATGAACGGAAGCAGCGATTGGGAAAGAGGATCGCGGATTTGGAAAAGGAGATCGTCGCGCGGGCTGTGGAACAGCCGGAATTGCTTCCGCCCGTCACGCGAGCCAAGGTGAATCGGACTAAGACGGTTGAGGAGTTCAAGCCGATTCTGGCGCGGGCGGTTCGGTTGACACCCTTTTCCAACGACGTGGATCCGAGGAAGAACGGATTCGGGATAGACGAATTTGAGGTTTGGACGGATGAACCGGAGCCGCGAAATGTGGCTTTGGCCGCTAATGGAGGGGTCGCCACAGGCACCGCGCGCGCGGTGGAGGATTCCGTGGTCAATGCGATGAACGCTTATGGGCCGGCGCTGGTGAATGACGGCGCCTTCGGCCGAAGGTGGCGTTCCGCCGGCGACCATACCCTGACGATTCGATTCGCCCAACCCGAAGTCATTCGGCGCGTCGTCTTTTCAAGCGATCGCCCCGCCGAGTTGCCCGATCATGCGACGATGGTCTTTGTGGGGGAATATCGATTGGAGGCCAGCGAGGATGGAAAGAACTGGCGGACGGTGTCCGAGTCATGGGATCGGACGCCGTTAAACGACGGGTTTCTTCGGCAAAGACGATTGAGGTTTGCGACGACGGATGAAGACAAGAAAAAGCTTCGTGATTTGCGACGCACGTTGGCGGAGGTGAAGCGGAAGCTTCGGGCGGTGAAACCGTTGCGTCGGGTCTGGGCCGGTCAGTTCAGTCAACCCGATCGACCCACCTTCTTGGCTCGCGGCGGTGATCCCAACAGGCCGGCCGGCGAAGTGGTGCCGGCAAGCCTGAAGATATTGGATAGAGTTGTTCCAGGTTACACTCTGCGTTCGGACGCGCCTGAGGGCGAGCGGCGTTTGGAGTTGGCGCGCTGGATCACTCATCCGAACAACCCTCTTACGCCGCGGGTTCTCGCCAATCGCGTTTGGCAATATCATTTCGGATCAGGCTTGGTTCGGACGTCGTCGGATTTCGGGTTCATGGCTGGGGATCCCAGTCATTCGGAACTGCTGGACTATCTTGCGCGACGGCTGCTGAAGTTTGGTTGGCGATTGAAGCCGTTGCATCGCGAGATACTTTTGTCGCGCGCCTATCAGCAATCGGCGGATTACCGGGAGAGCGCGGCGGCGAAGGACTCGGACGCGCGCCTCCTTTGGCGATTCCCGCCGCGGCGGCTTTCGGCGGAGGAGATCCGAGATTCCTTATTGGCTTATGGGGGGGTGTTGGATTTGTCCATGGGCGGAATGGGTTTCCGCCTTTATAAATTCACCCAGGACAATGTGAGCACTTACATTCCGCTCGATAAGCATGGACCGGAAACTTGGCGGCGAGCGGTTTACCACCAGAACGCGCGGGCGGCCAACACGGATTTGTTGACGGAATTTGATTGTCCGGATCCGGCGTTCGCGACGCCCCGCCGGGCCAGCACAACCACGCCTTTGCAGGCGTTGACACTGATGAATCATTCTTTCACGGTTGACATGGCCAATCACTTCGCTGGGCGACTGCGGGCTCATTCAAACGAGCCGCTTGCGCAGGTGGAGAGGGCGTTCGCGATCGCGTATGTGCGGCCGCCGTCGAATTCAGAGCGAGAGGCGGCCGTGGCCTTGATCGACAAGCACGGATTACCCGCGTTCACTCGGGCATTGTTCAACAGTAACGAATTGATTTATTTGCGATGAACGAATTATTGCAGACACGCCGCCACTTTCTTGGGCAAGTCACGACGGGATTGGCTGGGGTCAGTTTGACGGGGTTGCTCCAGCGAGATCTTCAGGCCGCGGTGGCCATAGGGGCCAATGCGCATGCGGCTCCGAAGGCGAAGCGGGTGCTCCAGATTTTTTGCCCCGGCGCCGCGTCCCACATTGATCTTTGGGAGCATAAACCGGAGTTGGAGCGGATGTCCGGAAAACCGTTGCCTGGGGAGGAGGGGTTTTCGTCGTTTCAGGGCAAGAATGGCAACCTCATGAAATCGCCGTGGCCCTTCAGGCCAGCAGGCCAGTCCGGCAAGAAAATCTCATCAATGTTGCCCCATATGGCCAAGCACGTGGACGACATCGCATTCTGTCATGGGATGTGGACCAAGACAAACACCCATGGCCCGGGCTGCGTGTTCGTCAATACGGGCCACGACAAGGAAGGGTTTCCGGCCGCGGGCGCTTGGGTGAGTTATGCGCTGGGCAGCCTAAACGAAAATCTCCCAGCCTATGTCGCAATCTCCGACGTCCGCGGAGAACCGCCGAATGGCAAGGCTAATTGGGCGAACGGATTTTTGCCGGCGCAACATCAGGCGATCATGATGAATGCGCAAAGTCCGATTCGGAATCTAAAGCTCCCGGACGGCGTGACCGGCAGACAGGAAACGGCGTCGCGGGAATTCCTTCGTTTCTTAAACGAAGGGCATAAGGAACGGAATTCCGGCCAAAGCGAACTGGGCGCCCGTATGCAAGTGTATGAACTGGCCGCGCGCATGCAGCTTAGCGCTCCGGAGGTTTCCGACTTGAGTTCGGAAGGAAGCGCGGTCCAACGTTTTTATGGCGCGGATGATGGCAATCACTTAAAGGCTGCTTACGCAAAGAACTGTATTCTGGCGCGCCGCCTCCTGGAGCGAGGCGTGCGTTATGTGAACCTCTACTGCGCATCGCGCGCATCTGGCGTGGACGGACTGTTGAATTGGGATGCGCATAAGACTTTGAAGGGCGACTATGAAAGACATTGCCCCATCTTCGATCAACCCACGGCGGCATTGCTTGGCGATCTGAAGCAGCGAGGCATGTTGGACGACACATTGGTGCTGTGGACAACCGAGTTTGGCCGCATGCCAACCCAGCAGGCCGGCACCGTGGGACGCGATCATAACCCGGACGCGTTCACCTGCTGGATGATGGGCGCCGGCGTCAAGGGCGGCGTGAGCTACGGCACCTCGGATCTTTTTGGCCGGCGAGCCGAGGTGAATAAGACGTCCGTATGGGACTTTTACGCCACTGTGTTGCATCTAATGGGTTTGGATCACGAGAAACTGACCTATTACTATAATGGGTTGGACCGGCGTCTCACGGATGTTCACGGACATGTGATTCGGGATATCCTGGCTTGACTCCGATGTCAGTCGAGTGCCCTTCAACACTGTGGCTCGGAGGTGAATGCGAAGAGGGAGGATGGTGAAACACCGCTAGATTGGACCAATGATAAGGAAATCGCCGACCTCCTCCGCAAACACGGCGGCAAGACGTATGAAGAATTGAAAGCTGATGGTAGATAGTTTCTTTTTCGCAGGTTGGGCCAAAAACGGGGAACTTTTGTTTTTCAATTTTCGGCTGCTTCGCCTTTGTGTTGACTCACCTCTCTCCCTCGCCTAAGACCGCCTTAAGCATGAAATCTAAACTTAGCAGACGTGAATTCACCAAAACTACTGCCGCAGCTTTTACTATTCTTAAGGCAGGTTCGGCACTAACCTATGCGGCCAACGAAAAACTCAACATCGCCTCTGTTGGTGCCGGAGGCCAAGCCGGTGGAGACATTATGTCGCTCTCCTCAGAAAACATCGTGGGGCTGTGTGACGTTGATTGGAACCGTGCTAACCGTATGTTCAAACGTTTTGCCAAAGCGAAACGATTCAAAGATTATCGGATTATGCTCGACACCATGGAAAAGGAAGTGGATGCGGTCATCGTTGGCACACCTGATCATCATCATTTTCACGCGTCACTCAACGCCTTGAAACGAGGCAAACACGTCTACTGTGAAAAACCACTAACTCATTCGGTTTGGGAAGCCAGAGAACTGACCAAGGCCGCACGTACCGCGAAGGTGTCTACGCAGATGGGCAACCAGGCACAGGCGTCGAATGAAACCCGCCGTGTCCAGGAATTTATTTTAGATGATGCCATTGGCCCCATCCGCAAAGTTCGTGTTTGGACCGATCGCCCTTCACGTGGTCTCTTCGATGAATACTGGCCGCAGGGAGTCCAGCGTCCTAACGAAACTCCTCCTGTTCCCGATTCCCTAGATTGGAATCTTTGGCTCGGTCCAGCACCGGAACGTCCCTATCACCCCGATTATCTACCCACCAAATGGCGTGGCTGGCGAGACTTCGGGACAGGTGCTCTCGGTGACATCGCCTGTCATTTCTTCGACCCTGTCTTTCGAGCATTAAAACTGCGCGCCCCAATCTCCATCGAGGCTTCCTCCACTAGGGTGAATAAGGAAACCTATCCACTTGGATCAATGATTACCTACAACTTTCCCGCTCGTAACGAGATGCCCCCGGTTGAGTTAGTGTGGTATGACGGTGGATTACGTCCTCCAAGGTTCGAGGAGTTGAAGGACAATGATATCATGGGTGAAAACGGTCTGTTGCTGATCGGAGAGCGTGGAATCTTGTTTTCAGACTGGAGACGTTGGCGTCTTTTCCCAGATAAACTTGCAAAGGAATACGGTGAACCGCCGAAAATACTTTCACGTTCACTAGGTCACCATCAGGAGTTTATCACTGCCTGCAAAGGCGGGCCGCCAGCCGGATCGAACTTTGATTGGGCAGGGCCGTTAACCGAGTCTGTTTTGCTGGGCAACATTCCTTTGCTTGTAGAACTGCGGGAGGAACTTACAAAAGTTCAATTGCGTTGGAATACAGATGATTTTACGTTTCCCAATCATGCTAGAGCGAATCAGTTTCTTCGTCGTAATTATCGTAAAGAATGGGAACTATGATCCTTTGTAACTTTGTCTTAGTTTAGAAAAAAATACTAAAATAGCCGACCTCCTCCGCAAACACGGCGGCAAGACCAAGAGGGAACTGGAAGCCGAAGGCAAATGAAACACCTCCTAATCACAACAATCGCAGCCGCGCTTTTGGTGGGGTGTGGGGAGTCGCAGCCGCCAGCCATCTCAATTCACGAAGCCGCCAGAGACGGAAACATTGAAGCCGTTAAACAGCACTTGGAGGCTGGTGCTGATGTGAATGTGAAGGATAATATTGGATTGACTCCATTGCATATGGCGGCTGGAGACGGTCGCAAGGAAGTTGCCGAATTGCTGATTGCTAAAGGTGCGGAAGTAAATGCGAAGATTGAAGGAATGACACCGCTAGATATAGCTATCGAACTGAAACACACCACAACCGCCGACCTCCTCCGCAAACACGGCGGTAAAAGTGGTGCAACAGATTCCATTCACGTTGCTGCTGCGGTGGGAAACATCGAAGCTGTCAAACAACACTTGGCTGCTGGAACGGATGTGAATGCGAAGTCCAGTTTTGGTACTCCTTTGCATAGTGCGGCTAGCAAAGGTAACAAGGAAATCGTCGAACTGCTAATCGCTGCTGGTGCGGATGTTAATGCGAGGGATGATGGTGGGGACACTCCTTTACTTAATGCAGCTGCTTTCGGGCAAAAGGAAATCGTCGAACTGCTAATCGGAAAAGGTGCGGAGGTTAATGCGAAGAACGCTAATGGCGAAACTCCACTAGACTGGGCCAAAGGTGAAATCGCCGATCTCCTCCGCAAACACGGCGGCAAAACAGGTGAAGAATTAAAAGCTGAAGGCAAATGAAACACCTCCTAATCACAACAATCGCAGTGGTCCTGTTGATAGTATTGGAATTCACTGTCAACGCGCGGGGCGATGATCAGATCACATGGAAAGGCTCCGGCGTAGGAGGCGCGGTTGCCGCGGGTGAAGCTGACTCGGTCGCCGCCGGCATTCGGCTCCTTGAAAAGGGCGGTAATGCCGCGGATGCCGCCGCTGCGACATTGCTCGCCCTCGCAATCACCGACTATGGCCTGTTTGCAATCGGCGGCGAGGTGCCATTGATCATCTACGACGCCGGGAAGAAGGAAGTCAAGGTGCTGAGCGGACTGGGCGCCGCGCCACTCGATCCAAAGGCAATCCAGTGGTATTATAAAAATGGCATTCCCGCCAACGGCAGCATGAAATCCGCTCCGGTCCCCGGTGCGGTCGATCTTGTTGTAACAGTGCTAAAGTTATATGGCACCGTTTCCTTCAAGCAGGCAGTGCAGCCGACCCTAGAACTGCTCGATGCGGAGGGGGAGCCCTGGCATGCTGACTTGGCTGTGACGCTGCGCAAACTGGTTGCCCGCGAGGCTGAAACAGCAGGTTCGCGCCGGGAAAAGCTCACTGCCGTCCGCGACCGTTTCTACAAGGGTGATATCGCGGATGATCTTGAGGCCTGGTATATCAAGTCCGGCGCCTTCCTACGCAAGAGTGACCTCGAGAACCACCGAACCAGGGTCGAGGATCCGGTGTCCGTCACGTATAGGGGCTACACGATCTTCAAATGCGGGCCTTGGACACAGGGACCCTATCTTTGCCAAACCCTGAAACTTCTCGAGGGGTTCAATCTCAGGAAGATGGGGCATCTCTCAGCCAGCTATATACATACGGTGGTCGAATCCCTAAAACTTGCGCTTGCTGATCGCGATGAGTATTATGGGGATCCTCGGTTTACAAGGGTTCCCCTTACATCGTTGTTCTCCGACGAATATACTGGGTTGCGTCGCAAGCTAATCGACCCAGAAAATGCATCAATCCTCATACGCCCGGGAGACCCTTACGGTCCAGGTCCGCTGAAGATCGAGGCTGAGCCGGTCGAGTCAAACAGCGATATTCCGGTTCAGGATACCACCACGTGTGTTGTTGCCGACCGCTGGGGCAATGTCGTGGCGGCAACGCCCAGCGCGAACCTCGTGGGTAATCAACCCGGCCCGAGCGGTGTCACCCAGGGGAACCGGGTACGCAGCCTGAACACGACGCCCGGTCACCCAAACCGGGTTCAACCCGGGAAACGCCCCCGTATCACCCTGACGCCGACGCTTGTGCTCAAGGAAGGCAGGCCGGTTCTTGCGATCAGTGTGGCCGGTGGTGATTTACAGGACCAAACATCCCTAAACATGATCCTCAACCATGTGGAATTCGGGATGCTCCCCGAGCAGGCTGTCACCGTCCCGCGTTTTAACACATTCCACCATCAGGACTCGTTCGACCCCAATCCGGACAGGGCGGCGACGGTTACGGGCCCCGGTAGGATGCGTGTCAACAAGGCTGTTTCTGATGACGTCCTCCGGGAACTGGAAAAACGCGGCCATAAGGTCAGCACGACCGGAGGCGCGATTGCCTATCCGGTAATGATCTACATCGACCACGAGAACAAGATGATCCACGCAGCGGGTGATCCAAAGGCGGGTCGCCATGCGGCGGCAATTGATTAGCCTTTTGTGCTTTCAGTCATGATCCCCAGCCTGTGAAGTTCAAGTAGCAGTAAGCGTCAAAGCTGATTTCGTTGACGAGTGTCGTTAGTTATCCTGTTTTTGAGGTCATATTTTCAAAGCAGTTCATAGTTCTGTCACAGCTCAACTTCGGGGGCCCCTCCTTCCAGTTCCACCTGTGCACCTGTTGTTTATATAAATATATAAGTATTATAAACTAGACCGCATGTGTATTGTTAAAACACATCCCTGACATCAATGAACATCAGTGAAAATGGTGTAACTTTTAGGTGTAACTTTGACCTACAGAAGTCGAAAGTCATTGATAGAGAAGGATGGCGGAAGGGGAGGGATTCGAACCCCCGGTGCGATTGCTCGCACAACGCTTTTCGAGAGCGCCCCGTTCGACCACTCCGGCACCCTTCCAATGGGGCGCGCATTCTGCCTTTTTTTTCCGTTTGTTCAAGCCAATTGGTAAGTGCGAGTGGCGTTTTGATAAAACAATTTCCGTCTCTCTCCTTCTGGTCTGTTTGAAACGACTTCCTTTAAGGCGTTCACCCATTCGTCGTATCGGGCACCCAGTAAGCAGACCGGCCAGTCTCCGCCAAACATCACCCGGTCTGCTCCGAATTTGTCGAGGCAATGATTGATAATGGGTGCCAAATGTTCGGCTGTCCATCCTTTCGGTGCATGAGCCACGATGCCGGAAATTTTGCAGACGGTGTTGAGTTGATCGGCCAGTCGGGACATGTCTGCTTTCCATTGGTCTGCCTCGTGCATCGGTATTGCATCCCCCCGGTTTTTTTTAGAGAGAAACGCCATGGGATCGGCGGTACCGCAGTGGTCAATAACAAACCGTGTATTCGGGCAGCGTTTTACCAGGGAGAGCGCATCGTTGAGTTGTGTTGGTTGAATGGTGATCTCGAAATGTTTATTGAGTTCGCCCAAGTACGCGACGGAATGAATAAACCGCGGTTGCAGGCAAAACCCTGACGGTGTGGTTTCCATCAGTCTCCGCAGCCCCTTGATGTGTTTGTTGTCTTTATATTGGTCTATGTATTTTTTGAACCCTTCATTTTCCGGGCGCCCGGAAATAACCCCGGCGACGGTCGTGTGTTTTGGATCTTTCGAAATCTCTGTGACAAACCGTGCCTCGTCATTTTGCTGCGATGGGATCACGTCGACTTCGAGGTAGATGGCCTTCACGACATTCAGTCCCTTGGTCGCCTTGAGATAATCCCCCAAGCGGAAGCTGCGATTAAGAATCGGCGGAGCTTCGCCGAGCCAGGTGAGCCTGAAGCGGTCGAGGTTCCACAGGTGCTGGTGGGTATCGACGATGGGTATCGTTGGTTTTTTATTTTGCGATAACGAGGTGCAGCTACTGGTTGCAACGGCACTTGCGGATGTGGCGAGGAATTGGCGGCGATTCATAATTTGAATGAGTCTAATTTAGATGGGTTAAAGCAACACAAAGAAGCCAAGAAATAGGCCAAACGCCAAGACGGCCAGGCCAAGTGCCAGCGGCGCAAACCCGGTCTGTTCCGCCTGGTCAAGCGCTGCCTGATTCTGCCAGAAAAGTGGGCTGGTTTCCCGACCGCGAATCAGCGTCGCTGCTAGCATGGCCAAGGCGGTGATAGCAAAAGTCAACGGCCCGGTGACGTGGTTATCCATCAAAGCTGACGGCAGCAACGCCACGCCCTGTGACTCCGCGAGAGTTTTTGCGATGAAGGAATAGAGCCCGAATCCCACTCCAGCGACCAAGCCTACCGCTGCTGATCCACGATGAACTCGAGTAAACG
>JYMV01052136.1_pt1 | contig 12510 bp, 12 predicted proteins | sample 338911 | NCBI WGS metagenome assembly JYMV01 (sample SAMN03354496, study PRJNA234377) | hydrothermal vent metagenome | biome: Deep sea; feature: Hydrothermal plumes at the Eastern Lau Spreading Center, Western Pacific Ocean; material: Seawater | place: Tonga | collected 2009 | depth 2000 m m | reverse complement strand
CTTAAGCAATAATAAAAATGATTGAATTGTCATTAAAGAATGGTTCACAACAAAAGCGGTGTGATTGGCGGAAATAGGAATATTTGGTAAGTATGTTGTTGCCGGCTGCCAATGAAACAAAAAGTTAGCCTTCCCCTCTCCTCCCCCAGCCCATTTTTGTTCTGAGCGTCTGGAAATAATCATTATCCTTAAAATCAATTAAGCCGATATTAAAGCCCGCCCGGGTGATCTCGATTGCACAGGTTGGGTCCAGAGTTTCATAGATTTGTCCATCGGCCATAAATGTAATCTTGTCTTCTTCACCAGGAAAATCGATTCGCACCGCTGAATCTGCAGACACTACTAGGGGCCTGGAGGTAAGCGAGTGGGGCGAGATAGGTGTGATCACAAAGCTATCCACATCGGGAGTAATGATCGGCCCGCCTGATGATAATGAGTAGGCAGTGGAGCCCGTGGGTGTGGCCACAATAAGGCCATCCGCTTTATACTTGGCTACCAAGTGATCATTTACGTGCACCTGGGTGGTAAGCATACGGTGTGATTCCCCATTGCTCACCACAAAATCATTAAGCCCGGTATGTTGCTTTTCAATCCCGTTTTTTGAGATTACGGCCTGAACTATTGTCCGTTGCTCCACCGTGAAATCTCCCGCCGCCACTTGATCCAGACGCTGGAACAGGTCTTTCAGGGTCACTTTTGCTAGGAATCCCAGGTCTCCCAGATGAATTCCCAGGATCGGTGTAGGCCGGTGTTCCACGGCCCGCGTACAGGACAGAAATGTTCCATCACCACCAAGAACAAGCATAAAATCCAGTTTGGTTATGTCTTCCTTAGAGTGGATCACAGGTTGGCTGTAGTCCCTTCCTTTTTCTTTAGTCAGGATATGTTCCGTGAGGTGAGCAGCTAATTCTTTTTCCTTAGACCAGTCCAAAACTTTAGGCAACGTTTTCCAAAAAGAATCCTTTTCTGTATTGCCCCAGATACCAAATGATAACGGTTTTCTCATTCAAGTTCCTCAAGGTCCAGGTTTCCATCGGAATCCTTGATCAGAGACTGCACTTTCTGTTCGGCATTTTCCAACTGTTCCCGGCAGGCTTTGATCAGGTGCATTCCTTCTTCGAACCATTCCAGGCTCCGCTCCAGGGATGTATCTCCGGACTCCATTTTTTCAACTAGGGATTCCAACTTTTGCAGTGCTTCTTCAAAGGACGGGGATGATTTTTTCTTCGCCATAACTAAATTTAACCGATTAGTTTTTTAAATCAGCCTTTTTTTCAGCTTCCATGGAGCCTTGTCCTGTTCGCAGATGAAAAAAGTCTCCTACATCTATGTCCACTGCGGACCGTATGATATCACCAGTTTCTTTCTTAAAAGCAATCGCATATCCCCTTTCCAGTACCTGCCGAGGACTTAAGCTGATCAGTTGTTTATTGAACCAAAGAACTCGATCTTTACCCCTTTTTAATAATACAATTATGGACTGCTCCAGTCGATGCGATAACTGGGAAAGTTGCTCCAACTTCCGCTCAATCTTTCTCATAGGCTGAAGTAGAATTAACCTTGAATCCAGTCCATCTACATTCAGCCAATATGTTTCCAACTTTTTTTGTAAAATAAATTGCAAGTTTCCCATGACCTCTTTAGCCCGTTTCAAAATTTCAGATCTAGACGGTGATACGATTTCTGCAGCCGCAGACGGTGTTGGTGCCCTCAGGTCAGCAATAAGATCTGTGATAGAAATATCCGTTTCATGACCCACAGCCGAAATAATGGGCAATGTACAACTGAAAACAGCGCGGGCAGTAATTTCTTCATTGAAGGCCCACAGATCCTCCAGAGATCCGCCTCCGCGGCCAATTATAATGACATCGCATGCTGCATACTGCTCTAGATCAGCTATACCGGCAGCTATATCTTCAGCGGCACCTTCCCCTTGTACTTGTGATGACCTTAAAATAACACGTACATGAGGTGCCCGCCGTGCCAGGACATGTAAAATATCTCTCAAAGCTGCACCGGTACCAGATGTGACGACACCTACTGTTTTAGGGTAGATGGGCAGGGCTTGTTTATGATCATCAGCAAATAATCCCTCTTCTGCCAGTCGTTTTTTTAATGCTTCATACGCCTGAAAAAGATCACCAACGCCCGCTGGTTTCAGTTTCCGGACAATGAACTGGACCTGACCCCGCTGCTCATATACAGATACGGATCCAAAGACTCGAATCCGCATGCCATCTTCAGGGTGAAACCGGAGCAATCGATTAGTCTGACGGAACATGGCGCAGCGCAGTTCAGCACAGCTATCCTTCAAGGTAAAATACATGTGTCCGGATGAGTGATGGTGAAAATTGGATATTTCACCGGTTACCCATATATCCGCAAATGTTCCTTCTAGGAGCGAACGAATCTGGGATGTGAGTTCGGATACGGTATATTGGGATTCGTTTACCATCTTAAAAGCAAACTATCCTTTTTTTTCTGACCGGTGCCGGTCTATGTTAGACTAAACCTTCTTTTTTTTATGACGGTTAGCGCGCAATCGCTTTTTCCGTTTGTGCGTGTTCATCTTCCGTTTTTTTCGCTTTTTCCCGCAGGGCATAAAGTCCTCTTATTTATTGATTAATTCATTAACGCGTGACCGCATCAACTTACTGGGTTTAAATGTGGGTACAAACCGTTCAGGCAGATAAATCGGGTCACCGGTACCGGGATTTCTGGCTTTTTTGGGCATTCGGTGTTTGACACCAAATGTTCCGAAACCACGGAGTTCCACACGTTTGTTTTCTGCCAACGATTCAATGATAGTGGTCATGACCCCGTTCATCACGGCTTCGGTCTCCACCTTTGTCAATCCAGTAGCATCCGATACAACATCAACTATATTCTGTTTTGTCATGGTATTATCCTTCTTTTACCCATATGATGAGTTTTTGGCCCGGATAGATCAATTGGCTGCCATATTTCAGAATGTTCCAGCGCCTTATTTTACTAGCACGGGTGCCATAATCTTCAGCGATCTGTCCCAATGTATCTCCCCGTTTTACTTTGTAAACTACCTTATAATGTCCGGATGGTCCGCCATTATCACCAGTGCCCCAAACACGGTTTCCACCTTTAACCGGTACCTTCAATTTTGTCCCTACCCTTATTTTATGACGGTTCCGAATCTTATTCACGGAAGCGATATCATGGATCGAAACACCAAATTTTCTTGAAATAGTCCAGAGGCTTTCACCATATTTGACTCGATGCACAAGAAATTGTGGTGCGAAGCGTTCACTCTCGGGAATTAAATTCCAAGCTGTGACAAAATGATCCATCTTACCTTTTGGCAATTTTAATAAATAGGTCCCATCAGCCGGTGATGCGGACTGCCTTAACTCAGGATTATATTTACGAATAGTCTTCACTGAAATACCAGCTACCCGAGCCAGAACAGCCAGATCAGCGCTATGTTCCAAAACAAACTCATCGTACTCAAAGGGGGCTGCCTTTGGCACCTTGAAACCATATGCATCTGGATCCTTGGCAATGATCGCTGCTGCTAAATAATAAGGAATATAATTTCTTGTGTCACGCGGAAGAGAATGCATCTGCCAGAAATCATAGGTCTGGTGCAATCGTGACGCCCGCAGTATACGGCCTTCACCAGCATTATAAGCTGCCAGGGTTAAATACCAATTATCAAATTGGGTATACAGATACCTTAAAAAGGCACAAGCTGCTTTAGTACTTTTCACCGGATCCCGGCGCTCATCTATATACCAGTCTCGTTTTAAACCATATTTTTTTCCCGTCGAATAAATGAATTGCCACATTCCAGATGCATTGGCCCGACTGTAGGCTTTCGGGTTCAATCCCGATTCGATCATGGCCAGAATGAATAATTCTTCCGGCAGCTCATTCTCTTTCAGAATGGGTAAAATAAGATTTTTATACTCTTCACGACGTTTCAGCCAAATCTCAAACTGTTTACGTCCTTTAGCTGTCGTAAAATAGGTAATGAATTGATCAACCTGTTTGTTTCTCACCAGTGGAATATGACCATCCCGATCATCCACGACTGTGAATTTCGTTTTTCCCATTTCTATTTCTAAGGGTTCAATCACCTCCGTAATATCATGGCGGAATCTTTCGGCAGTCACCGGTGCATCAGATGACTGAATGGTCTCCAACTTATGAGTATAAATATCTAGAAAAGATTTTTCAAATCGTTCGAACTCATCCTGGTCTTCCTGATTCATATCACCGATCTGATCAGCTTCCATCAAAAGATCGTAAATGCGGCTCAGGTTAAAAATAACCTCTAGGGTATCCCGATGGTTATCGGCAATAATGACATCCGCTAGTAAAACTTTCACATCTTGTATTATTTGCGGAAATCGGTTTCGGCTTTCATCTACACTATTTTCCAGCCGCGGAACTAATTCCTGATCATTGGCGGGAGAGAGTGGGTTTGGATCCGGGTTCGAATTATTCCCGGCCTGTATATGGCTCACCACCATGAGAAGAAAAATTCCTGTAAGTATTTGTATCAAAGGATGTTAGAGAAATTACAGGGGGCGAAGTTAGAGCAAGGGAAGAGGTCCATCAAGCGCTTATCTATTCATTTTTTCAATAGTATTAGAGGTGCTGTAACCGGGCGTAAGGGGTACAGTTTTTACTATTCCGCCAGCAGCAATAACCTCCCGAGCACCGATAATGGAATCAATTGTATAATCACCGCCTTTGACCAAAACATCAGGTTTAATTTCAGCGATCAACTGGGTCGGAGTGTCCTCATTAAAAATTATAATTCCATCTACGGAATCGAGCTTAAATAGATTGTTGCTCCGTTCTACTTCATTTTGAATAGGTCTTTCTGTGCCCTTTAAACGTTTTACGGATTGGTCTGAATTCAAACCGACAAGCAGTATATCACCATAGGCTTTTGCTTGATTCAGCAAATCCTCATGCCCCTTGTGAATTAGATCAAAACACCCATTTGTAAAGACAATACATTTATCCTGATTTCGCCATTCCGATAGATTAAAAGCTAAATTTTTGTTAGTCAGTATCATATATCTCGCTTCAGAAAGCAGAACTGACACAATAAGTGATTACAAAAATGATTTTCCATTTCTATCAATCCCTGGAGGACTGGGAAGGAACGTAAGGTTTTTGGAGATAATATTTTCTGGAATTGCTTTTGAAAGCGCCCACAGGAATAAGGTAAACGAAGTTCCAGCCAGAGTTTCAACCAATCTTCATATTGTTCATCTTTTCGCGATAAGCTATACATAGCACCAGCGGGGAAATGGACATTTCCACACCACTCGACCCAGGTCCCCTGCCCTAATTCCGTTCTCTGAAAAAGCTTTTCTACTCTGCTTAATTGGTTTAGGTCAAATAATTCCTTTTGTGTTAATTGGTTCAGATCGTATAACCATGATGCTGCTTTATTAAAAAGCAAATTTGGATGGCGTACGGGACGAACTCCCCGCTTATGCCAATGGAAGGTGCACGCTTTAGATAAAAAGTTTTTAACCCATTCTTCGATTTGTCTATCCTGGGCATAATCCCAATCCAATTGCCTACCCAATCGACGCCATTGCTGTTTATTGCCGTCAGTACCCAACGATGCCAATGATTCAGGATAATAAATATTTCTCCAATTCTCATTCCTGCGAAAAAGGGCAATCTTTCTATCCCAGCGATGAATACTCATCCGAAAAATATGTTGCATCGCTGTTTCAGTTAATGAAATACCAGGAAGTTCACATTTAGAACTATTTCCCTGTAGAATCAAGGTTATTATATCAGTCACGGGTTCAACGCTTAATTGGCGTACAACATGCAGCATAACATTCCTATATCGATGATCAAAAAGGTGTCCATGCGATTTCCAATCATTCTCCTTAACATGTAATTCTATGTCGCCTTGAATTATGCGACCCTCGCAAAAAATGACACCATTTAAAAAATCGGGTCCTTCGTGGGGATTGCTTCTTACCCTAAAAATAATAAGGATCGAATGTCCGTTTCGATCCTTCAATACAGTTCCAGGTTTTAGTTGCCGCCATTGCCTGATCAGGTTGTTTTCATTTCCTAAATCTGATTCTGCGATTCTGGGAGGGATACTGTTCCTGAAAGGATTTGTATAAATCAAGTTCCTGCCTCTGATTTTAATCGGAGCACGGCATCGCGGACATCCTTTGCCAATTGTTTTCGATCATCAAATTGATATGACCCCGAATTGATTGGTTCGCCCACTTTCAATAATAGTTTGCGCTTTTTAAATTGTTTTGATCCCTTTTTCAAAGATTCAAAGGTACCAGAGATTGCTAAGGGTACAACGAGCATACCAGTTTCAATGGCCAGTAGCAGACCACCAGGCTTAAATGGTTGAATTTCACCATTTAGTGTTCTGGACCCTTCCGGGAAAAGTAATATGGACCGGGGTTTTACCAATAATAAATGTTTTATCTCGTCCATTGATTTCATTGCTTTTTCATGATTGCTCCGATCAATAAATACATGTCCGCCTGCTTGCATCGCCCAACCTAAAATCGGAATCCATTTTAATTCCATTTTTGCAATGGGAACCAGCCAGTACGGCAAGCATCCGAACAATAAAGGGATATCCATACTAGATGAATGGTTGGCAGCAAATATATAATTTTCATCCGGGTCCAATAAATCCAACCCCTGAACTTGATATGGGGTTCTCAATGTAACCAGAATAAATCTGCTCCAAAGCCGGGTAAACCAACTCATCGCTTTGCCCCTTGTTGGATCAAATAGCGCAATAAATAATGCTAAAGAACCCAAAATAATGGTCCATAATATGACGACAAACCAAAGCCAGTAATAACGCAATTAAGATATCTCCCCAATTCCAAGAAAATCTGCAACCGGATCTGGGAAATTAATGTTACCATCCTTATTCTGATAAGTCTCCAGCAGGGCAACCATCAATCTCGGTGTCGCAAGGCCAGAACCATTCAGTGTATGCACATATCCAACCTTTTTATCCGAACTATGTCTATATCGTATCTGACCCCTTCTGGCTTGGAAATCCTCAAAATTACTGCACGAGGATACTTCCAGCCATTTCATCTCTCCCGGAGCCCAAACTTCCAGGTCAAAGCATTTAGCAGCAGCAAAACTAAGATCACTTGTACACAGTTCTACAACTCTATAAGTAAGCTGCAGTTCCTGAAGCACAGATTCTGCCTGTGTCGTCAAGGACTCCAATTCATCATAAGACGATTCGGGTGTAGTGAACTTAACCATCTCAACCTTATTGAATTGATGTAGCCTAAGTAAGCCCCGTGTATCTTTGCCATACGATCCAGATTCCCTACGAAAACAGGGTGAATATGCGACATAATTAATCGGTAAATCATCTTCGTTTAGGATTTCGTTTCTATGGATATTTGTGACTGGAACTTCAGCTGTCGGCGCTAAATATAGGTGATCCAATTCAGTGTGGTACATATCTTCTTCAAATTTTGGCAACTGACCGGTAGTACGCATGGATTCCTCCAACATCAGCACTGGTGGATATATTTCGGTGAAATGATACTCCCGTTTATGATGATCCAGCATCGTATTAATAAGTCTTCTTTCCAGTTCTGCGCCTTTTCCCGTATAAAGCGGGAAACCACTTCCTGAGATTTTTGAACCTCTTGCCATATCGAACAGTTCCAAGGACTCACCCAAGGTGGTATGGTTTCGTGGTTCATAATCAAAATCAGGCATGTCTCCCCATTCTCTCACAATTACATTGCCAGTGTCATCGTTACCTGACGGAACAGATTCATGGGGCATATTGGGTACTTGGTCAAGCAGAGCATTTAAAGCCATTTTTATTGCTCCCGCCTCCGTTTCTAGGGATTTTAATGTATCCCCTAACTGGCGCATGGATTCAATTGCTCCGTCTGCATTCTTGCCCTGACGCTTAGCATTTCCGATTGCTTCTGAAGCCCGATTTCGCTCTGCCCGCATTTCATCAATCTCGTGCTGTAGTGCCCTGTTTTTCTCATCCAAGTCCAAAATTTCCGATATAGAAACGGTACTACCTTTTTTCTTTATCCCATCTTTTACTATGTCGGGATGCTGACGGATAATCGATAATGAAATCATAATGATTACTTAATAACTCTGATAGAAACTAAATGTTTTAACAAATGTTTTTCAAAAATAAATAACTTAAACTAGGATATAATTTTAATTCCTAATTGATGCGTAAATATTTCAAATAAATAATTGTTTCTTTTATGAAAAAAATACTTGTTACCGGAGTGGCTGGCTTCATTGGGTATCATCTGGCAAAAAGATTACTGGAAGAAGGTTATGAGTTGGCAGGTCTGGATAATTTGAATAATTATTATGATCCCCAATTAAAGAAAGATAGGCTTGAACAGCTTATAAACCACCCCAATTTCAAATTTACAAAAATTGATTTTACTGATCAGGATAAAACAAGATTTTTCTTTAAAAAACAACCCTTTGAGCAGGTGATCCACCTTGGAGCTCAGGCTGGTGTACGTTATTCACTTGAAAACCCACAAGCTTATATTGATGCTAATCTGACTGGATTTCTCAATATTCTTGAGGGTTGCCGTCAACATAATATCCGTAATGTCATTTATGCATCATCCAGTTCCGTATATGGAGGTACTATCAAATCATCCTTTTCAGAAAATGATCGAGTGGAACAACCGCTCTCTTTATATGGGGCATCCAAGATTGCAAACGAAGCTATGGCTCACGCCTATGCACATTTGTATAATATTCAAATGATCGGACTACGCTTTTTTACGGTGTATGGACCATGGGGCAGGCCGGACATGGCTTTATTCCTATTTACAAAATCTATCCTAAATGGCGAGCCCATCCAAGTATTCAACCAGGGGAAACATGCCCGTAGTTTTACCTATATTGATGATATTATTGAAGCCATGTTCCAGTTAATAAAAAAAACAGAGACAGGTTCAACAAAATTTGAGAAAAATGAAATATTTAACATTGGTGGATCCGAGTCGGTAAAGCTGATGCGTTTCATAAAGATCATTGAGAACAATCTAGGCTTGGAAGCCAATATTGAGTATTTACCGCTTCAGCCAGGTGACGTCAAAAAAACAAATTCTGATAATCAAAAATTAGAATCTATCGTTGGATATAGCCCTCAAATTGACATCGAAACTGGAATAAAACATTTTATAGGGTGGTATAAAAAATATTATCATATTGCCTAAATAAATATTCCCGGTATTTTATTAGCGACCCTTTCCGAATAAAACAACCATAAGAGTGCTGAGCAGAATTTTCATATCCAGGTTAAAACTTATATTTTCGATATAAAAAAAATCATATTTAAGTTTCTGGCGGACATCTTCAACATCCCTATCGGATGGATGCTTGATCTGAGACCATCCGGTAATACCCGGACGCATCCTGAATCTTCGGTCATATAGAGGGAATTCTTCCCTTAACTTTTCAACAAAAAAAGGTCTTTCTGGCCGGGGTCCAATAAGACTCATTTCTCCTTTCAATACATTGAATAACTGGGGAATTTCATCCAGCCTGAATCTCCTGATGAATCGCCCCATTGAAGTGATTCTGGGATCATCATCCAATGCCCAGATGGGGCCACTTTCATCCTCAGCGCCATGAACCATTGATCGAAATTTATGGATCCTAAAAGGTTCACTATTAAGTCCCAATCGTTCCTGGTTATAAAATACAGGACCTTTTGAATTAATTTTAATAACAACAGCGATCATTGCCCATATTGGTAAAAAACCGAGCAATATTGGTAAACTTATTGCCAGATCAAATGCTCTTTTCATTCCAGAACCGACCCATTTCCCCTCCTTGAAATCAATATCAATTAATGGCAATCCAGTAATTTGTTCTGTCCTGGCTAGACCACTGATTACTTCGTAAAGATCCGGCACTATTTTGACACTGACTGGTGTGCCATTGATGACGGAGATCAGATCCATAACTCGGTCATGCTTCATATTATCTAGGGCAATAATGACATCCGATACAGGGTTCTTTTTTATAATAGTTCTCAGTTCTTTTTCTTTGCCCAGAATTGGCCGAGGTAAGTTGTTATGAATCCTTGCGTCCTTTCCTGCTTCAATAAAACCCGTAACAGTAAAAAGCTTTTGCTCATGATTGATTAGGCTATATGCGGCATACTCTGCCCGGTGTCCAGTTCCTATTATCAACGCACGATGTTGCCCAAAACCTCTTCGTAATAATTGTTTTTGCAAAGTACGCACGATCCACCTATTTACAATCGTAATAGTGGTAAAGTACATCCAGTATCGAATCATCAATGGTGCTGTTATCGGACCCATATTAACATTAATTCCAAGAAAAAATACGCCAGCAATCATAAGGATGAGTGTAATGCGAACCAAATTTTCGGTCTCACTAAATCTCGATACTGTGGGGCCACCCCTGTATAAATTAGAAAACCAGAATATTGTACCCCATGCACATTGGGTAATACCAAATAATATCCAGAACGGTTGTTGAAAAGAATCCAGAACATCCATAAAAACGTATTTCATGGATAGAAAACCCGCGATGCTGTCAAAGGCAAACAAAACCCAGGAAACGGTCCACTTTGGGACACGTATTATTAATTGATTAATTAGTGACATGTTTCGAATCAGTTTTTAAAAAACGAGCCCGAAAAACGCCGAATCACTTAAAGGTGAGAAGCGCTTTCAGATTTGCCAGGAAAACTCAGTTATTCTTTGAATCTGTTACTGACAAACTGTTAGCGCTTTATTTCAATAGGAATCCTTAAATTGGAGTAAAAACTTACCTTCTCAAGAAGGGAAATGCAATATTTATGAACCTCTGGAAATATATTTTTTTCAACATTCTTTCTTTAACATTCTTATTTGGATGGACAGGTTTACCCTTAGAACCCAATCATCCCGCTCAGGTGTACCTTAGAAGGCAGGCGGCTTTGGGTAACGTCCCCCTTTCTATACTATCAAATGCCCCGATTTCAGCTATTCAAACTTTTATTGGGTTATCTGCTGTAAATACACCTTTGTCTAATCGTCTATTGCGCGATCTGGGGATACCGGCAAACCAGTCAGGTTTGATCCATCCCTTCAATAAAAATTCTATCAGTGATATTGGGCAATCATTTTTCAAATTCAATCTGAGTAAACCTGCCCCTAATTTGATATCTATCGCACAAGACACACTAACATTATGGGCAGATTGGGTGGAACAAGGATACATAATTGGGCAGGATTCAGTAAAAACGTATTATAACGACCAATTGACAGTGCGAGGCATCTTGTATGATAAAATCTATGCTTATTCCAGATTCACAATGCATCACATATCAGGTGAAGATCCTGCTGTGGCACATGGTTACCAGAATGAATGGACAAAATATTTCCCTGATATCAACAAGACTTTCTGGTACACATCTGAAGTATCTTTTTACATTAAAAACCAATTGTTTGATATAGAAATTGCTAGGACTCCATATTCTTGGGGATGGTCAACAACACAATCACCGATCATAGCTGCCGCTGCAATTCCCTTCAGTCGGATCTCCTTGTATAAAAATTTAGGCAATATTCGGCTCCAGGCACTTCATGGTTCATTACTAGCTAATTCAATAGACAGCACTCATGAATCAAATATAAAAAAAGAGAAATATATTGCTGCTCATCGTCTGGAATGGGATATGTTTCCTAATATGACGGTGTCTTTTACGGAAATGGCCCTATATGGTAACCGATCCCCAGAAATTGGATATATCAATCCCATCTCCCTTTACTGGGCACAGGAACATAACCTGGGTGATTTGGATAATATTCTTATGGCGATGGACATGGCATGGCGCATTAGACCTGGATTTATCTTTTATCAGACATTATTATGGGATGAACTGTCCTGGCTTGACTTATTCAAAGATTGGTGGGGAAACAAATATGCGTACCAGACTGGGATATTCTATGCACCAAACAATATAAGGTTACCAGATATTCGGCTGGAATATACCCTATGCCGACCATGGCTTTACACACATTCAGATTTTCCATTTTCCCATGCAGAGCAGCTAATAGGTTTTCCATATGGACCTAGCAGCAGGGTTTTAAGATTGGAAACTTTTTGGTTTCCTACAGACAGAATCGAGTTGGAAGTATCTCTTGAAAAAATAGAAAAGGGCGCTGGTTTTGGCTCCGATGTAAGTGATAACTATGATGAACGTGATAGGTCACTTGATCTAAGTACATCATTATTATTAAAACCAATTGAAAAATCATTCAGGTTTTATGTTAAAACATCCGTTCTGATCACGGATATGCTTAACATCCGAGTATTAATATATAATGATATGAATCAAACAGTATTTTATAATTGTTAATATAGCTGTTCTTATGGCAATTATCGATTCGCTTCGCGGAAAAAGCACCATCACGTGGCAGGTCGTTCGCTAATCTATTCTACCAGTCGAATCCCAATCCTAAA
>JYMV01034784.1_pt1 | contig 12511 bp, 13 predicted proteins | sample 338911 | NCBI WGS metagenome assembly JYMV01 (sample SAMN03354496, study PRJNA234377) | hydrothermal vent metagenome | biome: Deep sea; feature: Hydrothermal plumes at the Eastern Lau Spreading Center, Western Pacific Ocean; material: Seawater | place: Tonga | collected 2009 | depth 2000 m m | reverse complement strand
ATTGAACTTCCCCGGATGGAAACTGTCATTTTAACTGTACTGCCAAGTTATTCAGGCAACCAATTATTCTTGTAGCCATTGTAAGGGATCGCTCGCTGGGATCAATTGATAGTTTAGAGAATGGCTATTAGGATTTAAAGAATTGTTTCTTTAAATCCTCAAAACCCCCACGATACAATTACCATACAATCCACGAAAAAAGGGGTCAACCCTTTCGAGCTAACCCCTTATTATGTATGGTGGAGCTGAGGGGGATCGAACCCCTGACCCCTTGAATGGCATTCAAGCGCGCCCCCCATCACCCTATTCTATATTTTCTATCATAGTTATGGGAGTAAGTATTTAAGTGAGGTATCACCCTGCCATTTGTAAATATCGATGCCTTTATCGATTAAATGTGGCTTAATTAACTGTCCACTGATATCGGGAAGATCATCACAAGCTTCTGCAAGCTCACAGTCAGAAGGCTAAACATCAACTTTAATCCTTGGTCTACAGCCAACTTTGCTAATAGCGTTATTTAATAAGGGGGATCTTGTTTAAAAGTGTTTGTCAGGCCGGTCGCATTGCATACGTACTCTCCCTCGCTCTCTCCTTCGGGCTAACGCTAAGCCGCTAATAACACTGCACTGCGTTTGTGTTATTAGCTTACCTTAGCTTACTTAGCCCTCAGTCAATCCCTCAGTCGGTACTCCTGCATGCTCCCTGGAGCAGGGTAGGTTACAGACCCTTACAGGATTTCCCGTGGTATTGGTGAGTGAATGCATCCATTCAAGTAGCAGTATAATGTGGGGTCCAGTGTGGGGCTAGGAATACTCAAAAGGAAAAACCCCTTATAAATCAAGGAGTTTTGGTTAAATTTGGTGGACCTTGGGGCTACCCTTTGCCAAAGCGGCAACGGGGTTAACTATTCTGCTGTTTGGGTGAGAGAGTTTTCGAAAAAAATCCAACCCTTCCTCAATCTCTCACATGATAGGGCTTGAGTCCCTATGAAAGGAGGGGATATAAAAGTATTACCCCTTCTACCCCATGCGGGGCACGAAGGTTAAGGAAGTACCCGTTCCGGGCACGAATTTTAAGGAATAATATAACGGGATATAACTGGGGCACGAGAGCTTAGGAAGAATATCACGGCCACCGGCCCCACGCCTAGTGGCTAGACTTTAATGATTCCACTGTCCTCGTCATAAAAGAAGCTGTCGCCATTAGGTCCTCGGTAGGATATTTCTTTGACTTCCCAGATTTGCTTCATTTTGACATCTGCTTCTGCGGCATGAAACCGTCCGTTTTCTTCCCGTTGCAAAAGAAGAAATTTGTTGTTGTTATTCGAAACAATTTTCCAATGGAAAAAATCACTTTGAACGGTTCCTTTTTCGTAATCGATACTAATAATATTCATTTCTGAAAACCTCTGTAATCTTAATGTAGGGCTAATAATTGATGTTGGCAGCTATTTCACGGGCTTTTTCCATTGACCGTTTTTTGCTGGCCACGGTAGTGTTTTTCAGGATACGAAGAGCAAGTTCCACAGTGGCATCATGTTCCATGCTCAAGGCAACACCTTGTTTTTCAAAAAACTTGTTGAGACTCGATACTTTTAAGTTCAGCGAAGGCAGTATGGGACCTTTAGAGGTTTTATCTGGCTCTTGGACCTCTTCTCCTGCGACATCGTTGATGATATGAAGGAACAATGCCATGCTCGGTGATGTCGATTCCTGAAGGCGTATAATATTTCGAAGTGGTGAGGCGTAGCCCCGAACCACCGCTTAATCTGAAAATGGTTTGCACAGAACCTTTACCGTAGGAATTTTCACCAACGATCAGGGCCTTTCCCGAGTCCCGTAATGCCCCGGCGACAATTTCCGATGCGCTGGCGCTGTACTGATTAACGAGAACCGCGACCGGGACCTGGTGCAGGCTGTTTTTATACAGGCCACGGTATTCATGGTAATCGCCTTGGGCTCTGCCCTGTGTATAAACTACCATCCGTCCCTTGAAAAGGAAATGACTGGCCACCTTTACCGATTGGGTGAGCAGTCCACCCGGATTTTCACGTAAGTCCAGAATGAATCCTTTCACTCCATCTTTTTCAGCCTGCTTCAAACCTGCCTTTAGCTGTTTCTCGGTCTGTTTGGAAAAACTACTGATCTTTAAATAACCAATTTGATTGTCGAGTGTTTTATATTCAACCGTGTTGATTAAAATGATTTCCCGGGTGAGGGTGTATGTTCGTTTTCTTTTTTCGCTGGGCCGGAATAGAGTGAGGGTGACTTTGGTTTCGGGATACCCCCTGAGCAGATTAGCGAGTTCCTCTATATGTAGACCGGTGATATTTTTTCCGCTCACGCTCACGAAAGAATCTTTGGCAAGAATTCCTGCTCTTTCAGCCGGTGAATTTTTCATGGTTTTGACCACATATAGCCGGTTATCTTTCATAGTGATAACCATCCCCAAACCTCCATATTTCCCTTCGGTATCACGCATGGACTTTTCAAAGGAATCTTTATCCATATATTGGGAATAGGAATCAAGCGAACTCATAATTCCTTCAATCGCCGATTTTTCCAGGCTTTCCTTGGTGATCGATTTATGGGAGTGGTCGTGGAGAAAATAATAGACTTTCTGAAGTTCGTCCCAATCGTGGTTTCTGTCGTAAGTCAGTCTATATTGAGTGATCCTGTTCCTATATCTTAGGGTATTGATGCCTGGATTTTTGCTAAGTGTCAATTCCACCGAGTCAGCGTTTTTTATCATTCTTTCAATAGCGGCGGAAAACAGTTTTTTATGGTCTGGAGGGTAGGCATATTTTTCAGAAACCAAATCAATGACCTCTTCAAATGTTTCCAGGTCATTGTTGAAAAAACCCGCAGCAGCCGTTCCCTGGAAGTTGGCTGGACCCAGAGTATTGACTGGAGGCAGGCATAGGAGAGCCCAAAGTCCTACCACCAGGCTCAGCGAATATTTTCGGAAGTTTCGTTTCATTTTAGATTTTTAGAATAGGATCGATATTGTGGATACAGATGGCCTGAAAAACTAACCGTTCTTCTTCAAAATGTCTGCAAAAATTATTTCCAGATTGTCTGTCATCTCATCAACGCTACCATTGGTGAGGCTCGGCGCCACTTTCAGGACATCGTTAATAATTATTGTTGGTGTTTCATTGGCTTTGAACTGCTTTGCCATTTGCAGGGAATGGTCGGTCTTAGCCTTGATGGAAGCCGACTGCATGCCCTCTGTCATTTCCTTGCTTATTTTGAACTCGCGGGCCAGAAACTTGATGACTTTGGGTTGAAAAATATTGATGTTCAGTTTGAAATTGGTATCAAATAATTCATGGGTAAATTCCTCTTCCACTCCCAGTTCATCGGCGATATAAAAAGCCATGGCCGGGTAAGCCGTCTGGTTGCCCCAATAAATGGGAAATTTTTTATGATGAAGCTTGTCTTTGAACCGGGCGTGCAGACGTTTGGAAGTTTCCAGAAACCGGTAGCAATGTCCGCAGGAATAGTTGAAAAACTCGGTCATCTCGATAGTTTTAACATCTTTGAGTTTGCTTATGTCACCGATCACTTCATATTTGCCGCGAATTTTTTCATCAGCCTGCGCCCATCCAGGCAACAAGAAAAGTGCCACCAGCAAAACAGCGGAAACCTTTTTCATGAACCACTCCTTGTATTTTTAAAATAAATATTCGTCAATGTTTGATTCTTGGCCAATATTTTGCGTAATTAAAACGCGGGCTGTGATTTTTTACATGGCACTGTTTACAAGCCTCTGTGGCTTGGTTCCCAAAGCCCGACTCCGGGGACGATGCGTGGTCCCGACCAGGACCGTGGCATATCTCGCATTGAACGTTTTTCAAGCCAGGGGTATCTAATTCGCTGATAAAGCCGCCCGGAATGTTAAAGCCGACCACATGGCAAACGAGACATTCCGGATCAAACGCCTTGTTGATTTTCCTTAAAGTGTCATAAGCCCGGCCGTGACCCGATCCCGACCAGACCGAGTGTTCTGCCGGATGGCAGGTCTTACACACGGTCTCCCCGGCATAAACGGATTGTTTGCTCTTGTTCCGCTTTCCCGCCAGGGTCTCGAAGAATATGGCTTCAACTTTTTCATTATATTGTTCATATAACTTTACCATTTCAGAGTCAAATTTTACACTTGAATCCAGTTTCACCAGGTTATGCTTAAAAGATTTGTTGCCATCTGCGTCAATCTGCACCCTCAATTCTCCCATTTTTTGTCCCCGAGGTGAGGACTGGACAAAAAGTCTCCCATCTTTCCGCACCGGTGCCATATCAATGTCATCCGAATCGGTGTCCATATGCCCATTGATCACAATATCCACCCCCTCCAGATTCAGGTAGTTCAGTGCTGATTCCCGTTTAGCATGGGTGAGAAGAACGATGAGGTCCGGCTTTTCCGTTTCACGCATAGGAGTTATCAGGTTCAAGACGGTCTGTTTAGGGTCTTCAATGCTTAGACTGATATGACCATAAAACAAGCCAGGGTCTGCCACCGCCAGAATGCCCACTTTTAATCCGTTTGGGAATATTTTCACCCGTGACCGGGCGGGTTCAAAATGATCGATCATCAGGTTTCCCGCAATCCAGGGAATCTGCGTCCGATCCTTTAAAAATTTGGAGCCATAAAGTAGATCCCGGTCTCCCAGAGCGACCGCATCATATTCCATTTGTTCCGTTGCGGTAAGAAGCGTTTCGGCTTTCAGTTTCCCCTGGCGTGTGGGCTCCTTAAAATGGTCGCCGGTATCCACAAGCAAAATGTGAGGGTGTTCTCTCCGAATATCTTTGAGGTACTGCATTCGCCGCTCAATGCCGCCCTGGTCTTCTTCCTGGGAGCATCCGCAAGGTTTCAGTTCCGCCAGCAGGTTGCCGGTGTATACAATGAGAACCTCCCGGGGTTTTGCCGTTGAGGTTTCGCTCCGTTCCAATGAAGGACACCCCGCTATAAACATCATAAAAATCAATACCATTTGTTTCATGGGCATTAAGGTATCGCATTTCGTTATGAAATACTTGGAAAACCCGCTAGTATACAGAGAAATTGGAATGGTTATTTTATGCCAATGCGCAAGTCCGAAATTCATATGCATTCCATCTTTTCCGATGGCGAGTTTTCGCCATCAGAATTGATTGAGATTGCGGAGAAAAATGAGGTCTCCGTTCTATCCTTGACCGACCACGATACTTTCGAGGGCATTCCAGAATTCCTTCAGTCTGCGGAGGAAACCGGAATTACCGCCTTCCCCGGCATAGAAATCACGGTAAAGTTTCATGATTTTAATATTCATCTGCTGGCCTATTTTAAGGATTACGAATCCCTCAATCCCGAACTTAAAGATCGGGTAAAAACAATGACCGAAACGCGGGAAAAACGCATGCTCCAGTTGATTGAACGGGTAAACGGGGTGATCCCGGAAAAGTATCGAGGGGCCCTGAAACTTGAGAATGTGAAAAGAGCGGCCGAAGGGGTTCTCGCCCGGCCGCATCTTGCGCGTGAGATGGTGAGGCTTGGCATCGTTTCGAATACGGGCCAGGCATTTGAGAGGTACTTGGTTAAATATAATGTTGAGCGGGAAAACCTGGACGTACAAACTGCCATCACCTTGGTGCGGGAAAGCGGGGGCGTGCCGGTAATGGCTCATCCGGGCGAGCGGTCTTACTCCCTTATCTGTCCCGAAAAGGGTAGGCTACCCGAAAACGCCCCGGTTTTAATGGAGGAGTTGAAGGAGATGGGGCTTTTGGGCCTTGAGTGCCATTATCCTTATCACGAAAGAATGGGTACCGTTCCTTATTTCATCAATCTGGCTGATAGCTTTGGCCTGATCATAACGGGTAGCCGCGACTTTCACGGCTTCAACTCCTACCAGCAAGTCAATATCTTTGGCACCACCAAAATGGAACCCGATTTTCTTGAACAGTTCCAGGCAATCTGGAATCGAGACACCCCTTACAGGGCATGAACCTGTTTTATTCTTGCTGTTGCCTTTTCAAAGATGATTTAGGTTTTATTTGATCGGAAAACTCACCAGAATCCCGCCCATCACATCGTCCAGTGCAAAATCCTTTTTCGGACTGCGGGGGTGGCCATTGTGGCAATTGACGCACCCGCGTGTCACCGCAATATCCGGATAAATAGCTTGGAAATATTTTTTCCGACCCACCTTGGTAATCTGGATGTAAGGCCGAATGGGGTGCACCTCCACGCTTTCCAACCCGTTTTGCTCAAACTCGTTGGCGGGCCGGTTCTGTGGATTGATGGGATAAAGGCTGATCAAACGGAAGTGCAGACCCAGTCTTTTGTTCTCAATCGCCTCGGCGCTGTTCAATAAAAACTGCGCCGGAAGCATGAGGGCCTTTTCATTTTCCCACTTTTCCTTGGAATGAAGAATACCCCGTTCCTCCAGGCGGTTGACAATATGCCGGGCATATACCGTACGGTCGGAATCCAGCACCGAGTGCACATAGTCTGCCACCACCTCTGGAGCGACCAGTAATTTACTATCGACATTCTTTTCAGTCCGTCTACCCAAAGGCAGGTCAATGATGATTCCCCCCATCACGCTCCCCTTTTCAAAATCAGTTTTGGGGCTGTTGGGGTGGTTGTTGTGGCAGTTGGGGCAGGTTTTCGAAACCGCAATATCCGGATAAATCGCCTCAAAATACCAGCGCCCTTCACGCGGAATAAGCCATGTGAAAGGCTTGTTCGGATTCTTCACGACTTCTTCCAGTCCCAGCTTTTCATTTTGCGATCGGGGAGAGTTGTGTTTGTTGATGGGCCAGAGGCTCATCAGCCGGTATTTCATGCCGACCCTGCGCGAGTTGGAGATTTTGGAAGACATCGAAAGAAACTGGGCCGGCAAAAGCAGGGTATTTTCCTGTTCCCAGTTTTCAGAAGCGGTGATAGCGTCTTGCCGGGTTAAATGTTCCACCACCTTCTTAGAGTAGGTGGTCCGCCCGGCTTCGATCACCGAGTGGATGAAGTCTGCCGCCAAGCTGGCAGGGATGCCCTCAGCCTGCTCCAGGCTTTGAGCCGGGGAGGGAATAAAAAAGAAGAATATGACGATACAGAACGCGCAAGATTTCATAGATTGACCCCCCTAAAAGGTGTGCTACCGTCAATAAGGGTCCAAAAGGCAAAATCTCAATACCGACCCGCTAGCCGCAGGGGCTACTGACAAGACCTTTGTTGAGCCGAGGTGGCTCTTGCTCACAAAGGCTGAGGAAGAGTACCAGGGACCAGCGTCACGCTGATTTCCAGCGGTGAACGTCTCGCATGAATTTTCGACGATCCTACCTAATCAAAGCCCGCATTTAATCATCCATATTCCTATGTTCATTGATTATGAAAAAAATTATAAGAGTTAATTAAAAGACCTCTTACTCACTCAATTGGAGACAAGCAATGGTCTTTTTTGCAAACCAGCGGTTATGCAATGTTGTCTAATTTTTCCAAATTCAAATTCCAGTGCCCAGAGCATAAAAATACAAACGTATATAGGTGAACCATGAGAATAAATATGAAGTTTTTAGTTAAAGAGAATGCATCCTACTTAGTAGAGCAATTCCGGAAAGTCAAGGTGCTATCAGTCCTTTCCGATACAGAACTGAGGACAATTGTTTCACAAATGCGAGGTTTCGAATTTAAGGCCGGGACGAGGATTGTGAATCAGGGGGAATTGGCGAATTTATTTTTTATAGTTCAAACGGGCTCTGTCGAGGTTTCAGTGAAAAAAAATTTTTTCTGGGAAAAAAGGTTGCAATCCTCCGCAAGGGAGATTTCTTTGGTGAAAGTGTTTTGGTCTCTAATTCCAGGCGGACCGCTACTGTGATCGCAAAGACAGATACGACATGTTTTGTTCTACTCAAAACTAGTTTTAAATCTATGCTTCGACGAAACCTGCTTTTCAAGAATAATCTTCAAACGGTTTTCTCAAGACGAAAACAGGTATTGATAAAAGCTTAAACTTCCTCTTTCTGGAACAAATCAGAGAGTATGTGCTATAAAATAGTTCGATTTTTTATAAATTGAGTGCACATTTTTGTAAATTAAACCCTATCTCCTTCCAAACGTTCCTCCTCTTTTTTGCTTGCAGAATTGCAAAACCCTTAATTTATCCTGTTTTAGGTGCGTGCCTTCTAAATGTGCTCCACCTATGGAATGAAAATTGCGCCCCACGTTTAAGGGGGGGCGATTCAAATGCGGATGGCCTGATCCAAACTTAAGATAAGTTATGAATCAAAGGTTTCGGTTCTAACTGTGAGTGAATAAAAGAATAACATATTTTTATATTGACCCTGTACCTGATACAAGATGCAAGATTTTTTCATAGAGTGCAATATCAAAACCATGACACGCAGGACGGTATTTTTTCAATGAAGAAAATTAGAATAATCTTGGCAGACGATCACGATCTACTGCACGAGTGCCTTGCAACCCTTGCCATACGAGATGACTGTGGCATTCAATTTGTTGGCAATGTTAAGAACGGATACGATTTGCTTAAGGTCGTTAGGAATGTGAAATGCGATATTATTTTACTTGATATAATTATGCCTGGTCCCGATTCTCTAGACATTCTGAAAACATTAAAAATAGAGTTTCCACATATTCCTGTATTGATCGTGAGCGGTCTGCCAGAAGATGGATTTGCGGTCCGATATTTGAAGGCAGGGGCTTCTGGTTATTTCAGCAAAGAGAGATCGTTTGATGAATTATTTCAAAGTATAAGAAAAGTTTTCAATGGCCAAACGGCAATTAGCTCTTCCATTTCAAAGAAGATGGTTCTAAAGGCCCTTCAAAAAGAAACGCCAGTAACTCATGAACTATTATCTGATCGGGAATATCAAGTAATGTGTTTGATGAGTTCTGGAAAAACACTATCCGAAGTTGCCAAGGAACTCTGTTTAAGTCCAAAGACTATTAGTACCTATAGAAATATCATTTTGGAGAAAATGGGCTGGAAAAATAATGCCCAGATGATGTTCTACTGCATAAGTCATGGACTCTGTGATCCCCACCTCCAAGTAAAGGAATTAATTCATTTTCAAGCCAAGGATTATACTGTCCCTTGGGTAAACAAAGGAATTTAAGCAGAAGTTTGGCCCGATTGAAAATCGGAAATGCTATGAAATCATGCATGGCCGCAAAGCTCCTTGCGAAGCATACCCCACGTTCGAAGCTTTTGAAACCAATCAGTCAGTAATATCCTAATGGCACACCCCTAAAGGCCCAACCTTTATGACTCGTGTTTATCCATTACCTGGAAAATTTCCTCTCCTTGTGGAGTACGCGGTCGAATTGATAAACGAAAACCAATCGAATCCTCTTTTCAATCAGGATATTATCTCGGACCCACCTGAATAAATAAAAGCAAATCATAAATTTTAACCCTTTTTTTAAGGTAAATTGTGGAACTCCTTAGGATCCACTGGCCTGAGGGCAGTGTTATTCTTTCTAAGCTTTTATTATGCCCGATGGGGTATCATGCTGATTTCCAGCGTTGAACGTCTCGCATGAATTTTCGACGATCCATATCGCTATCCCAAGGAAAAAGATCCATCAAGGGTTCCAGGGCATAGTTCGACTTATCTTCGGGGGGAAGTTCCAATCCGCCATTGGTGATGCGGTAGATATTACTAAAAGTCCGGTAATTTCCACACAGGGTCACATAATCCCATGAAGTGGTCCCTTCTACCAGGGCACATAATTCTGATGAAGAGATGCCTTCGTAGAGGTTGATCTTGCCGAGGTCGCCTTTATGAAGCTGAGGTTTGCCAGGTTGGCCAAAATCTACGGTCCATGCTTGGGAACCCTTCTGCCCGAACACTTCCAGTTGATAAACGATTTGCCAATGTTGCCAGCCTTCCAGCAACGCGCTATTTAAAATCCGCTCAAGCAAACAGTTTTCAATGAAGTTGTCAATCACCTGCATTTCCCGTTCGTATTCTGTGGGGTCGGTGGTTTGAGTTTTGATAACGGGAACGTACGCGTGTGGTTTGAAGGTTATCTGGTGACTATCGTCTTCTTTGACACGCACAAAATCGGACGACTGCTTTTCTATACGAATACCATCCGCCGAAATATGCGCCACATCTCCGGAAAAAAACGGAGCACAGGGAACTTCTGGGCAAAACAAAGCCAAATCACGCAGGAACTGATCCTGAGTGATTGGAAACGAAACCTGATTCATGAAAGCTAATTCGTCCCGATATTTAAAAGCTGCTGAACCGGGCACCACCATTTTGGGCCCGAGCGCCTTCACCACATTCAGGAAAGTACAGTATTCGTCAACAGGCAGGGTGAGGGGTTTATTATAAGAAAGGTTCCCTTCTAACAACGGAACAAAGCGGGAATGAAAAAAATCAATCTGACCGTATAATTCTCCAATGCGTTGAATGATATCCGGATTCACCAGAGAATCCACCTGATTCCAAATCGTTACTTCACCGTCATTCACAATGAGTCCATGCTCAGGAAAAGAATCTTCAGAAGTGCTCACCTGGTTACGCGAAGGAGTTGAGGTTATTGTCACATCCTTGACTCGAATGGGCTCGAAATCTGCAACCATTTTAATATTTTTAAATTCCAGTTCATGGAGGATGTCGAGAAGAAGATCGTCCTTGGGCGCGAGGACGATTGTATCTGGCGTGAGAATTCGTTCATTTTTCACCAGATAAGCCAGGGTACGCACATCAAAATGGTCCTGATGCCTGTGCGAAAGATTGAGGACATCAAGCGGCGGTACCTTGTCCTTTTGCAGGACGATGCTCGGACACAGTACGTTGATTTCTTCCCAAAGGTAATCGAACCAGACCGGATCGGTCAGAATGGTTGTTTCTTTGGATTGTATGAGCAGGCAGGCATGCCCGACCAAGGTAGTCTTGATCATTATTTCAATTCCTGATTTTATGGAAAGAATTGAGGTTAACTGAACAGGGCAAGTAATTCAAGCGGGTCTCTATTTATTCGGTCCACTAGGCGTGGGGCCAATGTGCAATAACTTTTGTTGGCGAGCAATAGGTTAACTCGGCTTGATAAGCCTTTGCTATCTGCCCTGCATTCACATTTCATCTGCAATATTGAGCAGATTTGATGCGTGAGGGATCTTTAAATTTTCAATATTGACTTGCACTAAAATGGGGTCTGTAGCATGGAACTGTTTGATATCCTCAATTATAGCCTTACCTTCAATAGCAACTTCTTCGACCTTATTGGTCGAACTAATTTTTTTGTCCAGGGCTGTATAACGCTCAAAAAATGTCCCCGCCTTTTCAATGGTCTTCTTCGTCAAGTTGAAATCCAGCTTACGTTTATAATTTGCATTATAATAATCAACATATTCTGCCCAGATTTCAATTTCCTCAAGGGAATGAGCAAGAGTTAAATAATATTCAATAAAACCCTCCCGTCCTCTCTCTTTCATCGTGGGAACGACCTGATTAGCCAAGGCGTTTAGAGGGATACCCTCCTGGCTTTCGCATACGTAGTTAATGGTGTACATGAGGGAGGTAATCTTAGAGTCGACATGAAGTCCAATTATGGCATATTTTCGATAAATTTCCCGTTTCTCAAATAATGCCCACACCCCTCCCCGGCTTTTAATACCGTGGGCTTTATTTTCAATAGGGCGAAACAGGTTGTTGCAGATTTCTATGTTGTCAGCCTTTGCAGGGCTCAACAGCAAAGGCGCAACCATGACGATCTGGGCGATCAAAAAACAAATGAGGAGTCTCATGGGTCAATACCCAAGAAAATTATTTTAATAAAAACATTTTCTTTAGAGCATCAGTATACCATTAAATATGTACCATTTTTTCCAATCTTCAAGGTCAAAAGAGGAGGCTTATGGATTATTTGTCGACAATTTCACCTTTTAAGCTTTCAATAAAACCGCAAACCTGGTTTTTTTCGGTCTCTGCGACCTGCAAATGTTCAAGTGTTGCATAAAGGTGGATCATGAAATTACCCCAGTCTTTTTCGCTGATACCCATACCTTTATGGGAAGTCAACATATCTCGCCCCACATAGGTCAGGGGACCTCCAGAGTTGGCACATAAAAAATCGATCAATAATTGCTTTTCGCGGCGGATGCCGTCTTCTCCCCGGTTTTGCCAAAACCGACCCAGTAGAGGGTCGCCCATGAGACGTGGTAATAAATCACTCGCTACCGCAGCAATACTGTCATACCCACCCAGCCGTTGATACAAGGTTTGGTTTTCCATATTAAACGCAATCCTTCTGCTGAAATATATAAAGAGGATAATTTTAACATAGTGAGAGCATTTTAAACCTTAGGTCTGATACACTATTCAAATACGCACATTTTGTAGAATAAAGGGAACTAAAGATGGTGCCCACTCGGTTGCTCGGAAAGACGGGGGAACGCATCTCCATTCTGGGGTTCGGCACGGCCGCCGCAGGCACACGGCTGAACCTGAAAGAAGCCGTCCGCTTATACGAAGAGGCTCTCAACCTGGGAGTGACC
>JYMV01032849.1_pt1 | contig 12511 bp, 13 predicted proteins | sample 338911 | NCBI WGS metagenome assembly JYMV01 (sample SAMN03354496, study PRJNA234377) | hydrothermal vent metagenome | biome: Deep sea; feature: Hydrothermal plumes at the Eastern Lau Spreading Center, Western Pacific Ocean; material: Seawater | place: Tonga | collected 2009 | depth 2000 m m | reverse complement strand
GCATCTACAAGACCATCTGCATAACCAATACTCAAAACCGCATTCTCATCCTTTCCTTGCTTTAGGAAATTTTCTGCATCATTAATGTAAAGTTCTGCATTTTGTAATATTTCTTGGTACTCTTTTACATTGTTATAAAATGGCTTAATCTCTTCTAGAGCTTCTCTGACCATCGGAACATATTTTTCAATCATTTGGATTGAGATACTCTTAATTTCATTTGAATTATCTAATGGTTTGTCTAAACATTCTGTTAACACTTTCATTGCATCTGATTCTGTAAAATGTAATTTTCCAGTAATGATTAGACTGTGTGGAGGTTCGCCGAAATTAATTTTAAGCAGATTACTAAATTTTCCCGCAGTAATCATTTGTGTTTTAAACCCGATTCTTGATGCAACTATTGCAAATGTATTCTCATTCACAACATTTCTTTTCTGTTCTTTTTCAACCTCTAATAGATCACTGATAGCATTTTTTGGATTAAGAAAATAGTTTTCAACTTCATTATACTCCAATAATAATATAGTATGTAGTCCTTGCAACAAATTTTTAAAAATAGTTGTATAAGGTGTTAATAGAGATTTTTTTTCATTCATTATAGTTACGATCCTTCCAATTTTGTAAAATTGTAATCCTGCCTCACCTACCATCGACGTTATTGCTGAAGCAGAATGAATTGTTTTTGTTTCAATTTTTTCTAACTTTGCTCTGGTTCTAAGTTCGATGTGTGTTGTGGCTATATAGGGATCCCCATAAGATAATAATACTACATTAGAAACTTTGGCAGTACGAAGTATTTCTTGACCATCTTCTACAAGCCATCTTTTTGCAATTTTGAAATTTCCATTGGTTAAACTTTTGAGCTTTTCTTCATTGTGTTTGTAAATTGGGCTTGTAAATGATTCCAAATATACCATGTCAGCATTTTGAATGACTTTTACAACTTCAACTGGGATTGATTCTCCACCAGATATACCCAATCCAACAAACCACAGCATTACTTTGTTTTATTATGCAGTCGTTTTAAATGCTGTATGGTTTTTTTAAGCACTTCTATTCCTCGGAGATATTCATCAATCGATATTTTTTCATCAATTGTGTGTGCAGCATGAGGGTCACCAGGACCAAAGGTCACAACTGGAATGCCAAGCTGGTTACCTATAACGTTCATGTCACCTGTTCCAGTTTTCCTAATCAACATAGGTCTATCTTTCTCTACATCTATAATTCCTAGAGTTAATGCCCTAACTAGTGGAGAACTATGAGATGCCTCAAAAGGCTCAGTCTCATCAATTATAGAATAAAATGCTTCTACCTGTCGCTTTTTAGCAATTTCAGTGACTGCTCTTGAAATTTTTTCTTCAATAATTTTACAATTCATGTCTACTGGTATTCTAATATCCAGAGTTGTATCACATTCCTTTGGTGTTACATTATGACTGGCACCACCTTTAATCTCTGTTAAAGTGGCAGTTAACATCATCCCTTTTTTTCTATCTTCTTGTCCAGATTCTAACACACTCTTAATTTCACTAACAAATAATGCTGATTCTTCAATCGCATTTTTTGCTAGCCAAGGTGCACTGGCATGTGCACTATTATCAACACTGATTTTTAGATTTATGGCGATACGTCCTTTGTATGCTATAGTAATCTGCTTTGTACCACTTGGTTCTCCAAAAATTGCATAATCTACTTCAGGTTTATTTTTAGTTAAATTCTTAATTCCAGTAGCGTTTCCTTCCTCGTCAACCGCACCCACGAAAATAACTGTACAATCATTTTCACCAACACTTGCAGCAGCAAATAACATTGCAATGAGTGGACCTTTTGCATCAGACGAACCTCTGCCAAAAAGATAATCATTTTCTTTTCTAACCCTAATTCTTCCAGGTACTGTGTCCATATGTCCACAGAAAAGAATTTTTGGTGAGCCGGAACCCTTTGTAGCAATGAGGTTTCCTACTTCATCTGTATGTATGTCGCTAAATCCCAGATCATCACATTTATCAGCAAGGAAATCTGCCAAACCTTTTTCACGAAGTGTTGGCGTGTAAATTTTTAGCGCTTTTTCTAAAGTCTTTACTGCGAATGTTGGGGTTACAGTGAAATGTGATTCCATTTTCTATCTACTCGTATTCTTGACGTATTCTAATATTTGAGTTGGAACATCTACACCAGTAACTCTTACAACATTCCTAAACTCAGTTGTGTTATTAATTTCGTGAACTACTAATCCTTTATCATCGCTTTCCATCAGATCAACACCTACAATTTCTCCTTGTACTGTATTTTTAGCCTTGATACAAATGTCCTCCATTTCGTTTGTTACCTCACAGGTTTCTGCCGAGCCGCCCAAATGTGTATTTGTTTTCCAATTAACTCCATCAGTGATTCTGTAAATAGCACCTGCTACTTTATCGCCTATTACTATTGCGCGAATATCCCTAGGTGGTCTTTGGACAAATTCCTCTAAGAAATGAATTTGGTATATTGGGTACATAGTCTCCCTTGATTCTATAACAGCTTCAGCAGAATCCCTATCGTTTAATTTTGATACCATTCTGCCCCAACTACCAACTGTTGGTTTGATAACCTTGGGGTATCCATTTTTTTCGAGTGCCTCCATTGCTGCTTCTTTTGAAAATGCAATTGTTGCCTCAGGTGTGGGCACACCCGCTTTTTGTAGTAGCATGTGTGTGAAAAGCTTGTTTCCCGCTAGAATTCCAGTATTTAGACTATTGACTACTCTAGCTCCAAGGCCTTCTAATGTTGCTGTTGAGTGAATATTCCTGTAATAACTTACGCAGCGCTGTAAAACTGTTTGAAAGTTATGTGTATTTTTATTTAAATCAACAAACAGTTTCTTACAATCAACCATCTCTATGTCTATGCATTTCTCCTCAAGACGGATTGTATCATAGAGAACTGTAATTTTTGAGGTCACTGCCCCCAGTCCTCTCCAACAGTTTGAGCTGGTTTTAACTCAAATCCATTGGAATCCTTCACTAGTTCAAAGCTTGCTCCACACTCGGCGCATGTTACAATTTCACCTTCAACCGCATCATCAGGAATCGTTATGTTTGCATCACATTCAGGGCAATTAGTCATTTTTTACCAGGATCCCTCTTCTTTTCTTCATTAATTATCTTTCTTTCTACAGTATTTTCAAGTGGAATTTCAAGAAGGTCACCCATTCTAAGATTTTTTAAACTTTTAGCAATATTCTTTGCGCTGTTCGTGTCTTTTTCCAAGCCCAAAAGTGACATGAGATATCCTGCGCCAGCCTTACCAGCTAGTTCACCAAATACGATAGTTCGCCTATTCCCTACGTCTCTAGGGGGAATTGGCTCATACGCCGCTGGGTTTTTCAAAATTGCGGCCAGATGTGTTCCAGCTTTGTGCTTATAGGCCGAAGAGCCAACAATTGGTTTTGAATCATATGGTACCATTTTTGTATATTGTTGTATAAGCCTTGAAAGATCAGCAAGCATGTCAAGCCTGAAATCATTTTGTGATTTGTACAAATATGTAAGTGCTACAGCAGTTTCTGCAAGAGATGGAATTCCTGTTCGTTCACCAATACCGTCTATTGTTGTATGGATTTGATCAACACCGGCATCACATGCAGAAAACGCATTTGCTAATGCAAATCCAATATCGTTATGAACATGAGCATCAAGTGGTGTAGTAATTTCAGAGCTAACCATTTTTACATAATTATACATTCCATTCGGCGTTAAAATTCCTACAGTATCTGGAAGACTAATTCTATCCACACCTGCTTCCTCTATTGCCTTACAGACGTTGATTAGAAACTGTGGTTCTGCTCTACATCCATCTTCCACAGTGAATCTAATTTTCAAACCATGTGATTTTGCATATTCTACAGTTTTCACTGCTCTATCTAATGCCTCGTCTCTTGAAATTTTTAATTTATCTTTGAGATGAATATCAGATATTCCGAGATATGCAGCAACCCAAGATGCATCACATTTTAACGAAACATCAATGTCCTCCTTTAACGCTCTTCCATGTGCTACAATGTCAGCCTTTAATCCCTGTTTAATAATTGTCTTAGTTGCTTCAGCATGATCACGAGAAATAATAGGAGATATTTCAATCTGGTCAACACCAAAATAATCAAGCTCCCAGGCAATCTGAATTCTTTGTTTAACCGTAAACGAAACACCTGGATGTTGTTCACCTTCCCTTAGTGTAGAATCAAGAATTCGTATTTTCTTAGATTTCATTCCTCTGCATAGTAATTCGGATCATTCATATCTATATTCGTTGCAATTACAGATTAATATAAAGATAATCGTACTATAATCGTCTCAATATGATAATTTTGGTACTAAGTTAGGCAACGTTTGTGAAAATTATACGATTCTCGATTATGCTACAGTTCTAAGAATTATTACAGTGTTTGTATCAATTACACCAGGAATTTTTCGTAAATTGTCAATACACATGTTGATCTCTGTAATGTTTGGGGCTCTAATAATTACACTTATGTCGTACTGCCCAGTAATTTCATAAACTGTCTTAACAGCAGGAAGTTTTGTAAGTTTCGTAGAAACCTTTGAAGTATCTATTGATGAGTCAACTGATACTAATACAATTGCACTAGTACTATTTATCTCTCCAACTTGAACAGTGAATTTTTCGATGGTGCCATTATCAACCATATTTTTCACTCTTCTTCTTATTGCAGATTCTGACAGCTTTAGTTTTTTTCCAATCTCTACAAACGATTCTCTAGAATCTTTTTGCAAGAATTCTAGAATCTTTTCATCAGTTTTGTCTCTATACATTTCTTCTACCTTCTTCATTTGTAAGTAATTCATCTAGTATTTGCAGTGACTTTGTAACATCTTCATCTGATATAACCAATGGAGGGAGTAATCTTAAGATGTTTCTACCAGAGTATAAGAGTAATAATCCTTTTTTGATTCCTTCCATTAAGATATCTTTTACGTCAAATTTTAATTCTACACCAATCATTAGACCCCTACCTCTAACTTCCCTAATTATTTTATGTTTAGATTTGAGATCATTTAATCCACGAAAAAATTTTTCTCCCATGTTTTTTGCATTTTCAATTAAACCATCTTGTGTCAGTGCCTGAAGTGTAGCGGTTCCCGCAGCGCATGCTAAAGGATTTCCTCCAAATGTGGATGAATGTTCTCCTTTTTTCATTACAGATAGTATATCTGGTTTTACTAGTGTAACACCCATAGGAACTCCTCCAGCAATTCCTTTGGCAAGACACATTATATCAGGAATTGTTTCCCAGTGTTCTGATGCCCACATGCTTCCAGTTCTACCTAATCCTGATTGAATTTCGTCAAATACAAGCAGGCTCTCATTTTCATCACATACCTTTCTAACATCTTGCAAAAACCCATCAGGCGGAACGTGAATTCCACTTTCCCCTTGAATAGGCTCTAAGATTACAAATGCTGTATCCTTATCAACAGCAGTTTGTAGTGCATCTATATCTCCGTATGGTGAAAATGTCACCTTCTCAACAAGAGGTTTGAATGATTCTCTATATTTTGGATTAAATGTTAATGATAGTGCCCCCATAGATTTTCCATGATATGACCCTTTCATTGCGACCATTCCCTTTCTACCCGTAAACTTCCTTGCAAATTTTATACCAGCTTCCACAGATTCAGATCCACTATTGTTCAGATGAACTTGGGAAAGTCCTGCTGGTGCAACATCAATCAAAGTTTGCAAAAACTCTTCTCTGGTTTTATTATAGAAAGAGCTGTGAACTGTAATCACCTTTTCAATTTGAGATTTAATTGCATTAACAACACGTTCATTTCTATGTCCAACAAGTGCAACGCCATATCCACCCATACAATCAATGTACTCATTGTTGTCAGCATCCCATACATGTGAGCCTAATCCTTTTTCTATAGTTACAGGAAACCGCTGGTAAAGATTTCCTAAATATTGATCTTCATTCATTTTTGATTACCGTACAATGGTTATGTGCAATTGCAGAAGATATGGGGTTTTCCCTTTGGCCATTTGCAATTATTGCTTCCGTTACCCCCATCTCAAGTGCCTCAGTCGCAGCAAGTATCTTTTTTTCCATACCAAATCCAATTTGCGGCAAAATTTCTTTTGCCTTTGCTAGCGTTAAAGTATCCACTAATTTTTCATCTATTAATAATCCGTCAACATTTGTCAGGAATAAAACCTTGTCAGTATTTACTTGTCCAGCAATGTTTGCAGCAGCCCTATCGCCATCCACATTGAGAAATTCAGACTCCTCACTAATTGCTACTGGAGAAATGACTGGTACATAACCTTGGTCAAGAATAGATTTTATCAGAGATGCATTGACTTGCGTGATTTTGCCTGTATACCCTCCATCAATTACCTGTTTTCGCCCTTTTTCATTCATAATTATTAGTTTTTTCTTTCTGTCTGCCTGAATTATTTTTCCATCAATTCCAGACAAACCTACCGCATTGATTCCACTTTTTTGTAACATCTTTACAATTGTCTTGTTGATTCTTCCAGACATAACCATAGTAAAAATTTCTGCAGTTTCTAGGTCGGTATATCTGCTCTTTACACCGCCAGGGGAAACAACGAACTTTGGTTCCTTGCCTAACTGTTCTGTGACTCTTGTAACCTCCTTTCCTCCACCATGAACTAGAATTACCTCTTCTTGTTCTAGTACTTTTTTTATGTCTGCTACGACAGAGGGATGTAAGTCATCAACTACACTCCCCCCAATTTTGATTGTAATCATTTGCTATACAGGTGTCAATGGGGTGTACATAATTCCTTGTGTTTCATCGAATCCTGACATCACATTCATGTTCTGGATAGCAGACCCCGCTGCACCCTTCATCAAATTGTCAGAGGCAGAAAGTGCAATCAATCTGTTATTGTCATCATCAAGCTCAAAGCCAATATCACAAAAGTTTGAACCAACAACAAACTTTGGGTCAGGGAATTTATACATGCCATTTTTGTCACGTATCAGTCTGATGAATTTTTCCTCTCCAAATTCAGCACGATAAATTTTCCAAAGATCCTTTTCATCAACTTGCTTTTTCAAGAATGTATGATTTGTACAGAGAATTCCTCGTACAATATCTACTGCATGCGGGCTCATAGCAACTTTGATCTTTTTTCCAGCAACTTCACTAAGTTCTTGCTCAATCTCACCTGTATGACGATGCTTTGCAGGTTTGTAAGGTCGAATAACTCCAGCTCTCATTGCATGTTGTGTACCAGATGTACCACCAGCGCCAGCTCCAGATGAACCAATTTTAGAATCAACAATTATGTGGTCTATATCAATAATATCATTCTTGATCAGTGGATACAACGCAAGTATGGATGTTACTGCCATGCAGCCGGGGCAAGAAACTAATTGTGCATTTTTGATTTTATCTCTGTGAAGTTCTGGAACACCAAATACTGATTTTGACAAGTAATCAGGATATTTATGCTCCCAACCATACCATTTTGTATAGTCTTCAGGGTTATGTAATCTGAAATCTGCACTAAGATCAATAATTTTCATTCCCCTATCATAAAGCGCCTTTACAATGTCGGCTGCGGTTCCGTGTGGCACTGCCGTGAAAACCAAATCACATTTGTCTGACATCTTGTCATAATCAAGTTCCGAAAATGTTAGTTCGGTGAAGCCCTTTAGGCTTGGGTGTATTCTATGTAGATATTCTCCAACATGCTTAGTTGATGTAACCATCGAAACTTCAGCTTCAGGGTGACTTAACAGTAGACGGACTACTTCGCCACCAACATACCCAGACGCACCTACTATTCCAACTTTCATTGTAACATCATTCGGATTTGATATAATTTATTATTATTAACGGTTTACTTTCTGATTGAGTTTAGTGCAAATTCAATCATTTCTTTTGGGATGTTTATGTTTGAAACTTTGACTAGACCCTTAAACTCAACCGTGTTATTCACCTCATGAACAACTAGCCCTTTTTCTTTATCCTCCATCAAGTCAACGCCAAGAATTCCTCCTCCAACTGCCTTTGAGGCTTTTGCACACAAGTCCTCTATCTCGTTTGTTATATTGCAAATTTCGGGCTCAGCACCTAATGCAATATTTGTTTTGAAGTTACCCGAGGATTTTCTATACATTGCAGTGACTGCTTTATCTCCAATCGTAATTACCCTGATATCTCTTGGTGGTCTGTCTATTAGCTCCTGAAGGTAGAAAATTCTATCCAAAGGACCATCCGTAATTTCTCTTTGCTCAATGATTGCATCCGCAGTATCCTTGTCCTTTAGTGGTACGACGTTCCTTCCCCAACTTCCAACGACTGGTTTTATTACTAATGGATAACCAACATTTTCAAGATTTTCTCGTGCTGCATCAGCAGAGAAAGAAAAATATGTCTTGGGAGTTGGTATGTTGTTCTTTTTTAACAACATCGATGTTAATAGCTTGTTACCACACATTGCAGAGACATTAAACTTGTTGATTACCGGAACATCTAAAAATTCTAGACACGCAGTAAAGTATAATCCCCTGTAGTAACTAACACAGCGTTCTAAGATTACATTCCCAAAGTCAAAATCTTGTATTTGGCTAGACGTATTGATTTGTGTAATTTTAGCATCAATAAGAGATGTGTCATGCCCAAGTTCTACCGCCTCTTTTTGAAGCATTTTTTCTTCCGTTCTTAGCCGGTCAAACACTATGCAAATTTTTGACAACTATTCTCCCCAGTCTTCGCCTACGGTTTCTGCTNTCTTTTTTTGAAATTTCATAGTCTGCTCCGCAATCACTACAGGAAACAATCTCACCAACAGCAGTATCTTCAGGGATATTCAGCTCCGCATCACATTCTGGGCATTTCATAATTTTTTTCACTTTTTCTTATGTAATTTATTAGCTTGTGTTGTCTGCATTCCCCACAATTCTACAAAGCCTTTGGCTAATTTTTGGTCAAATTTTGAACCTTTTCCATAAGTTGCAATTTTATGACTGTAGAGCGAATACTTTGACTCTCGACCAACAACCCTAAGGCTTCCCTTGAATAATTTCAGTTTGACAGTCCCTGATACTCGTTTTTGTGTTTGCTGTATAAACATATCAAGATCATTTTTTAACGGATCCTCCCATAGACCAGAATACACTAACCAAGACCATTCATCATCCACTAACGATTTGAATTTTGTTTCATGTTTTGTGTGCACCATCTTTTCCAAGTCAGAGTGTGCTTCGATCAAACATGCAGCAGCTGGTGTTTCATACACTTCACGTGATTTTATTCCAACTACTCGATCCTCAATATGATCAACAATACCAATCCCACATGAACCTGCTTTTTTGTTAATGTATTCGATTAATTTTATTGGGTTCATAGATTTTCCATCCACCGCTACAGGTATCCCTTTCTCAAACTTTATCGTTAGATATGCTGGTTTGTTTGGAAGATTTTTTGTTTTTACCCAAATGAATGCATCATCTGGAGGTTCGTTGTTAGGATTCTCTAAGACTCCACCTTCAATTGCACGACCCCACAAATTTTGATCAATACTAAATTTTTTTGCAACGTTTTCGATCTTAATCCCATGTTTTTTTGCAAATTTTAATTCCTCTGTTCTATCCAAATTAAGATCCCTTATTGGTGCAATTATTGGTAGGTTGGAACCTGCATGCATTGTCAAATCAAACCTTACTTGATCATTACCTTTGCCTGAACAACCGTGTGCAAGTGAGGTAACTTTTTCTTTTTTTGCAATTTCCAATACTTTTCTAGCAATTAATGGCCTAGCAAGCGCAGTAGCTAGACAGTATTTTTTCTGATATAGTGCATTTGCCTTGATTGCAGGAAAGATATAATCAGAAACAAATTCTTTTTTGGCATCAACATTGTAATGTTTTTTCACTCCAAGTTTTTTTGCTTTGTCAGAAATTTTTTTGTAGTTATCTTCCTGTCCAACATCAACTGTAACTGTGATAACATCCATGTTGTGTTTCTCTTGCAGATACTTTACTACAACAGAAGTGTCTAATCCTCCTGAAAAAGCAAGTATTGCTTTTTGTTTCATAAGGCAATGGAGTCACTTGTTTTGCATTTATCTTTTATGTTCTAAACATTTTGAATTATTTTGTAATAGCTCGAGCTAAAATACGATCAATATTTAACTATGAATTATAACGCTGTTTTATGAAAATTTCAGTAGGGATTACAGTAGGAATTGTAGTGATTGTAGCTTTAGCTGTAATTTTAGCTGGAAATTATAGTTCAGATGAGATAAATCAGAATAAAATTAGGGTTGCATTTTTTCCTAACATAGGGCATGCAGTACCTATAGTTGGATTAGAAAATGGAATTTTTGAAAATGGAATTGGGCAACAAATTCAAATTGAAACTAAACTCTTTGACAGTGGTCCGCAAGTCATAGAATCAATGTTTGCTGGTTCAATTGATATTGCTTATGTTGGACCAGGACCAGTTATCAACGGATTTTTAAAGTCAGATGGAAAAGACATTAAAATTTTAGCAGGGGCAGCTAGCGGTGGCGCAAGTTTTATTGTGAAATCAGATTCCGAGTTGGATTCAATTGAAAACTTTGATGGAAAACGAATTGCTTCTCCACAAATCAGTAATAGTCAAGATGTGTCACTTAGGCATTATCTTGCATCAAATGGTCTAAAACCAATTGAAAAAGGTGGAACAGTATTTGTTTTGAATATTTCAAATCCTGACATCTACACTCTATTTGCAAAAGGTGACATTGATGGAGCTTGGGTATCTGAACCTTGGGCTACAATGCTGGTACAAGAACTTGATGGTGTTAGATTATTCAATGAAGAAAAGCTATGGCCAAACGAACAATTCGCATCCGTATTACTTATAGCTAGGACAAATTATATTGAAAACAATCCTGAGGTTATTCACAACTGGATAAAATCGCATGAAGAAGCCGTATTATGGATTAATTCCAATCCTGACAAATCAAAATCAATGTTTAGCGACTTTCTATTAGGCTATATGGGAAAATCTTTACCCCCAGAAATTATCGACGAATCTTTTTCAAATTTAACAATCACTGCTGATCCAATTAAAAATTCCGTGTTTACCTTTGCAGAGCGTGCTGATTCGTTAGGCTATCTTGGAAGATCTGGTTACAACTTAGATGGGATTTTTTATAATGTGGATTTAAAAGCAGATTTGGAGTTGACACAACTAAATGGGTAAGCTAGAGGCTAGAAATATTGAAAAATATTTCAAGCACGATGGGAAACCACTCAAGACATTAGATGGAATTGATCTAAATGTTCAGGATGGTGAATTTCTATGTATAGTTGGTCCTTCAGGATGTGGGAAGTCTACTTTCCTGAGAATTATTGCTGGGCTTGAAAAACCAGATAATGGTGAAATTTTGCTTGATGGTAAACCACTAAGCAGTACTGGACCAGATAGGATAATGGTATTCCAGGAGGGAGCCTTGTTTCCTTGGCTTAATGTTCAAGATAATGTAGAATATGGGCTAAAAATAGCTGGAATCCCCAAAGAAAAGAGGAATGAGATTTCAAATAGATATTTGGATATGATGCAGCTTACTCAGTTTGCTACATCATTTACTTATCAGCTTTCAACTGGGATGAAACAACGTGTTGCTATAGCTAGGGCTTTGGTAATGGATCCTGATGTATTGTTGATGGATGAACCATTTGCAGCATTAGACGCACAGACTAGAGATCTTTTACTAGTAGAGATGCAGCTAATTTGGCAGAAGACAAAAAAAACTATTATTTTTGTAACTCATAATGTTGCAGAGGCAGTTATTTTAGGAACACGTGTTTTAGTATTTTCTCATAGACCAGCTATAATTAAGAAAGAATTTGAAATTGCTTTACCATATCCTAGGACAGCAGAGGATATTCATGGCAAAAACTCCCCCAGCTATTCACTAGAAATTTTGGCAGAACTTCGCCCTGAGGTAAAAAAATGAAACCAAATGTATTAGCAAAAAAACTTGGTTTTTACGCAATGATAATTATAGTATGGCAGGGTCTTGACAGTTCAGACATTTGGCCTGACAATATTTTCCCATCACCAGTAGATGTTGTAGAAGACTTGGCATATGGGGCTTCTGATGGAAGTCTGTTTTACGGAATTGGAACAAGCATGTTGAGGTTGATTGTTGGCTTAACAATAGCAATTGTTGGCGGCACGATACTTGGAATCTTTATGGCAAGAGTTGAAACTGTTAACCAAACTATTGGTTCGTTAGTTCTTGGGCTGCAGTCAATTCCATCCATAGCTTGGGTACCACTCGCTATTCTGTGGTTCGGTTTAACCGACTCTGGTATTATTTTTGTTACAGCCATTGGAGCAATATTTGCTGTAACCATCAATACATACACGGGAGTAAAAAATATCGATCCGTCATATATCGAGGCTGCAAGAAATATGGGTGCGAAAGGAAGCCAACTTATCACTTCCATATTGATTCCTGCGGCATTTCC
>JYMV01019879.1_pt1 | contig 12511 bp, 9 predicted proteins | sample 338911 | NCBI WGS metagenome assembly JYMV01 (sample SAMN03354496, study PRJNA234377) | hydrothermal vent metagenome | biome: Deep sea; feature: Hydrothermal plumes at the Eastern Lau Spreading Center, Western Pacific Ocean; material: Seawater | place: Tonga | collected 2009 | depth 2000 m m | reverse complement strand
GGAATCAAAATATACCGGATTCATCAAGGAAACAGCCCTGCTCCTTGGAGGGTATTACAGGGTAGGGGATGCACTCATACCAACATGCATGTTGGAAGTTGCCAATTTTGCGTTGGGAATTTCCTATGATGTAAATATATCTTCCTTAGCAGAAGCGAGTAATGGTGCGGGTGGCCTTGAGATATCCTTTCGTTATATCACGCCCAACCCTTTCCGTTATGGGAAATCAAGCAAACACACGCCATTGCTCTAATTATATTCTTTAGCAATACATAGGCCTGACTAAAGCCATCGTCAGGTCCTATCTAAGGAAGGTGCTAGGTGAAACGGCAACCGAACGTTATATTTGCTATTGATTGCCAGATGTTTAACATTCACTACTTTGAAAATATCCAAAGCAACCAAGAAGAAAAGGCAACGTCTATCCTAAGCCTATATGACCAACTACATGAAAAGAAAGGCAATTCCCACTGCCTGCGTTATTAGCTTGAGCCGTACAGCAAACAGGGACAGGAAGACAAAAGAAAAAGAGTATGGTAATTTTTTTCATAATTTATTTACTTAATAAGGTAAGATTTCCTTTGAGCTCAAATTCATTACCCTTCTGGCTAATTCCTGAGGTTACAAAAGCAAAGACCGCTGGGTTAAGGGATTTTCCATTATGTGTTCCATCCCATCCCATTTTCGGATCGTACGTTTCAAACACCAGTTCTCCCCACCTATTATAGATAATGAGCAGGAACTGATCATCCTGAATAGGGCCACGGATATAAAAAACATCATTAAGGCCATCTCCGTTGGGAGAAAAAATATTGGCCGCCCATACTTCCCCAGAAACATCAATTATGATATCAATGCAATCTGTATTCATGCAGCCGTTGGAATCAGTAACTGTTACACAATAGGTGGCATCGGCAGAAACTGATACTGTGGGGTTTTGACATTGGGTGCAACTTAAACCTGTAGCCGGGCTCCAAACATATGAAGTGCCACCGGAACCGGATAAAGAAAATGCTGCAAATGGCATTACGGTGGTGTCATTTCCTGCACTCACAGTTGGCAGTGGATTAACAGTAACAAACAGTGAATCTGTTGAGGATCCGCAAGAATTGGTATCAATAGCCCAATACCATCCACTACCTGCAGGAACAATAGTTATGGTATCTTCAAATTGTGTCGTGCTCCAGGTAACAAAGCCGGTAGCAGAGGTTAATTGCGTAGCTTCTCCAGCACAAAGCGTAGTATTTCCATCAATAATAACTGATGGGGGCATTGTTTCAGTAACAGTAATAGATCCTGATCCAATGCAGCCAAGTGGATCTGTAACATCAACAGAATAAGTCCCAGGAGCCGAAACATATATGGTTTGTGTAGTCCCCGAGGGGGTCCAAGCGTAGGTTGATCCGATATTTCCAGCATCAAGTAGCAGTGAATCACCCTGGCAAAATGATGTGGCAGAACCAAGGTTAACTGATGGAACCGTAGCTTCAGTAACAACAATTGAACCTGATCCAATGCAGCCAAGCGAATCTGTAACATCAACAGAATAAGTTCCAGGAACTGAAACATAAATAGTCTGTGAAGTTCCAGCAGGTGTCCAGGTGTAAGTTGATCCGGCATTTCCAGCATCAAGCAATAGTGAATCACCCTGGCAGAAAGAAGTTGTGGAGCCAAGATTAACTGATGGGGCCGTATTTACATTTACAATGAGGTCTGCATCTGCATTTGGACACCCTCCGGAACCAAGTACCGTGTAAGTATACACTCCACCAGTGTTTGTTCCTGGATCAAATATACCTCCTGCAAGAGCTGGGGCCCATACCCCACCAGTATCCGGGCTCCCACCTAAGGAATCCAATAAATTAACAGGGCTCCCATTCGAACACAAGTCAATGGTGTTGGTGATTCCTGCATTTCCTGGCAGTATGACGGTTACTGTTGCATAGAGCGTATCCGTTGCATTGTATACTCCATAGGTGGTAGTGGTTACTGGAGTAGTCATGTAAAAACTATCCGTACTTAATATTGGGGAGAAGGTTAATGAATCTGCCCAGTTGTATCCTGTGGTTGAACCAGAGGCAGTTAAGAGTACTGAATCGCCCAGGCAGACAGAGGTGTCATTTGAGATCGCAAAGCACCCATCAATAGAGGTGTTAATGGTTTGATTAACAGTATCGGTCCGGCATCCCCTATAAACGATCAATTCTACATTGAATGTGCCAGCGGATGAATAGGAATGAGATGGATTTTGCAATGTGCTTGTATTGGCAGGTCCTGATGCAGGGTCTCCAAAGTTCCATTCCCATTGCGTTGGTTCACCTATGGAACCGTCATAAAACGAAACAGCAGAAGGAAAACAACTGGAATCTGTAATAAATCCTGCAGTAAGTGGAAAAGAACAAGGGCTGGGCAAGGTATCGAGCAAATAGTCTGTAATGAGATTGGGCAAGGTATGCCAGGTCCGACGTCCTCCGAGGTATATTGCCGCATCTACAATTGATGGAGTTGCAGTATTTGGATTTTCAATGGCTGTTAAAAATGAGTTATTCTCTCCTGTTCCCAGACCAAAATTGTAATAACTCAAATACAGCTTGCCATCTGGCCCTATTTGTATGTCTCCGCTGCCTTGCAGGGAAGCTGTTGAACCAATTATGGAATCAATGGTTTTTCCTAAAAATTGCATGGTGGATGGTTGAATAGCTTGTGCCACAGTCATGTCAAATTGATAAATTTCACCTGAAAATGTAAAAGCAGGAAGCAGTGAATCAGTAACAACATATAGATAATCTCCATTTGTCGAATAGGAATAAGCATGCATGGTTTTTTGTGAATTACTACCTATCCCAGCTAAGTCTGCTAACATAAATGGATTACTGAACACCCCAGTTGCATTATCAAAGTCCAAGGTGTATAAACTACCCGATTGGCCTGTTTTGAGTGCAATTTGGTTATTTTTAGGACTTACTTTAATTCTGTTCATGGCTCCACCAATATCATATGGCCCTGGTGCTACTGTAATAACAGTGTCAATGATCGTACAACTCAAATCCGTATCGGTATAATCTGGAGGAGTAGTAAAAAGAAAAGCATAGTAGTTGTTCTGCACTACGGTAATAATCCAGAAATCACAACCATTTGCATGCCTGATCGCCACAAGTTTTTCATGGGTATTAGATAGTATGGGAATATCCTTTACATTATTAACTCCACCTAATCCTCCATCAAGTTTTCTATCAATCACAGAATAGAATAATCCAGTCCCATTACCTGATGTTAAGCCATCATTTATGACAAGTCCATAATAATTGGTATCAGTATAGGGAATAGCAATGGCATTTTGCGTTGTGGTAAATACATTCCCCGCTCCGTTTGCCATTGCACTACCATTTAATAAAACATCGTGATTGGCGTTCCATATGGTGTCGCCATCAGTATAAAACAAAAGGTTTCCATTCTTGTCACACAGCACGGTACTTCCCTCTGTAAAACTCATATTGCTATTGGTATCTGCAACAGGTGTGGTCGAATTAAAATCAACCCCAGGTGCAGGTTGTCTAATTCCACTTCCTGAATCCCATGCTCCTGTGTGCCAAACATTGTACTGTTTTTGTGCAATTAGCTGGACCCACGCTAGCATTAAAATGAATAATACAAAATGCGCCTTCATTGGTTTTTGTTTAATTATACAGGATTTGACGCCAAAATTTTTATTCACTCATTTAACTGTAAAAACCCTGGTGATTTGATGTTCAATTGAATTAATTTCTAAATTGTAAATGCCTGCATTCAAATCAATAAGATCAATTTGTTCTTTGTTCTCTGTCATTTCCTTTGAAAAAACTATCTTTCCTGCCATGTCAATAATTCTGAGAATAACATTCTCAAACTCCCCTTGCAGATCTATATTTAATACTTCTTTGGCGGGGTTAGGGTATATAGATGCCTGGAAAGGATCATAATATTCTTCAATGTCCACATCAATAATTGTCATGCTAATATTATTTTAATAAATCCCTGTTTTATCATAAGTTATTCAAGTACTCCTTGCTGATCACATGTTGTCTTAAATATCAGTTAGTAATTGCATTAATGATGCAAGATTACATTCCAATTCAATTCCTACATGGCCTGCAAATATTCAGTAATGAAAATTTTTTAACAAAGGGAAAGTTTGTTTATATTATATTCCATACATATGTAATAGCGGACTGAAAAATCCATTCTAACCTAATGAAAACCTCACACGGTATTATATTTCAGGATAATGTTTTAATGGCAGATATTACCTGTGGCGGTTTATAATTTTTCTTGCAAATAGCGCATCAGGTTTTTTTGGGGGGTGGTCTTGTTGGTAACTGCTTGCTCATATTTAATGAGCAGGTCTTTTTTGATTTTCTTGCTTGACTCCGGATGCATATACAGATGGTACAGGCCATCCAATAAGACCTTCTCTGAAAGATTTGTATTTAACTTATCCAGAATGCTTTTGTCCTTTGAATGGTGCAGTGATTCAATAATGGAGCCATTACCCAATTGATAGTAAATAACATATGACAAGCTCCGTATTAAACTCAAATCCTGAGGCCGTATCTGGACATCTGAATTAATTAATATATTGATCCATAATAACGATTTGCTAAGATCATTTGAATAGAAATATGCCAATACAAGATTGTATGTTATTTGAAATTGCTTATAGGGATTCATTTGTAATTGCAGCCGACTGAACTTATCTTCATTAAATGACTCTATGGCATTTTCATATTCACCGATGCTGTTATAATATCGAAGTGAATTAACCTGGTAAAAGGAAAACACCCTGCTATTTAAATATGCATTGGACCTTACATCAACATTGTTAAGCAAATTTTTAAGCACCCCTAACCATTTTACAACATCATCCACATTATTGGCCACAAATGAAAAGGCCAGAAAGTTATTGATCTCAGAAGCATAATTATTGATGTTATTCTTAATGAACTTGTGTTCCTTTTCCAAAAGCTCAATTAGTTGTTTCTGAGATTTACGAGCAGAATTATAGTTCCCTTCAAAGTAATCTATCAGGCCATTAATGGTGTGGGTTTGAATAATAAATTCTAAATGATACTTATTTGCAGGCAGGGACTTAATACATGCATTCACCTCTTTCTTAAATTGAGCAATTGGCTTTTTCAACCCAGCTTTATCAAACCGGTACAAGTCCAGGAGCTCTATCCGCAAACTCCATAGGTTAATGTCTTTTTTCAAATAAGCCAAAAGCTCTTGCTGCTCCTTAATAAGCGAGTTTACGATCCCTTTCTCAGTTTCATATTTAGAGGCTTGCTTAAAAGTTTTTCCTTTTAAGTTTCCTATTAGCTTTTGCTCCCAAACCGTAGCTGCTATCATGTATTGATGAAAATTATACGCCAAACATTTTGTTTTAAGCTTTTTAAGCAGTTTTTCACTTTGTAAAAAAAGGCCCCTGTCAAAAGTGATCTTGATGTCTTGCAACAAATTCAACACTTCGACCTCTGGAGATTTGTTTTTGTGATAGTTTCTTAAACTGGAGAGGATGAGGTTGTAGAGGTGGGATTTCCTAAATGCCAGGTGCTTGTCGCTCCCTTTTTTACCCAGCTTTTTTTTCAACTCCTCTTCATTGTAATTATCCATTGAGCTTATCAAGTCGAACAGTTCCATGAATTGATAGGAACCCTTCTGGCCACTGCTTTTCATCTTAACCTTAAAATAGCGCTTTTCTGTTTGGGAAAGTGATTTGATCAATCTATAAAGGCCAGCTTGTGGTGTCTTTGACATATTATTTATAATGATAGCATAATTAACCTCATCTAATCAGTAAATATAAGAAATATGAATAAAATTACCCTTGTTTAAACATATAATTTAAATCAACATTTGATTTTTTAGGATTTATAGTTCACTGTATTTTCGTTTTGAGAAAGTGAGACAGCTAATATTTATACAAATACTACCAATCATGAAATTTAGAATTATCATTTTATTGACCTTTGCTGCAACGTTTAGCTCAAGTGTTTTTTCTCAAAAGATAACCAACGAGGGCACTGATTTCTGGTTTGCTTATCCCGAAGTTTATGATAAGTCAACTGCTGTTTATGAAGTGCATATTACCTCAAAAACCAATGCTTCCGGAACAGTTGAAGTACCTTACTCTAGTGGTAGTTTCTCGGTTCCCTTTACTATAACCGCAGGTGGTGTTCAAATTATAACATTACCTGCACCAGATATGTGGAATAGCTCTAGTGGCGTTGTGGTAAACAAGGCTGCACACATAATTTCAGACACATTGGTATCTGTTTTCGCCACTACTATCCATCTTTATAGAAGTGAAATCTCCTTGGTTCTACCTACTCGCGCACTGGGAAGCAAATACATTGTTTCAACCAAGCCAAGTGAGACATCAGTAAATGTAGGGGAGTTTGTAGTTGTCGGCACCAGCAATTCTAGCACAGTTAATATCACATGCCCAGTAACTATTCCTTCAATATGTACTGCTAATGTGCCATTTCAGGTAACCTTAGACAGTGGTGAAGTCTATCAAATTAAAGCAACGGGCATTGGCTCGGATCTAACAGGCACTATAATTGAAGCTGTAAACGGAACAGACAAGTTTGCCGTGTATAGTGGTCATTACTTTTTGAGATTGCTTGCCGCAATGCACCGAGACCCAATATTTGAAGTGGAGTATCCTGTTTCATCATGGGGTAAAGAATATATTGTACCTCCTATAAACAATATACCATATACTCAGTATCAAGTTATAGCGATGTCTAATGGAACAAAGATATATGTGAACGGTATTCTAGTTGACTCTTTGGACCAAGGAGAGTTTTATGAAGATACCCTGGCAAATATTGAAGTAGTTAGAGGCTCAAAACCTATTAAAGTGATGCAGTTTTTACCTTCTTCTGCATTAGTGTCACCTGGTCTGGGATTAGGTGATCCTGCTATGTCTGGAATAGCTGCAAATGAACAAATGTTTTTAGATGAAATTACATTTATTGCACATCCTGGTAATAATATAGGTACTAATGCCGTAATTGTAATTACCCGTACCCCCGATACCTCTACTGTACAACTTGATTTAACAGGCATTACTAATTGGAAGGTCTTACCGCAATTACCTTCTTACTCCTATCGAGAGGTTAATATAAGTACTGGAGCACATATTTTAACAACCACAGGATGTGGGTTTTTAGCTTATACATATGGCCTTGGGCCGGCAGAGAGTTATTATTATTCAGCTGGCGCATTATTAAATCCAGAAGCTATGGATAGTATTTCCTATATTAATTCAACTGGCAACAACAGTACTATTTGTAATGGAAACAACCTTGACTTCTCTTCAACGGCTACTGGAAATGTTTTGAATTTCAGTTGGGATTTTGGCGATGGCAACAGCTCCAGTCTTCCAACTCCATCCCACACTTATAATACAGCGGGGACTTATCCCATTAGCTTGATTTTGACCTACAGCTGTTTTACAGATACGGTATTGGATACCATTAATATACAACAGTGCTGTACCAATGATACCACCTATGCTTCTCAAGCTATTTGTTTAGGAGACAGTATCTACCTGCAAGGAATATGGCAAACTTATCCAGGAACATATTATGACACCCTGTCAAATGTAAGTAGCTGTGACAGCATATTGACTACTGCCCTAACAGTAAATCCAACAGCTTCTTTTTATAAAGCTGAAACGATATGTGCAGGTGAAAGCACCTACCTGCAAAATGCATGGCAAACAACCACGGGCACATATTATGATACCCTGTCGACTGTAAACAGTTGTGACAGCGTAATAACTACCACCCTGACGGTTTTACTATATACCGATGCCAGCATAATATTCGATAGCATCTTTTGTGAAAACGATCCTGCAACTGAACTCCAGGTTGCAACAAATGGAGGAACATGGTCAGGCGCAGGTATTACCAGTGCAACAGAAGGGACCTTTGATCCAGCAACAGCAATGGTAGGCACCCATGTAATAACCTACCTTATTCCTGGTTTTTGTGATAGTATCGGCATTGCCAATATCCGCGTAAACGAAAACCCCAGCATAACCTCATCTTACCAAAATGACAGCTGCCTCCTTTCAATTGGGGCCGCCTATTTAGATGTGACCGGAGGCATGTCGCCCTATATTTTCTCCTGGAGCAATGGTGCTGATTCAAAAGACCTAGCCGGATTGAGATCAGGAACCTACACTGTATCGGTAATAGATGATAATGGTTGTTCTGCCTCTGATATAATTAACATTGAAGACAATATGACCATCTGCGGCGGCCAGCTCTGGCTTCCCAGTATCTTTTCGCCGAATAATGATGGACTTAATGACAAATTGTATGTGCGAGGGGTAGAAACAGCAACCACCTTTTTATTTATCATCTATGACCGATGGGGTGATGCAGTATTTGAAACCACAAATCCATTAGAAGGCTGGGATGGTACCAATAGATACAAACCAATGAACACTGCTGTATTTGCATATGTAGTTTCTGCAACATTTATAGATGAATCTGAAGATAAAATTAGCGGAACTATTTCACTAATTAAATAAATAGGAGGAAATAACAATTTAACAAATCTGAATTATGAAGCAACTCATTTTACCAATAGCAATTGTAGCATGCAGTTTTTACACTGGGAAAAGTCAGGATATTCATTTTTCACAGTTTGACATGGCTCCCCTGATCCTGAACCCATCCCTTACGGGAGTTTTTAATGGTGACCAGAGAGCTTCTTTGAATTACAAAGACCAGTGGACGGGATTTGGATCTGGATACAAAACCTATAGTTTTTCTGGTGATGTCAAGCTAATGAAGAAAAAATGGAACAGCACTTGTTTAGGATTGGGCTTGAATGTATTTAAAGACATAGCAGGCGATGCGCAGTTAAGTGATACCAAAGCTTTGCTTTCAATTTCAGGGATAATGGACATTAGTAATGAGCAACAAATCTCTGCTGGAATACAAGGTGGTATTGTTCAAAATCGGTTAGATCCCTCTGCTGCCATGTGGGATGATCAGTATGTTAATGGTGCCTACAATGCAGGGGTGTCAACTCAGGAACAGATCAACCATGAAGCCTTATTCTATGCGGATGCCGCTCTGGGAATAAGCTGGAGCTATACGAAAAACCAATCAACAATCAGCTCTTACGATGCCACCAAAGTTGTGGTTGGTATGGCCATTCACCATTTAAACAAGCCTGATTATAGCTATACCCTATCAGGCTCTGAATTGCCATTGTATAGCAAATTCATTTTCCATGCTAATTCCAACATCGGTATTAAAAACACAAGATTTACCATCAAGCCAGGAGTCATGGCTGCTTTTCAAGGTCCTTCAAAAGAAATACTTGCTGGGACCCTGCTCCGTTACCGGCTTAAGGAAGCATCCCGTTTTACCGGGCTATTAAAAGAGCAAGCAATTTCTCTGGGCGGCCATTACCGATTTAATGATGCATTTGTACCATCCTTGTGGTATGAAGCAGGAAATTTAGCCCTTTGCATCAGTTATGATGTTAATGTATCATCCTTAAAAGAAGCAAGTAATATGAGGGGTGGTATGGAAGTTGCCTTGCGTTTTATTAATCCAAGCCCTTTCAGGTACAAGAAAAAGAGCTTTACTCCTATGCTATAATAATGGCATTTAATCGGATTTTATCCATATTACACTATAAAAAGAGCTTATGAAAAGAGTTTTCTGTTTTGGAGTAATTGTACCTGCTATATTATTTTTCAACTTGGCACAAAGCCAAAACATAGCATTCAAAAAAGGTAATTTCAAGGACCAAAAGCAGGAATTCAAAACTGCTTACAATGACCTTTATGCTGGTAATGTTTTAAATAACCAGGGGAAATTTGCAGAGGCATTGACATATTACCTGAAAGCACAGGAATTTAATCCAAAAAAATAAATCCATGAAAATCGAGATCTCAGGGCATACGGATGACAAAGGCTCTGGTGAATACAACCAAAAACTATCTGAAAACAGGGCCAAAGCTGTTGTTGACTACCTGGTTGAAAACGGAATTAATAAAGAAAGGATGCAATTTAAGGGGGTTGGTGAAACTAACCCAATTGCAACGAATGAAACTGAAGAAGGGCAGCAGCTGAACCGACGGATAGAATTTAAGATACTAAGTGAAGACAGTTGAAAAGCACATTCATTTAATCTGATGACTATTAATGGAAAAAACAGAACCTAATTTGAAAGCATTTCTTTTATCCCTTTTATTTTTACTGAATATTAGCAATGGCTTTTCACAAGACATTTTGATTATTGATTATTTATCTGGCTTTACTAGTGACCAGGTTTCCAACGGTAGCGAAGTGTACAATACGCTTTCAGGTTCTCAAACAAGTGTAACAAGAGTAAATTCTATCCCAACAAGTATTAGCAACCTGGCCTATGACCAAGTATGGATCTTTGGCACGCTTCCCACAATTACATCAGCAATGACAACAACCATTACTGATTTCGTTAATGGAGGTGGCGGAGTGATATTTCCTATGGATGTTGGTGTTTACAGTAATAACACCTCCCTTTTACTCCAAAATTCATTGGACCAATTAATAATAAGTAATCCACCCACAGTTAATTATGATCAGAATGCAACTTACGGGGATTTATTTGCTCATTTTCCTGGTTATTGTCATTTTTTAGCTGCTACAAGTGTGGTTAAAACTTTTTCAAATGTACCATGTGAAAACAACCTATTTGTTCTGGACCCTCAAGGACAAATCACTACAAATCCAAATTTAGATACAGTATTATTGGGGCCAACGGATTGTATTGGCATCCAATATCGTAATTGCGATTTTATTGGAGGTCAGGGATCTATCCTTGCATTAGGTGATTTTAACATGCTGAAACCAACTTCTTGGAATCTATATCCTGATGTATTGATCAATTATTTGGCAGAAATTTGTGAAGAGTTGAAAATGTGCCCTTCTTTATTCTGCTCTATTAATAATAGTGTAGATACTACCAGTATTTGTAATGGGGACAGCATCTTTCTTCAGGGAGCATATCAAACAACTCCGGGAACGTATATTGATACATTACTTAATTCCGGAGGATGTGATACTATAATTGTAACAACAGTTCTCTCTATTGGTCCTGCTTTACCTAATGTAACAGCCAATGCCAGTCCACAAATTGTCTGCGAGGGTGATTCAGCTCAAATTACAGGTTCAGGTGCCACAAGCTATACATGGGATAATGGAGTATCAGACGGAGATTATGTATTACCGGTTTCTACTACTACTTATACCGTAACAGGAACGGATACCAACAATTGCGTTAACACAGACTCTGTAGTAGTGACCGTCAATACCCTGCCTACCGTTAATGCTGGTACAGATTCTAGTATTTGTGAAGGGGAACAGATAGCCCTAATTGGTTCAGGAAATGGGGTTTTTACATGGGATAATGGCGTTACAGATACAGTAACTTTTATTCCACCTGTTGGCATCACTACCTATACGGTAACAGGAACGGATACAAACACATGTACAAATACCGATTCGGTGATAGTGACCGTCTACGCTTTACCTAATGTAACAGCCAATGCCAGTGCGTCAACCATCTGTGAGGAAGATTCATCTCAGCTTACAGGTTCAGGAGCCACAAGCTACATATGGGATAATGGAGTTTCTGATGGAGATTATGTATTCCCATTTACTACTACCACCTATACCGTAACAAGCACAGATACCAACGGGTGCGCAAACACCGATACAGTGGTAGTGACGGTCCATGAAAATCCCAGCATAGCCTCTTCTTTCCTGAATGACAGCTGCGACCTAGGGGTGGGCTCGATTAATTTGAATGTTACAGGAGGTAACGAACCCTATGTCATTTTCTGGAGCAATGGATCTTACACAGAAGATCTGTTGGGATTAATTGCAGGCACATATGATGTAACTGTAACGGATTTCCTGGGTTGTACTGAATCAGAAACCTTTATTATACAGAACATATTGGATTGCCGTGACGAGCTTTGGCTTCCCAATATTTTTTCACCAAATAATGATGGGTTGAATGATAAATTGTACGTGCGTGGGACAGAATTTGCAACCACCTTTTTATTTACCATTTATAACCGATGGGGTGAAAAGGTGTTTGAGACCACAAACCCGCAGGAGGGTTGGGATGGAACATACCGCTTCAAGCCTTTAAACACTGCAGTATTTGCCTATGTGGTGTCGACCACATTTATGGATGGCAGTGAGACAAGTTTAAGCGGAACGATCACTTTGGTTAAATAAGAGTTTAATATTATTAAGAACATGGTTCCATGCAGTTTTTTCTTTAAACCACTATTTAAAAAATCCAGATCATCAGCAGGGTCATTTAGTTGTATGGTGTTCTTCATGCTGTTGCTTTTTTACTCAAATTCTGTAGCACAATTTTGGTCCGTTGCTGATTCAGCCTTTCTTACACGCCACTCATCAACTACTATCTTGCTTCAGGATGG
>JYMV01020391.1_pt1 | contig 12514 bp, 10 predicted proteins | sample 338911 | NCBI WGS metagenome assembly JYMV01 (sample SAMN03354496, study PRJNA234377) | hydrothermal vent metagenome | biome: Deep sea; feature: Hydrothermal plumes at the Eastern Lau Spreading Center, Western Pacific Ocean; material: Seawater | place: Tonga | collected 2009 | depth 2000 m m | reverse complement strand
CGAGCGGGGTACAAATGCTTCGCCCGAGAGCATCGAGGACGCGGCATTCGTGGCTGCATATCTCTCCGGTTGGAGGGGACCTGGCAGCATCTCGGTTCACTGGACCGAGGCGAAACATGTCCGAAAACCGAAGGGGTTCTCGCCTGGCAAGGTTCTCATCGAGAGGGAGAGAGAATTCCGGGTCACTGCCCGCGAAGATGGACTCTCTTCGTTGATTCCTCAGGAACCTGAAGATTGAAGTCCCGGAGCAAACCATCGAACGATTCGAACTTCTTCACCATCTTTCTTCCCTTCTGGTGCCTTGGCACTAGACTGGGGGGTTGATCCCCGCGCCCGCTACGTATTGATGCAGAGGAATTCAAGATGCCTGACCGGAATCTTACACCAATTGCCACAGGTCTTGTCGCGATGGTTCTCGTCATCACACTGCTACTCTCCGGATGCAATCCGGCTAATGGTGTTCGAGATGGGGAAGACGCAGTTGAGGCAGCGCAGACGATTACACGCAACCGAGCAAAGGTGGATCGTATCATCAGTGATGTGATGGAAGAGTTCGATGAGGATAATCCCGACAGCATCGTGCAAGGGATCAAGAAGTATGAGGAAGCGGCGCTGCTGCTGGATGAAGCGGTCAGGTTGGCTCCGATTTCGACTCAACCGCGCCTGGAACGATTCAGGCTGAGGAAACGGATCGCCTCCGGATACCATTATCTGTACGCGGTGGCCGATGAGGAATGCAAGCCGCTAGAGGATGATGATCCGACGGGCCGCTGCAAAGGCGGGATCGAGGCGCTGGTTCCTGTTGTCGATCCGGGACATGAAACGGCACCTGCAATCGAGTCCGATCTCCTATCAGAATCCAACCCAGTACTGGGATCTTCAGCAGTGCCATGTGGCGCTCGGCGATTATAATGGAGCCAGAAATACGCTGCTCGACTTGCTCTCTGCATATGGTTCGAGACTCTCGACGAGAGACATCAGGGAGATCGAATCCAGGATTCGTCTGTATGCCCAGAAGTTGCTCGACGCCGAGATCTAGGATCTGCCCCAGATTCCATCCTGGACGCATCTGAGACGGTTTCCTGCCGTCACCGTCGATCCCCGGTTTGCCGCACATTGCCCCCCGATGCTAGTCTTATTGGCCCAGAGTAAGGGCCTTCGTGGTCGCGCCGATCAGCAGATCGGCGCCAGTGCATCAAACGTGAGATTCCAGCGGAAATCACCGATGCACACCTGCAGAACGGTTGGCCGATGAGTCAGACCTTCGATGTGCCAGAGGCACTTCAGAAACGCGCCAACACTGTAACTGTCGATGAGTTGGCTCGCCGGGGACTCAGGACCGTCAAGGTACTGGATCGTTCCACGGTGCTGAGCCTGATCGATGAAGCGGTGGAAAAAGTCGTCGCTCAGCGTCTCAGTGAACTCCCCGATGTAGATCAGCATCAACTCAGGGAAGAGGCACGAAGCGAATTCTCGCGCATGGTGAAGGAACGAAAAAGCCAACAGGCCGAGCAGCAACAGCAATACGAGCAGCGCATCCAGCAGCTTCGTGATAAGGCGGTGAACCTGGAGGAGCAATTGCATGAAGCACGCTCATGCCCGGCGCCTGTTGCACCCGCGATCGATGCGGATCAACTCCGATCCGTCGTCAAGGCTGCCGTTGAAGACGCCGGTGGAGGGGTACAGCCATCCTCCGGAGAAGACATCGACAGCATCAGAAAGAGTATCGACAACCTCGCTCAGCGCGTCGGAAATTCGGCGCAAGGGGGAGGATCACCGAAGACAGTGGATGTCCCGTCTGAAGAGGCGCTCGTGGCGCTCTTTTCCAAGGATTCGGGAGATCACATCGAAAATAATCTCGACAAGGTCGAGGTAAAGAACGCGAAAGCGGGAGGCGTCGAGGCCAGTCTGGCCAAGTTGCGAGGCCTCCAGAAGGAAAAGGAGTAAGGGGCATGGGAGATTACGAAGACTACGCCCGCAAGAATTTTGCGGACAATGGTCCCAAAGCCAGTGCTGGTGGGAGTAATGATCCTGCATTCGGAGTCGAGGAAGCTGAGGCCCTCAATGCGGTGAACTACCCGTCGAATGACCGTGGTGAATCCATTGCAGCAGAATCTACCGTCCAGGCTGCAGCGAGTGCCGCTGGTGTCGTGAACACGGGAATCGCGCTCGGTCGCGGCCTCGATGTGGGAACAGCAAATCTTGTGTCCTCCAATCAGGACAATGCAGGCAATGTGAACCTCAAGATCCAGCGAAACGCATTCATCGACATCGATTGTGATGACTACACACGAAACATGCTGACTCGTCTCGGCGTTCAGTATGTAGTGGTCAATAACCGCATGGTCGTGGTCGGAGATCCTGCGTTTGAACTCGCCAACATCTTCAACCGCAATACCCGTCGACCGATGAAAGATGGAATGATCAGTCCCGATGAGTCGGATGCGCTGCCCATCGAGAAGATGCTGCTGGAGACCTTGCTGGGTCAGCCACAGCAGCCTGGCGAGGTGTGCTACTTCTCCGTACCTGCAGAGCCGATCGACGCCGATCTCAATGTCGTCTACCACCAGGGTGTCTTCGGAGGTCTCCTCAAGGGACTCGGATACGATCCCAAGCCGCTCGTCGAGGGGCATGCAGTTGTCTTCTCCGAACTCGCGGAGGACGACTTCACCGGCATCGGTATCTCCTGCGGCGGCGGAATGTTCAATGTCTGCGTCGCCTACAAGTCCATTCCTGCACTTTCCTTCTCGACCACCCGTGGTGGAGACTGGATCGATCGCAATGTTGCTGGTGTGCTCGGAATCAGCTCCAGCCGCGCCTGCGGCATGAAGGAGAAGGGCATCGACCTCGCCAACCCTCAGGGTCGTGAGGAAGAGGCTGTCGAGATCTACTACCGCAACCTGATCGCCTACACTCTCAAGAACATCAAGGAGCGTTTCGAGTGCTCCTCCTCGATGCCGAAGTTCCCCGATCCGGTGAGCATCGTCTGTTCCGGTGGAACCAGCATGATCGGAGGCTTCATCGATGTCTTCCGGCAGGAGTTCGACAAGATCCAGTTCCCCATCGAGATCAAGGAGATCCGCCACGCGGAAGATCCGCTCTACAGCGTCTCGAAGGGTTGTCTGGTCGCTTCTCTCTCCGAGAGTGCCTAGCGCCAGGACCACAACCTGACGATCATGAGGGGGTGCGGAACCTGCGGTTCCGCACCCCCTCTTTTTCCATCGGAGAAGCGTCGTGGTCCCGGATGAATCGTCACAGAAGAAATCGTTGTGGATCTGGGTGACGATCCTGGTGCTGGCACTGATCTCCCCGACGGCTGCGGACGAGCTGCCAGCAGGGTTCCAGCACATCCCCGGGAGTTCCTTTGACTGGGCGATCGCACCGGGTACGGGCCAGCCACCCGATGCTCTTTCCAGGCTGGTCGAGAGCCATCTGCATCAGCTCCGCCAGTGGCTCGGTTCCCGATCGCAACGAAAGCCACTGGTGTTGCTGGTCGTGTCAAATGCTGCGCTCAACCGTACTCTGACGCACTACGGTAGCGATCCGGTACCCGGGTGGGTTCCTGCAGTGGCTCTGACTCGCAAGGGAACCGTGATCATCGACGTCCAGTACATGGCAGCCAATCCGATCGCAGGAAGTGCCACGGTGGTCCATGAGCTGGCTCATCTTGTCCTGGAAGAGGCGGCGGGGGCGTTGCCGCGCTGGGTCCACGAGGGGATCGCACAGTCGGCAGCACATCAACTACCGGATCCCTCGACCAGAAGAAACTTGATCCTACAGGCGAGGGGGGCTGCTCTGGTTCCCATCACCGACCTCGACCAGTATCTTCCGAAAACTCATGTCAGGGCCTCGCTGCTCTACGCCGAGGCGTATTCCTTCATCGAGTGGACTCGCCGCAACTTTGATCATCAGTTGCACAAGAGGATCCTTGCTCGCTGTAGGGACGGAACCCCCTGGCAGCAAGGATTCGAGCAAGAGACCGGACTCAGCATCGACGATGCGACCAGGATGTGGTCGGAGGAACTGGCGAGGTCCGATGTGTACCTGGGTCTGATCGTGGATCTGATCCTGTCCTGGAAGGGACTCGCATTACTGGTCATCATCGCGGCAGCAGTTCAGAGCGCCCGTCGGAGGAAGCGACTGCGTCAGATGGAGGAGGAAGAATGGCAATCTCAACGGTTCCCTACATCCGATGGGCAAAATCAGAAGGACAACTCGGACGACATCTCCTGACGATGAGTGCCGTCCCTCCCGTCGACTGGGATGACATCGGACTCGACCCGGCCGACCTGGAACTGTTCGAGTTCACACCCTACGGGCCCACCGAGGTGATGGCTGATATCGAGGAACTGTGGGGGATCGATCCCGATGGAATCCTGCTCGCCTCGAGCGCCACGCACGCTCATTTTTGCTTCGGTGCTGCTCTGGCGAGACCAGGCGAGACGGTCGTGCATGAGGTTCCAGGTTATCTTCCGGTCGTCGATGCGCTCTCGGTTGTGGGCGTCAAGACGGTGCCCTTCGAGCGTCACTTCGAGCAGCGATACAGGATCGATCTGGAGGCCCTCGCAAGGACGCTCGATGAGCACCAGCCGGCCCTGCTGCTGCTGACCAACCTGCACAATCCGAGCGGTGTCAGACTCTCTCAGGAGGAGGAACAGGGCATTGCGGCACTGGCAGAAGACCATCGGTGTCATGTACTCGTCGATGAGATGTACCGGCCCTTCCTCGATCCGGACCCTGGGCCGCTATCACTTCGTCACCCATCCATCGTCAGCATCGGTGGGCTCAACAAGGTTCATGGTGTTTCGCAGGTTCGCTTCGGCTGGGGATTAGCGACGCCCGAGCTGGTCGATCGAGCTCGCCGGGTTCTCGATTCTACGACCCTTCACAACTCGTGCCTGACCGACCAGGTGGCGAGGGCTGTGATGAAGAGGTGGCAGCCACTGCGAGCCAGAGGTAGGCGCTTTGCCAGCGATGGGTGGGAGATCATGCGCGAATGGTTGCAGGATCAAGCCATCGAGGTGGTGGACCCTGCGGGCGGGCTGGTCTGCTTTCCAAGAGTCCCGGCGCATCTCGGAACCGACGGGGACGGTCTCCACAGACTCTGCATCGAGCAGGGTGTCAATCTGACGCCGGGACGCTTCTTCGGTGCCCGTGACCACGTCCGGATCGGCTTCGGATTGGCGCCTCAACAGTTGCTGCCTGCACTCGAGGCACTGGGCCGGGTGATCTCCTCAGGTTGATGCTCCACTCCTCGCCGGACTCTCATCGGGTGCCATCCAGGACGCTCGGGAATCGAGTCATGGCATTCCTCCCGGGTCGGAAACCGTTGCCGCGCTCGCGGCGTGCAGGGGCGATCGGACCGAGTTGTGTAACCTGACTTCCATGTGGCTGTTATGGCCAATTTCCAGAATCTGCTCTGATTGGCCCGTCGATTGCCAGTGCTTATGTGAGGAGAATCTCCTCCACAATTTGCACTCCCCCCCTTTCCCGCGGAGTCCGTTGAATCTCAACGGACTCCCTATTTTTTTAGCCATCCAGATCTACGCCCCCGCTCGCCCGGCAGCGGGCGATCCTATAGGATGCTCGTCGGTAGCATCGGGAGAGGAATCGGAATTGGACGCTGTTCGCCAGTTGATACACGCAGGGCTCGATGCGATCGAGCGAGCTCGTTCGGGGCTGCGCCACGCCGTCGATGATCTGGTCGAAGAGGGAACCATCTCACGCGAACAGGCCGAGGCGGTTCTCGAGGCCTGGCGGCGCAAGACCGACAGAGAAGAAACACCTCCTCCGATCTCACCCGAGCGAGAGGGTTCCGCTCAGGAAGATCTGAAACGACTGGTACAGAAGTTGGTTCCGATCAGTCGCGTTGAGCATGATCAGCTGGTTGCCCGCGTCCAGGAACTGGAGCAGCAACTGCGCTGCCGCTAGGAGAAACCGGTGGTGACACCCCTTCGCACGCTCAGAAATATCCCCAGACTCAAGGATGTATCCCTGATCCTCGCACGACATGGGCTGGGAGACCTGGCATCTCGACTGGGGGCCGGTGTTCGGGTGCGTCTGCTCGGTGGATCTGCTCGTTCCGAGAATTCGTTTCCACGACGACTCAGATTCGCACTTCAGGATCTGGGCCCGCTCTATATCAAACTGGGGCAATTGATTGCCAGTCGACCTGATGTCTTTCCGGAAGTTCTGGTCAAGGAACTGGAGCGACTGCGTGACGATGTGGATCCGATTCCATTCAGTGAGATTCGCCAGGTGATCGAGCAATCTCTGGGGAAAGAACTCTCCAGTTGCTTTGCTCAGATCGAGGAACAACCGGTCGCCAGCGCATCGATCGCACAGGTATACCGCGGTATGACACTCGATGGCCACCGCGTTGCGATCAAGGTCAGAAAGCCGGGAATCGAGAAGTTGATCGAGCAGGATATGGGTTTGCTCGATCTGTTTGCCGAGGCACTGGCCAAGCAGCCCGAGTCGGGGGGCTTCGATCCGCAGGGCGTGGTCAATGAACTGAGACTGGCGCTCGAGAACGAGATCAACTTCAACTTCGAGAGAAATGCCATCGATCGAATCAGGGCCTCCTTCGAGGGAGACGAGGATGTGCTGATTCCGGGTACCCATGCAGCGGTATCGAGCCGTGAGGTGCTGGTCATGGACTGGGTGGATGGAATCTCGGTGGGGCGTGCTGAACTGAGTGCCGAAGAAGGGCGAAGAGTGGCGCAGATTGTCGCCAGGTCACTGTTCCAGATGATCTTCCTGCATGGTCAGTTTCATGGCGATCCCCATCCGTCGAATATCATCGTGGTCCCGGACGGTAGGATTGGCTGGATCGACTTCGGTCTCACAGGGCTTCTCACCGATGAACTACGACAGAGGTTGTCGAGGATGTTGAAAGCGCTGGTGAGCAGGAACTACGAGGAACTCGCTCATCAGGTCCTTCATGTCGGCTACTGTCACGGAGATGCGGACACCTTTTCTCTGACGCAGTCGATTGCCAATCGTCTCGATCCATATGTGGGTCTGAAACTGTCCGAGGTTGATCTTCCTGCGCTGCTCAAATGCATCATCGATATTGCTACCGAACACAGAATCGAGATCGCGCCTGGATTTATTCGCATGACTCGTTCGCTGGTTCTTCTGGAGGGACTGACAGAGAAACTGGATCCAGAATTTGATACAGCGAGCGAACTGGAACCGTTGCTGATCGATCTGATGAAAGAGAGAATCGGTCCCGAGAACTTGCTTCGCCGCACCGCCGATCAGACCATCGACAACATCGAGCTGCTGGCTGATCTACCGGAATTGATTTCCGATGCGCTACGCAAGGCGACCCGAGGCAGGGTGCGGGTCGAGACGGAGGTCGTCGGGCTCGATCGGCTGATTCGTCGTATCGACGGTTCCAGCCACAGGGTCGTGGAATCGGTAGTCGCAGCAGCGATGTTGATCTGTGCCACCATGCTGTTTGTCACTGACCACTTCTGGCTCGCCATGCTGGCGCTCAGTGGCGCCTCAGCACTGATTGTGCGCCTCCTGGTCGGCTATCTGTCGCCCTGGGCGGGTCGCTAGACCCCCGGTAGTAGCCTCCAGTGCCACCGGTCCTGTTGACCCGTGCGATCGCTGTTCCTACCATCCGGATCGGACAGAACATCGCTTCTAGCCATGGAGGATCATTGAAACTGACCTATCCGATGCAGACCGCTCCCATCGCCGCCGATGTACCCAGGTCGCATCGTGTCTACTTCGAGGTGTTCGGCTGCCAGATGAACAAACTCGATGCCGAGTTGATGCTCGAGGGACTCAAGCGAAAGGGCTACTTCCTGGTCCATGATCCGGATGACGCCGGAGTGATCCTTTACAACACCTGCTCTGTTCGGGAACACGCCGAAGAGCGTGCCGTCATGCGTATGACAAGTTTCAAGAAGAGAAAGCAGCAGGAGCCGGAACTGATCATCGGTCTGACAGGATGTGTGGCTCAGCACAAGCAGGATCAGTTGTCTCAAAGAGTCCCCTGGATCGACCTCATCGTCGGCACCCGGGAGTTTGATCGACTGCCTGAGTTGATCGAGGAGGCGAGGGGAGAGAGCAGCACCTTGCTGGCGACGGACATGGATTCGCCTCTTGAATTTGTGCGCCAGAGAAATCTGGGACCCAATCGGTGGCACGCGTTTGTTTCGGTGATGCGAGGTTGTGACATGGTTTGCACCTACTGCATCGTTCCCACCACCCGAGGCAAGGAAGTCTCCAGGCCCCCCGATGAGATCCTCGATGAAGTCCGGCGTCTCGCCGATACCGGGGTCAAGGAGATCACGTTTCTGGGCCAGACGGTCAACTCCTATGGCAAGAGACTTGGGCAGGGAGTGGGGCTAGATACCCTGTTACGTGGTGTCGAGGAGATCGATGGCATCGAGCGGTGTCATTTCATCACCTCGCATCCAAGATTCCTGAGGCCAAAGTTGATCCAGGCGATGGCTGAATGCACCAAGGTGATGGATTACCTGCATCTGCCCGTTCAATCGGGCAGCGACTCGATGCTGGCAAGGATGAAGCGAACCTATGACCGCTCCTTTTACCTTCATGTCATCGATCGGTTGAGGGAGAAGATTCCCGATATCACCCTTGCGACCGATTTCATCGTCGGGTTCCCCGGCGAGACTCAGGAGGAGTTTGACCGGAGTCTTTCGCTCGTCAGCGAGGTCGGATTCGATCATAGCTATGTCTTTCAATATTCTCCTCGGCCAGGGACCGTCAGCGATGCCAGGATGTCAGACGACATCCCGCTCGATGTAAAGAAGCAGCGTAATCACCAGTTGCTGGCGGCGGTCTCAGCAGAGGCAGAGAGCCGCAACCAGCGTTTCATCGGCAGAAGGGTAGAGGTACTTGCAGAGGGTCCGTCTCGCCTCGATGAGAGTCGTTGGGCAGGTCGGGCGGGGGACCACCGCATCGTCATCTGGCCGGCGCAAGACGACGAGGAGGCGGGGTCATTCGTCGTTGTCGAGGTGGACCGCACTTCCTCGGCAACCTTGTACGGCCAGCGAGTCACAGGACCCACGCAGCGGCCGACGCTACAGATTTCGAAGTGATGGCCAGAGCCGCTCCCGATCCCCGGCCGATGCAGCGAGCCCTGGAAGTGGCGAGACGAGGACTCGGTAGGGTCGCTCCCAATCCCCCTGTCGGTGCGGTGCTGGTCTGCGCGGATGGATCTGCAGAGGGCTGGCACCAGGCCTACGGTGAGGCTCACGCCGAGGTCATCTGTCTGGAGATGGCCCGTCGGGCCGGGATCGATAGCGCCGGAGCGGATCTCTATGTCACCCTCGAACCCTGTGGACATCAGGGCAAGACACCACCCTGTGTCGATTCCATCATTGCAGCAGGGATCGGACGCGTGATCGTGGCGGTCGACGATCCAAACCCGGTCACATCGGGAGTCGGCTACCAGAAACTCGACGCAGCGGGGATCGACGTGGTCAGAGATTTCATGGCGAAGGAGGGGCGTTATCTGGCCGCTCCCTATCTGTGCAGGATTCGCAATGGCAGACCCCTCGTCACCTCGAAGTGGGCGATGACGGCGGACGGAAAGATCGCCTGCGTCGGAGGAGATTCTCGCTGGATCACCAGTGCTCTCACGAGAGCAGCCACGCGAGAGGCGAGAGGACAGATCGATGCGATTCTGGTCGGAGTCGAGACGGTGATCTCCGATGATCCGCAACTGACCTGTCGCGTCGATGACCAGTCCGATCCGGTGCGTGTCGTCATCGATCCCAACTGTCGTACACCGCTGCAGGCATCGCTGCTGAAGCAGCCCGGGGGGGCGCTGATCTACTGTCAGCAGGAGCAACTGGAAGGCGAGCCAGCGTCAGCACTGCGATCTGCCGGAGCGCAACTGACAGGACTACCGCTGGATGAGAACAGGATGCCACTGAAGCTGTTGCTGGAGGATCTCGCCCGGCTCGGCATCCAGCATCTGCTGGTCGAGGGGGGCAGTGAGACCCACGGTCGCTTCATCGACGCCGGGATGCTCGATCGGGTCCAGATCCTCATCGCCCCCAAACTGGTCGGGGGACGGGAAGCCCCGGGGCCGACCGGCGGGGATGGCATCTCGAAGATGCAACAGGCGATCGAGTTGCATCAACCGCAGTGGCGCGAATCGGGCGATGATCGGGTTCTGGAGGCTGCGATCACCGCCGAGGGGCTCGGCGAGGTCTCGCTCTAGACGCCTCTCCAGGACCATATCCCCTTCTGGATGATAGGCTTACCTGGACCCGGTGAGTCCGGATCCAGGGATTATCGGGGTTCCCGGACGCCCCGGCAGCCTCTCCAGATGGGGAACACAGTCGTGCGATTCCTGAGTTTCCATTCGACCGCCATAGCCATGGCTCTGCTCTGCTCAGGGCTCGTGGTGATGCAACGGCCAGGCTTCACCAGTCACGCCGACTCACCGCTCTCCCAGCTGGCCGCCATCGACCTCCAGAGCATCGAAGCGGCCAGCATCGCTCTCGAGCAGTCTCGATGGGAAGATGCCCTGCTCGAGATGCTGGTGCTGAAAGATCATCTGCGCAGATTTGTCACACCGCTGCATCCAGAGCGTCGTGATCAGCAGGTGATCGCTCAGGTTCGGGATCGAGCGTGGCGCCATCTTCGCGATCGACTCGCCTGCGCAGAAAGACCCCATGGATCGATGGAGATGCTGGAACTTTTTGCCCGATTGCAGCGGATCCCCATCGTCTGCATCGCGGCAGGGATCGAAACTCCGCGCCATCACGAACGGGTTCTGAGTCACTGGCGGCGCAGGATCGAATTGCGAAAATCATGCGATCAGGTGCTCCGCAGCGCCCAGCAGCATTATCTGGAGGGCAATGAGGTCGAGGCGATCAAGATACTCGACCCGTTGCTCCAGCGTTTGCCAGATGATGCAATGCTCGATCGATATGTCACCGCAATGCGTCAGGGAGTCATCGAGCAGATCGCTGCAGACATCCGTGAGGGCCAGCAGCGAAAGGACGCCTGCTCGGTGCTGACATCGACACGAAGGCTCGGTGCCATCGATGCAGAAGATCCTGCTTCCAGGGCTGCTGGCCAGTGGGCGCGACAACAACTTCGAGAAGACGCAGAATTTCTGCTCACGACGGGGCAGCCCTGCGGAGCACTGCTGAAGATGGCCATCTTGCTCGATGCGGGCGAGCCGATCGGCGATCGCCTCGGGCGGTTGAGGTCCAGCATAGAGGTCCCTCTTCGGCCGATCGTGATCCGTGGTGCTCTTCGCGGACCGATCGAGGTTGGGCGTCAACTCATCCTCAGACCCGGAGTGGCGACCGTCACCACGGAGAACTCGAAACGGACCCTCAGTGCGAGGCCGAAGATGGGTGAAAACGGTCGTGTCTGGAGCCGATCTCCCGCTCACCTCGTCGATGTGAAGCGCTGGAACCAGTTGATCGGTGAGATCGTCGATCTGACCCACCGCTGGATTCCGGCGACTCCGGTCGACGCACTACTGCTCTCAGCACGTCGGTCCTTTCGTCTGGCGGAAGCGTTGCGCCTGTCGCGTCGGCTCGCTGTGAGTCCTGCCAGACGCTGGCGAACCGTCTGGAGTGAACAACTGCCGTCGCGAAACAGTGAAAGCTGGGTGATCCACGGCACCTTGCCCGTCGTGGTGATCGACGAGATGGGAAGGTGCATCGAGCAGCGCATCGAGGTCCAGCTGGCGGTGGCTCCCTCCGATCTGCATCGAGAGGGGTTGCCCGTGACCCGGTCCGATCTCGAGGAGGCCAGAAATGAAGTGCTGGCGACGCTGGAGGGGAAACTCGAGATCCTGGCGCAGCAGATCGCCCGACAGAGACTCACCACCGCCCTTCAGAGGGCTCGGGATCTGGCACTGGCAGGGGACCTGCCCGGAGCGCGTGAATTGCTACTTCCTGCCCTGATCGGGGCCGATGAGCACGACCGGGACCTCCAGCAGGAGGCGGCGATCGAGATCGCCCGCTGGTGCCAGGTGCAGCTCGAAATCGTCAAGGTGGCAACGCTACTATCTGATACTCCCTGACCTGCCTCGATTGAAGCGAGAGGGATACGGGTCTATCCTCGCCCGGCGGGAGTCTCGAATCCGGGGGCGGGTATCGAGCACATCTCCGGAGGCGGTCCGATGCTCGACATCAAATACATCCGGTCCGAACTGGAACTGGTTCGCCAGGGAGCCCTCGATAAGCACGTCGAGGTCAACCTCGACCGACTGGTCCACCTCGATGACGAACGCAAGCAACTGCTCACCGAGCAGGAACAACTGCGCCATGACCAGAAAAATGCTGGAAAGGAAATCGCTTCTCTCGATGGGGATGCGAAACAGCAGGCGATCGGACGTATGGGCGAGGTTTCGGAGAAGATCAAGAATCTTGGAGATCAACTGCGGGCGGTGCTGGATGAACTCCAGGATATCCAATCGAGAGTTCCGATGCCTGCAGATCCTGAAGTTCCTGTCGGCAAGGATGACGGCGACAATGTCGAGTTGAAGGTGGTCGGG
>JYMV01029525.1_pt1 | contig 12519 bp, 10 predicted proteins | sample 338911 | NCBI WGS metagenome assembly JYMV01 (sample SAMN03354496, study PRJNA234377) | hydrothermal vent metagenome | biome: Deep sea; feature: Hydrothermal plumes at the Eastern Lau Spreading Center, Western Pacific Ocean; material: Seawater | place: Tonga | collected 2009 | depth 2000 m m | reverse complement strand
TGATAATACCGCTCCTCCAGTATTTATGGCGTTTAGCGAGGATGAGATCTATGTAAAGCTCGTTGAGACCCTTAAGCTTTCTGCTGAAGAACGAAAAACAGTGGGTGAAAAGGGATTTGAGTTTTTTCATAAATACCATAATTGGGAGAGTACTACGGACAACTTCATCAGACAACTTGAGAATATTCTGAAAAGCGATGACTGAAATAGAGAAACTCAGAAGTGGCTCCATAAACTATCGCTTGGGATTTTTACTTAAGGACTCATTGCTTTATGGTGGCGCTACCGCCATTAGCAGAATGCTCTATGTTTTCATCATTCCATTTCTCGCGAGGATATTCACAAAGGCTGAATATGGAGTAGTTGATGGAGTTACAGTCTTAAGCCTTTGTTTTGGACTGTTGATCATATTCGGCCAGGATGCAGCTGTGGCCCGGTTTTTCTATGAAACCGATGATGAAGGCGAAAGGAAGCAGATTGTCACTAACTCTTTCTTGATTCAGCTCCTTTTGTCGACTGTGGTAGCGGCTGCGTTGTATGTTAACTCAGCCTCTATCTGTAACCTTTACTTTCTTAGCGATGACTATGCGGAGGTATTCCAAGTCATGGTGTTGGGATTACCTTTTGCCACCGCTGTGCAGTATTTCCAAAATCTGCTCAAGTGGGTGTTTTTTCGGAAGCAGTTTATAGTGATGTCTATAGGATTCACTTTTACTTTTCTAATTCTGGCCATTGCATTTGTTACCCATTTCGACATGGGAATTGTCGGGGTATTTTATGCCAAGTTAATTTCGTCTGCATTATTTACCCTGGTGGGAATTTATTACTGTAAGTCCTTCTTTGCTTTACCAAAGAGCCTGAAATACTCTGGTAGTTTGCTTTCCTATGGATGGCCATTCATGTTGATAGGAGTATTCGGAGCTTTGATGCCCTCTCTGGATCGATTCTATATCACGAAGCATATGGGCCTGGAGGTAATGGCCGTATATGCCATTGGGTTTAGGATTTCCTCCCTGCTGAAATTACCTGTTGCGGGATTTCAGACAGCATGGGGCCCTTTTGCACTAGCTATTTACAAGGACGAAAACTCAGGAGACACATATAATAAGGTGCTCCTCTTCTATTCCATCCTGCTGGTTACCATTGGCTTGTTGGTTGTTGTAGTTACTGAACCGTTGATATATGTATTCGCCTCTGAAAAGTACATGGCTTCAGCAATTGTCATCATTCCTCTTGTCTTTTCCATTATCATAGATTCCCTAAGCTGGATAACTGGAATTGGTATCAGTATATCTAAAAAGACCTATAACAGCTCCATAGGATATGGAATTGGACTGATTGTCACAGTTGCTGCTATCCTTCTTCTCATTGAGCCTTACGGAGTACTCGGAGTGGCATACGGAGTGTTGATAGGGCGTATCTTCCTTACACTATCACTTACGATTTTGTCAAGATTGGTTTATCCTATAGCCTTTGATTATATGAAACCTATTCTTGTTTTCATTGCTGGTTTTTTAATTTCTCTAGCCTTGTTCTCATTCGGTGAATTCACATGGTGGCAGCAAATGCTAATAAGAGCCGTGGCTGTTGGCGCATTTATTGGGATGGTCTGGTTCGCTATACTAACGTCCACTCAGAAAAATGAGCTCATGAAGGCGGTTCAGAAAAAGCTAAGAAAAGAAAATGTCGGCGACACTAAAGCCAAAGATGAATCTGAAAGTTCTCATGATTAAAAAGGCTTTGTTAGTAGTAGGTGTTTCGCTGTTGATCCTCAACACTGTAGGACTGTTCACGTCATTGAGCAATAAAGCAATCTTGTCAGAGCAAGAAACTGTATTTAAAAATGATGTGAAAGCTGTGAGCGGTGAATATCCTGCTGAAACCAAGATAAGAGAGAACGAAGAGAGACTCGACTATTTGTTGAGAATGAACACGCTGGTAAATAATTACATCGCATATTATTGGGAGGATGCTGGCAAATCCACCTATAATTTACAAATCCCAATTACGGAGAACTACATCTTGTGGATGGCCGGGTATGTTTTTCCTGAACATTACGCTAAATATGAATTCGCAAATTACTGGAAAGCCTTTGATCGTGGCGTAGGGCTTTGTTCGCAGCACGCAATCATTCTCACAGGAATTCTAAACGATAATAATATACCAGCAAAGATTATTAGTTTGAGTGGACACGTTGTTACATATGCTGATACGGGCGTTGACAACTGGAATATATTTGACTCAAACTACGGAGTATTCATACCTCATACTTTGGAGGAGGCCGAGAATAATCCCAAGATGGTTAAGGATATTTACAAAAACAGCATCGCAGATTATAGAGAGGTGGATGAGCCAATAAGCCTGGAGGAAATGGCGGCTGTTTACGGAACAGAGGGTAATCAAGTATACGAGGATGGAATTCGGGGTTATGTTGGATTTAAGAAATACTATATAGAAAAAGGCTCATATTGGGCTATTTGGTTATTTCCTTTGTTGCTGTTGCTGTTTCATTTCCGCTATCCGAAGTAGAGAAAAATGAAAAAGATTAAATTAACGCTGAATTATTTAGGGTAAGATAAATGAAAGGGAAGCTCGCGTCTGGACTTATAAGACCGGCAGAATTAGCAATAATTGCATTGCTGTTGTTTGCGGTTGTTCTTACGCAGTCTTATCTGAACGTTCTTGTATTTATTCCTCTCATAGTGATGCTCACTTTTTGGTTCTGGATGTCAGAAAATACTGTCATGCAGGCTAAACTCGGACTATTTACGATCTGCCTTGGATCAGAGATGCCTATCTACGTCTTTTGCGCATTTTTATTTTTTCTAATGTTGTTTGAGTTTGCAGCAAAAGGAAAAAAAACAGTGAAAACATATTCGGTTGGCATCTTCCTTGCGCTGATATTTGGCGTTGGGTTTGTTGCTTACTTAATTTCACAAGTTTATGAAGTCAATAGCTTTTCATACTTTTTTTACTTGATCACATTCGGATCTCTTACAGCCCCTTATTTTTATTTCTCCAGAAAAGTGTTTTCTCAAGGTGAACGGAAAAACATTCTTCACTTTTTATACCTGCTTGCATTCGGACAATGCTTAATTAGCCTCTTATATATAACGGATGTAGGTGTGGCAGAAATACTGACAAAATCCTCGACCCCAGATTTAGTCAAAGGCACGCTGGACTCATCGAATAGTCTTGGCTACCTCCTGCTACTTGTACTTGTTCTTAATGTGAACTGGTTACTGGAGAACAAAATCAAGTTGGGAAAGCTACTAGTGCTGCTCCTCATGCTGGGAGTTGCCTTCTTGTCAGATTCAAAAGCTCAACTTGTTGCATTGGCAGCATCGGTTTTTATAATGATACTCTTCATTGATTTTTTCCTCATTCATAAGAGAAAGTTGCTGGTGAAGACAATGGCAATTGCCCTCGTTATATTCATTCCATTTTTTGTCGTTCAAAATATTAGCAGACTTTCCCAGAAATATGATAGCTACATTACTGGCAACAACAATAAAAAGTTAATGTATTATTCCAGGGCGGTTAATTATGAGAATCGCCCAATGATCCAATATCTCATTGGAACTGGGCCTGGCACCTGTGGATCAAGGGCGGCAAATGCGAGGGCTTATGATGTCCTCTATAAAGGGAGGGATGCATTCAAGCTGCCAGCTTTCATCCCAGCATTTTCTAGTCGGCACACAGTTAATATGCTAGGCGATTTATATACACAAGGATATGCTGAGAGTACATTTGAACGCAGCGCACTCCTGGGAAATCCATTTAATTCGATAGCTGCGTTTTTTGTAGAGTTGGGCGTAATCGGTTTCGCTTTCCTTTTGTCGCTGTTTGTATTCGTTATAGCTCAATGTATCCATGTTTTTAATCATGTTAAATCAGGCATAAAGGACAAGAATCTCGCATTGGGCTTAATATTGCTGACCTTAATTATCATCATAACCTCCATGATTGACCAGGTCCTGGAGCGAGGTATGATGATGTACCTTTTTTGGTTTATGTGTGCTGTGCTAATCAACACCAGAAGGGAACTGCGTTCCAAATCCAGTTGACATGTGCGGAATAGCAGGTATTTTACACTTTGATAACTCTCGCCAGGTCGCTCAAGATTCATTAAGAGCTATGTGCGATTCGATCATCCACAGAGGTCCTGATAGCGATGGATATTATACTGAGGAAAATGTAGGCCTGGGGCATAGGCGTCTATCGATTATTGATCTGAATACTGGAGATCAGCCAATGTTTAGCCAGGAAAGAGATGTTTCCATAGTCTTCAATGGTGAAATTTATAACTACGTAGAACTCAGGTCTGAGCTGAAAAAGAAAGGCTGTACGTTCCATACGGATTCGGATACAGAGGTAATCATAAATGCATACAAGATTTGGGGCGTGGATTGTCAGAACAAATTCAATGGCATGTGGGCCTTTGCAATTTGGGATAAGTCATCAAAGAAGCTATTCCTTTCACGAGATAGAATAGGCGAAAAGCCACTCTATTATTCGATTATTGATAATACACTTCTATTTGCTTCGGAAATTAAGGCCTTGATCGCTTATGGATGTCCTAAGGAGCTCAATCACGAATTGCTGGATATCTATCTCACGCTCGGTTACATACCTGCACCCTACTCCTTTTACAAAGGAATAAGCAAGTTGGAAGCTGGTCATTACGCAATCGTGGAGAATGGGGAGTTAAAACTTGAAGAATACTGGAATATACCTTTGGTTGATGAAAATGAAATGATTAGTGACAAGAGGCTGGTAACGGAGACTTTTCACTCTTTGCTAAAGGATTCCGTTAAGCTGCGAATGAGGAGCGATGTATCCTATGGAGCATTTTTAAGCGGCGGACTGGATTCTTCAAGTATTGTAGCTCTAATGTCGGATCAAGTGCAGGATCCTGTAAATACTTTCACGATAGGCTATGATGAGAAAGAATTTGACGAATCCGCACTTGCGAAGCAAGTTTCGGCTTCATTTAATACAATTCACTCGGAAAAGATTGTAACACCTTCTGGGTTTCATGAGTCCTTAAACAAGGTAATCGATCATTTTGATGAGCCATTCGGTGACTCTTCTGCCATCCCAACAGGCTATGTAGCAGAATTGGCAAGGGATAAAGTAAAAATGGTGCTAACCGGCGATGGCGGAGACGAAGTGCTTTCTGGCTATACTACGTATCAGGGTGAGAAATTTGCGGAGCAATATCAAACCTTGCCTTCTCCCCTACGACTTATATTGCAGACAGGGGCCAAAATTTCCTCATCTGTGACCAGGGGAAAGCTCGGGTATAAAGCGAATAGAATACACAGCGTCTTGAAGTCATCATCGCTTGATTTTCAGGATAGGCTTATTGCGAAAAGAGCCTGGATTGAGCGCGATAAAATAAAGGCTATCCTCGAACCGATAAGTGGTTATATGCCAGTAGAAGATTATTTCAGTGACTTAATGGCCAAATGCACTTTTAAAGACCCTTTTAATCAATTAATGTACTTCCACCTGAAAGTATCGCTGCCAGACGATATGCTTGTAAAAGTTGACAGGATGACCATGGCACACTCCCTTGAAGCAAGGGTGCCTTTTCTCGATCATAGACTGATTGAATACATGGTTGGCGTCTCAAAAACAGTTAAGATGGAGGGGTTTGAGCGAAAGAGTGTACTCAGAAATGCTATTGGAAGTAAGTTGCCACCTGAATTATTGAAAGCTCCTAAAAAAGGATTTGCAGTACCCTTGAGGCATTGGTTTGCAAATGATGCCCTGCAAAAAGAGCTGAATGCTCTTCAGAAGAATGACATAGGCATGCACCCTGGTGTTATATCTGAATTAATTGAAGACAACAGAAATGAAAAGTTTGATTATGGGAATTTTATATGGATGCTGATGGTTTTGAACAAATCAATTGAATCAAATTGAAAGAACTTTGAATCAGCGACTGAGGGTTCTCCATATCACACCAATTTATCCGACGGAGGCACGCCCGGGAACCGGAACATTTGTGAAATCTCAGATAGAGTCGCTGAATGAACATGTGGATGTCGAGCTGCTGGTTTTGCCAGGATTAAGAGGGATTTGGCCGTATATAGGTGCTATCTCCACACTTAAAAAAGAGTTGAAGAAGGATTATGACATTATTCATGTCCATTTTGGCCATGTTTCCACATTGGTAAAGTTGGTGTACAGAGGCACCAAGCCTATAATCACTTCTTACTTTGGAAGCGACCTTTATGGAAACGTAAGCAACTCCGCGCTAACCAATATCAAAGGCAGCTTTATCAAACGGCTCAATAAGTACTTTGCTCATATTGATGCGCATTCTATCGTTAAAACAGACAGGCTAGGTGCCCTTATCGCCAGAAATGGAACACCCGTTAGCACCATACCCAATGGAGTAGATATCGTAAAGTTTAATATTCAAGATAAGGAAAAGTGCCGAAATGAACTCGGACTTACCCTGGACAAAAGGATCATTCTTTTTCCAGCAGACCCAAGTAATAAAGTCAAGAATTTCAGTCTGCTGCAAAGCGCCCTTAGCGCTATTGACAGCTCCCTTTATGAACTGGTAAGCTTTGATGGAGGAGATTTTCCGCACGACAAGGTACCCATGTACCTAAATGCTGCTGATCTAGTCGTGTGTACTTCAATTCATGAGGGATCGCCCAATGTGATTAAGGAAGCTATGGCATGCAACTGTACGATTTACTCTACTGATGTTGGTGACGTGGAACAACTGTTGGAAGATGTGCGGAGAAGCAAGATCCTTAGCTATAACGTAGCAGACTGGAGTAATGCCATTGGCGAGTTCCTATCTGAAAGTGCTTTAGACTCAAACTCAAGAGAAGAATTAGAACGCAAGAATCTTGATGAAGCGAGCATTGCCCTGAGAATCCTGAAAGTGTATGAATCTGTTGTAAAAAGCTCTTAATGTCTGCGATATCAGGCAAAAGTATATTGATGATTGTTGAGAACCTACCTGTTCCTTTTGACAGAAGGGTTTGGCAGGAGGCGCTTGCGCTAAAGAACGCCGGTGCACACATCCGGATAATTTGCCCTGTTATGAAAGGCTTTCACAAGAGGTTTGAAGTACTCGAGGGTATTGAGATATACAGGCATCCTCTTCCCCTGGAGGCATCAGGAGCATTTGCATATTTCATAGAATACTTTGCCGCATTAACCTGGGAATTCTATTTGTGTGTCAAGCTCTTTTTTAAGAAGAAGTTTCATGTTATACATGGATGCAACCCCCCGGACTTAATCTTTTTAGTTGCTCTGCCTTTCAAACTTTTTGGAGTGAAGTATGTCTTCGACCATCACGATATTAATCCAGAGTTGTTTCAGGTAAAGTTCAATAAGAAGGGAATGCTTTACAAAGCTGTTACCTTGTTTGAGCGCTGGTCGTTTAAAGTTGCGGACTACTCTATCGCGACAAATGAGTCTTTCAAGGAAATAGCGATAAATAGAGCTGGAATGGATGCGGAGAAGATTAAAGTTGTGAGAAGCGCTCCTCCAGCAGAGAGGTTTAAAATTGCACCTGGAAAGCCTGAGTTCAAGAAGGGAAAGTCTTTTTTGGTAGGCTACCTGGGAATAATTGGTGAACAGGATGGATTGGATATATTAATGCAGACTATAAAAGTCTTAAAGGACAGGAATGTGGATGTGCATTTTGCAATTATAGGCGGCGGAACGGAATTAGCGAATGTGAAGAAGCTTGCTGCAGAGTTAGCGATCGACAATGATGTAGACTTCTATGGAATAATCTATGATGATGGCGAGATAAATGACATTCTAAATGCGTGTGATGTTTGCGTAAATCCAGATGTGCCATCTGAATACAATAATCTAATTACAACCAATAAAGTCATGGAGTATATGTCATTGAAAAAACCAATAGTTCAATTTGATCTAAAAGAGGCACATTATTCCGCCGGGGACTCATCCTTATATGCAAGTAGTGATGATATTCAGGATTTCGCGGATAAAATAAACTTCCTCCTTGAAAACCTTAAAATAAGAGTGGGAATGGGTGAAAGGGGATACAATAGATTTACCAAAGAACTATCGTGGGAATCTGAAAAGGAGAAGCTGGTTGATTTATATGAGGAGCTATTTGCTTCTACTCAATGAATATAGCCTGTTTTAGCTAGGTTTCCACCACTCCAGAAATATCGCTCTTATAGAAAAGAATATAGTGAAAATCAGCAAGCCAATGAAGGTACTGATTTGAATTTTAGGCTTTACCCATTCATCACTTCTTGTAGGGCCGGAAACGAATTTGTATTGTGCGTTTCTAAGCTCTAAGAATCTATTAAAATGTCCAGCCAACGTGTAATAAGCTTCATCAGCTGGATCGTTATTCCCAAACTTTGAAAAATAATTATTCAGTTCATCGCTCACTTTATCCAGCAACTGTGTATCATATAGAAAATGCTTTTCAGAATCAAAAAGTACTTCAATCTTGGATAGATAATCCAATGTCACTTCATTCTTCTTAATCTTTCTCTCCAGGCTCCTTACTCCTATTTCATTATTCTTAATGGAGACTTTAACCGACACTAGCTGCTGCTGCGGAGAAAGATATTTTTCGGTTACTTCATCAACTTGTACAATTTGGGCCTCGAAAGTTGATTTAATAGCTTCAGAGCTTAAGAACTTACTCTCTAATAATTCGCCCTTTTCCTTCAGGTTTTCAATTTTAAACTTGGATTGAAGAATGGCGCTATTGTTATCAGCCAGATCTGTATTTGCGCTTCCTCGTGAATTGTCTATATAGTTCCATAGCTGAATATTGAGCATCACCGTTTCGATATAATCGCCCATCAGGACTACCCGTTTGCTCGCAATGTCAGGTGAGCCTGCCAAACAAGTTAACCTTAGGCCTAAAACTGAGTTATCATCAATCCTTACAGTGGATTTTTCATCATATCCGTATATCGGCGTAGCGCTATTGGATATTAGTTTATCATAAACTTGCCAATTTGTGCTGCTGTCGGCACTGCTTAGATAATCGGCAAATAAATATGAATTTGAAAAGACGTTGTCAAAACTTCTGTATAGCGGAATATTTATTCCAATGGATTCGGTATTAATTGTTCCCAGCGACAAGACGGCCTTGCTTTCATAGGATTTAGGCCACAAGAGCAACACGCCTATGAGCAATAGCGTCCCGATTAGCGAACCATATACAATGGTCTTCTTACCCCTCTGGAGAATAGAGAGTATTTCCCTTATGTCAATTTCGTCTGTATCGTTAATATGGCTATTCACAACCCTTTTAGATTGATAATCGCGCTAAGCTAACAATTACATCTCACTTTGCTATACTAACGGCCCGAGTTTCTCTGATTACAGTTACCGTCACCTGCCCGGGGTAGGTTAAATCCGATTGAACTTTCTGTGATATGGAGAAAGCCATTTCACTGGATTGCTTGTCCGAGATTTTATCGCTTTCCACAATTACCCTGAGCTCTCGGCCCGCTTGTATAGCGTAGGCGCTAACCACTCCTTTGTTGTCTAAGGCAATCTCTTCCAGATCCTTCAGTCTTTTAACATATTGATTGGCGGCCTCTCTTCTTGCACCCGGCCGGGCACCTGAAATACCATCACATACCTGGATAATTGGTGACAATAAGCCCGTCATTTCAATTTCATCATGATGCGCACCAATCGCATTGCATACTTCTGGTTTTTCTTTGCATTTCTCAGCTATTTTCATTCCCAATATAGCATGTGGCATTTCAGGCTGGTCATCTGGAACTTTGCCAATATCATGTAGTAAACCAGCTCTCTTTGCCATCTTTGCATCGAGCCCCAGCTCCGAAGCCATAATAGCGCATAAGTTGGCTGTTTCCCGGGAGTGTTGTAACAGGTTTTGACCATATGATGCTCTGTATTTCATTCTGCCCACCATTCTAATTAACTCGGGATGTAATCCATGAATCTCAAGCTCAATTGCGGTTTTCTTACCTGTTTCAATTATATCCTGTTCGAGTTTCTGCCTTGTTTTCTTTACCACCTCTTCAATACGAGCCGGATGAATTCTGCCATCCTCTACCAGGATATTGAGCGCAATCTTGCACAGCTCCCTACGAACAGGATCGTAACAGGAAAGAATGACTGCTTCTGGGGTGTCATCCACAATAATTTCTACGCCGGTAGCTGCTTCCAATGCGCGAATATTCCGGCCTTCTTTGCCAATGATCTTTCCCTTCAGCTCATCTGACTTAATATTGAAAACGGTTACTGAATTTTCAACCGCATGTTCTGTACCGACTCTTTGAATAGTTTGGATTACAATTTTCTTTGCCTGTTGATCCGCCGACAGCTTCGCTTCCTCTACTATTTCCTGAATGAGTGACATGGCTTCCGTCTTTGCCTCATCCTTTAACGCCTCAATTAATTCAGATTTTGCGCTTTCAACTGAGAGGCTTGAAATAGTCTCCAATTGTTCGATAGATCTCTTCTGGTACTTATCGAGATCTTCCTGCTTTTTATCGACAACTTTTTGCTGGGTGATGAGCGTATCCTTTAAAGCGGCAATCTCATCTTCTTTGGCTTGAAATGCACTCTCTCTGCGCGTTAAGGCCTCCTCTTCAGTTGCAAGTTTTCTCTCGCCTTCTTCAGTATTCTTGTTCCGGTCAGTAATTACCTTTTCATGATCTGACTTTAGCTGCATGAATTTCTCCTTAGCCTGAAGAATCTTCTCCTTACCAAGCATATCTGCTTTTACTTTAGCATCTTCTATAATATTATGTCCCTGTTTCTCAATTCCTTTCCTCAGCAACAAAGCCACAGCTACCCCGCCCACTATCATCGAGGCAACTGCTGTAACTATAATTGATATCTCCATAGTTAAATAATTTATGCGTAAAATCTATTCGCTGAGGACAATAAAAAAACCCGCAAGAATCCTAAGGTTTAAAAAAACCCCATTATAGAATGGTTGGAGCGGCCGAATCAATTCGGGGATCTACTGCCTCACATCAGGTGAAAGCACCACTGTATAAATACAGAGGTGGGTAGCCTGCCCTTGGCAATTCGAGCTAAACTCCAGGTTTTATACTGTTGAGTTTTATAAACTTCTTAGAATTTATGCGGGTATCGGTTGCACTATCCTATAAGATAGTAGCAGTATGTTAAAGAACGACTAGTTGTTATTCAAATAATTATTTACAAAGTTATCCAAGCTATCAATATTCTCGACGATTCCGTTATCCTCAATCATTACCTTCTCTTCGTCTGCCACAACCTGATTTGCAAATTGTAAGGCACACATTGCTAGCAAATCCTGCTTATCCCTAACAGCATAGTTCTCCTCATAACTTTTCAAATTCTCCTCAATCAATTTAACCGCTTTACGAACATTTGCTTCTTCTTCTCTTTCTATAGACAAGGGATAAATCCTGTCTCCTATAGCTAACTTTATTGATAAACTCCCCATTTCGGGTATATTGTTCTGTTATCTATTCAAATAAGCAATACACTTATCAATTTCCCGCACCAATTCATTAATCCTCAGTTTAACATCTAATGAACTCTCATTATCTTCCGACAATGACTTTGCTAACTTAATTCTTTTATTTTTTTCTTCCAAATTTTCAATAGTAGTCTTTCTTTCCTTCAATGTTTTAATCAGATGGTCCTTTTCTGCTTCCAATTTAAACATGTCATCCTTCACTTTTTGGTGCATAATCATGATCTTATTCACCTTGTGTTTTATGTTGTCGACTTTGGAAGGAAGATCTATAGTGGCCATAATATGCTTGCACTGTTTAACACAAATTTAGCAATCCATATTCGCCGTCCAAACAAATTGGCAAAATAATTGTTCACTTTTAGCTGTTTATATTTTATGGTGTGCAGCCCATTTATCAATGCTTATTAGCAATAATTTTGCATCGGCTAACAAGAAATCATATTTTATGAGATATAAGATAACAATAATATTCTGCGTACTAATCTTATCATTTGTAAGCACCTTTGCACAAAGTGAAGAGAAGGAACCCTACTTCCGTTCACCGCTTGATATTCCTCTGTATCTAGCTGGAAACTTTGGGGAAATACGGTCAAACCATTTCCACGGTGGCCTTGACATCAAAACACAAAGTGTTGAAGGGCATAAAATATATTCTGTTGCAGATGGTTATGTTTCTCGAATAAAGGTATCTGCCTGGGGATATGGAAGAACGCTCTATATAACCCACCCCAATGGTTATACAAGCGTTTACGCGCATTTGAGTAAGTACACGGGGAAAATTGCGGAATATGTCAAAGATCAGCAATATAAAAAGCAGCGTTTCAGTATAGAGCTGTTTCCGTACAAGAATCAATTTAAGCTAATAAAAGGAGAAGTTGTGGCGCTTTCCGGAAACTCTGGAGGGTCAAGCGGGCCACACCTTCATTTTGAATTGCGAAGCGATATTACCGGCCATCCAATTAACCCACTGCTTTATGGATTTAAGATCAAAGATTCGCTGAAGCCTGTGGTAAAAGCGGTTAGAATATATC